>Ga0007882_10000513_pt1 | contig 22848 bp, 5 predicted proteins | sample CryBogCBH12Aug01_FD_71195 | JGI IMG/M metagenome (GOLD analysis project Ga0007882, IMG submission 71195) | Freshwater microbial communities from Crystal Bog, Wisconsin, USA - CBH12Aug09.1 | ecosystem: Environmental > Aquatic > Freshwater > Lake | place: Crystal Bog, Wisconsin, USA | collected... | reverse complement strand
AGTGTGGGCGGGGTGTTTGGCGGGAGCGTGTAATTGATTTGCGGCCAAATGGAGTTGTCGCCCGCCCCGGCGTTGGCGGCGGCCGCGCCTTCGGCCATGGTCAAGGTGGCGCGGTTGATGCCCGTTTTTGCCGCAGCGGTGTTGAGGCGGAGAAACACATATTGTCCGGCACCGGCACCGGCGGCGTATTGGGCGTTGAGATAATTGAGCAGGGCGGTTTTGCCGCTGGTAGAAGTGGTAATGTTTCCCACAGATGTGGAACCAGTCAGGATACTCGCCTGGAGCCGGGTCGTGTTGGGGTCGGCAGTCGTGGTCGCGCCGTAATAATCAGTGGTCAGCACCGTGGAACTGACCCGGCGGCCCAGACCGTAGAGGTCGGTGGCATCGGGCGCTCCGTTATTGCCCGCGTCGTTGAAAGTGAACGACGCTTTGACAAACGGGTTGGTCACGGCGCCCAGATTGGGCAACTGGAAAACATAGACCACGCAACGGTTGACATAGGGGCTGGACCCGCCATTGCCACAGTTCGAGGTGGGGTTCGTGAGGTTTTCAATGGCCGGAACTTCCGTGACGCCCGCGTCGGCGGCATCGCTGTAAATGACACCATTGGTGCTGCTGATGACGGACAGCGTGAACGTGTTGGTGGAACTGCTCGTGCCATCACTGACCATCAGTGAAATCGTGGTCGTGCCAATTTGGTTGTGCGCGGGGATAAGCGTCACCGTGCGGTTGGAACCGCTGCCGCCGAGGAGCACATCGGCATTGGGCAGGAGATTGGTGTTGGACGATGCGCCGGTGACGACCAGCAACGACGCTGGCGTCTGATCATCTGCGACGATGAAGGGCAGCGCGCCGCTGGTGGTGTCTATGTTAATGGTTTGATTGGTCAGGCCGCTGATGCTGGGCGGCAAACTAATGGCGGTGAGCGGCGGATTCGTGACCACGACCCGGCTGTGAATCACGCCGGTGGGATCTTGCGGATTCCAATAAGCCTCCAGCGCCAGGGAATAATTGCTGGCGGGCGTGTTGGTGGGCGCGGTGAAAGTCACGTAGCCGACCGTGGCTGTTTCGCCGGGCTGCAGCAACGTGTTGGCCACGTTGTTTTCGTTATTGGTCCCCACGACCCGGGCAAACGTGTAGCCTTCCGCGGACTTGAACTGGCTGGTGACCACGGCCCCGTTCGTATCGGTGAAGGCTGCCGAGATTTTTGGGTTACTGCCGCTTTCCAGCGCGAGAATCGCCGGCAGGCAGGCAACATCGCCGTTGTTCTGCAACTGGATTTGATAGCGGGAACCCTGCTGGGTGAGAATCAAGGCCAGCGGCTCCAGCGTGCCGTTGGTATCCATGATGCCTTTGATATACTTGATGGCCTCCAAAGCCAGATTGCTGAAGCTGCCCGGCTGGGTCTCCGGCGTGCAGGTGTAGGGCCGGCCCTGATAGACGCCATTGGTGTCTTTGCTCCCATACCAGCTCTCGAAAAGATACATATTGGCCCGGCCGCCTTCGTTTTGGTGCAGATACATGGAATTGAGCGAGTCCCGCTCGTAGGCCAAATCCCAGTTGGTGCCGGTGCCCGGCTCCCCGTCATTATTGCAAGTCTTGAAATGGGAGCAGCCCCGGGATTGCAGATAGTCTTCCATTTGCCGGATTTTTTCGCGATTGGAGAGCCGCTGGCCGAGGTTGGACCAGTTGGCGAGGTTGTTCCAGGGATCATCCGTGACAAAAGTCCAATTGGTTTGCCCCAGCGCCTGGGACAGGTTGATCATTCCTTGCTGGAGGTCAAACATGTTGAAGTGAAAGGAAACCGGTTTGCCATTCACCAAAATCGGATTGCCATTGGTATCGGTTAACGGACTAAAGTTGAGGTCGTCGGTGGAAATCGCCGGATAGCTTTTCCAAGTAAAATAAATCGGCGAGAAATCCTCTGCGAGTTTGGTGTAGGGATAGCGTTGATAGGCCAGTTGGTAGGTTGGCCCCCAACCGCCGTAGGGCCCTGGAACCGGATAGTTGCTGGAGACCATGCTCAGGTCACCGGTGAAAAACGCCACCAAATCGCCCATCGGCCACGAAGGGTCGAGCTGGGCAAATTGTTGAATTGTTCCCGCGCCCCAGTTCTCGTTGATCATTGAAAAATAAAAGCCGAGCTGCTCGCTGGCCACCAAGGCAACCCCAAAGGCGCCGTGGGCGGTTCGGCTGGTCGTGTGATTCGGCCACGTGGGGTCGGGCGGGCAATTGCCGCTCGCTTCAATGATGAATTTCGTGTTGAAGGGCTTGAGCAGGGTACCAAGTTGAAGCTGCTGGGCCGTGGTCATCCCGCCCCAGTTGTTCACCGGATGAATGTAAAGGCCGTCCTCATATTTTTGGACGAAGTTCCACGGTCGGGTCGGATCCACCAACTGGGAATTCTGGGAAAGACCGCCCCACCAGACTTCCGCCGGAATCGGCCGGGGTCGCACGGTGGGCGGGACCGTGGCCACGAGGTTCAGGCTGACGCTCGCCGACTCCGTGGTGCCGGCGGCATTCTGTGTGCTGACCACCACCACGTTGGTGCCGAACTGCAGATGGCGCACCGTCACCGACCACGTGGCGGAGTTGGTAAGGGCGCCGTAATCAAGCAACGGGCCGTTGGTGGTGCCTTGGAAGACGTCATACCACATTCCCAGCGGGCCGGGCGACGTCAGGGTGCCGTTCAGCGTGACGTAAAGCGTGGTCACGTTCTGATTGCCACCGGTAATCTGGATGGTGGCAAACGCCTGCGGCAGCCAGCATAGCCAGGCGAGCCAAAGCGCCATGATTGGTAGCCAATTTATTCGTGCAAAACTTGTTTTCATGGATGCAATAGGCTTTATGAACACTGGTTGTTCGCGGTTCGTTCTTGTGGGGATAAGTTAAATCCTATTTCGTGATTGTAATCAATGCAGCCCGGCTAACGGTCGGCTGTAAATCAGGACGGGATAGCCGAGGAGTCCCGAGTTGTCAGAAGCTGCCCGGTCAACGGATCGCAATAGCGCCGCGATGTTGGTGTTGCCGGGATAGCGCAGATTGCCAATCTCGTATCTGGCGGTATCGCCGCTAACTTTTTCCCCGGTATAGTAGCCGCCTTTGATTGAGCTGTCTTTGAGCCGAACAAAATCGGCATAAAACGTGAACGGCTTTTCCATGGTTTCGCCATGCGCGCCAACGTAGGTGTAGAGATTCAGGCCGTTGCGACGCAGTGTCTCCGTCATGACCAGCATTTCGTCGAAGCTGAGCGAGCAGTAACCGAGTCCTTTATGCTCGCCATGCCGGTAGCGATCGGCCATCTCCCCGTCCTGATGCGGGGCGGTGTCGTTTTTCAAAAACGATGGCTTGTCCTGCATCAGAATCATCCCGTTGATGAGGTCGATCAAGTCGCGCGGGTTTTCCCGGCTATCCACCGCAAACTGCACCAACCCACGGTCACCCACCGCGTAGCCAATGGTAAGCATGCCCAAGGCATGAGCCACGAGATGATTTTGGTAAAATTGCCCGCCAAAATAGGCCGGGGTGTTGGTGTCGCGGGAGACGACCCAGTGGTGATTAACCTTGGCTTCAGGCCAAGTTCCCCAGGCCGTGTCCCAGCGCTTGATGCCCGTATAGATGACTGGCAACAGCGAACGGAACCAAGTTTCCACCTCGATGCGTTCTGCCGGTGAAAGGTCGTTGTAAAGCGCATCGTAAGTGTAGATGAAGCCGATGGTTCCGCGCGTCACATCCATGCCGGCATTGGGAAAACGGTAATCCAGCGAAGGATTCGCTCCGGGCAGCGGGGTAGCGCGAGCCCAGGTGAGCAGAATCTCTTTGGCTTTGGCTGCATAGGCCGGGTTGCCATCCACCAACCAGGCCAGCGACAGTTCCGTGGCTCTCCGCATTGGCAACAGCGCGTGCGAATAATAACTTAACGTGTCATTTCCGGTGTAAGGTGGATCAATCTTTTCTTTGAGGCTGGTTTCAGCATGAGCTTGGAGATGCGTCCAGGCTGACAGCCGGGGCTGAACTTTTCCGGCGATGTCGGCCTTGATCGCCATCACCTCTTCGGGCGTGACCAGGATTCGCGGATGCGGGCGGGTGATGGGCGGCACGGTAATGGCCACCGGGTGCAAATCCTCGAACTTGCACCCGCGCCAATGGTAAAACAAAGGCTCGTGCAGTTGGTCCGGAGTCCCGGCCTCGGCTGGTTGCAAGGTGCTGGGTGCGTTTGCCGGCAGGTTGGTGGCAGCGTCCAAGTCCGCGCGGGCGCAGGTGAAAAGCCACGGGGTGGCGGCAACGGCGAGTAGCAGATGTTTATTCATGATTTATGGCACCAACTGCACACGATAGAAACGCTGGCTGGCATTGGTGGTGGCGTTGGTGAAAGTGAACGGCAGGGGTGGCGAAAAATTGGTCCAGAGCGGCGACCAACTGGAGAGATTGGTTGAGGTTAGCACGAGGTAATCCGGGCCGTTGGTGCCGTTTACGGAGAAGCGGAATTGGCCGTGGTCATATCCCATGGCGCTGAGGGTCGGTTTCACCGGTAAATTGACGGTCACGGTGAAACTGTTAGTGGCGCTCAAGGCGGGCGTGCCATTGTCCATCACCACTACGGAAACCGTGTTGGTCGAAGGCGCCTGCGCCATCGTGGGCCGCCAGGTGAAAATGCCGTTGTTAGAATTGAGCGAGGCATTGGCCGGCGCGGCCAGCAGGCTCCAGGTCAGGGTCTGTGATGGCATGTTCGCATCCGTCGCGGTGTTGGTCAGTGTCAGCGTTTGTCCCGCTGTGAGCGTGCGGTTGGAAATGGCCGCCGGCACCGGTGCGGCGTTCGGCAACGCCACGTTGTCAAAGGTCGCGGCACTGGCCAGCGCGTTGTTGTGCGCCGTCGCCGCCAATCCCCACAACGCGGTGGTGGCCAAGCCCGTCACGTTGGAACTGCCCACCGTCACCCAGTTCACGCCGTCGGCTGACCGCTGGGCGGTGAACGTTGTGCCGCTCCGCGTCAACCGCATCCAATATGGCGTCGTGACACCGCTCACGGCGGTGTTGTACGTACTCCCGCTGGAAGTCAGGCGATTTTGAAAACTCAAGCCGTTGCCGGGTGTCACGCAAATAAAGACGTTCGGTGCGTTGCTGGCCGTGCTCGCACGGATCATCACGCCGGCCTTCGAGGACGGGTCGGTGGCCGTCTGGCTGGTCACGCGGGCGGTCAGGGTGCCGTCGCCGCTGTTGGTTTGATAGACGAAATGAAAGACGTCGTTGGTGCCCCAGACATCCGCGCCGGAACCGAGCAGCGTGAAATTCGTGCCGCTTAACGCGGAACCGCCTTTGACGCCCACGCTGCCGATGTCGGCGTCGTTCCACAACCCCAGCGGGCTGACGGGCGGCGAAAAGATTTCGCGGTCGCGCACGATGCCCAACGGGTCTTGGGGGTTCCAGAAGGCTTCGAGGCTGTCGTTGTCATTGGTGGTTACGGTGAGACCGCTGGCCAGGGTCACGGCAAATAAATTCGTCGCGGCGCCGGGCTGAAGCATGTTCGTGAAACAAAACCCTTCGGCGGTCAGAACGGTGGTGGTGATTTCCGCGCCGTTCGTGGTGAAGTAGCGGGTGTTGACGCCGGACACAGTGCCGGGTTGGCCGGCCAGCGCGGGCAGGCATTGCGCGTCGCCATTGTTTTGGAGTTGGAGTTGCACCACCGTGCCGTTCGTCTCTGTGGGAGTAATGTTTAATTGTTCCAGATTGCCATTCGTGTCGGCGATGCCTTTCAGATACTTGATGCCGGTCATGGCCAGATGCGTGTAACTACCGAACTGGGTTTCCGGGGCGACCGTGGCCGGGATGCCCTGATACCAACCGTTGAAAAGATACCGATTGGCCCGCCCGCCGGACCGCTGATGAAAGTAGAGGGTGTTCAAACTGTTGGTCTCGTAGTAAATACCCTGGGCGTCGTTGCCGCCGGGCTGGGTGTCCGCATGGCCGGCATTACAAGTCTGGGCGTGCTGCGCGCCCCGCGACTGGAGATACTTTTCGTAAACCAGAATCATGGCGCGCATATTGGCGGCGTTGGCCGGGCTGCTGAAGGAGGGGCCATACCATTCCCAGGGCGAATCACTTTGCAGCAAGAAATACGGATGCCCATTGGCAGAGGACATGGTGACAAATGAGCCGATGACTTCATTGGCGTAGAAGGAGAAGGACACATTGGTGCCGTTGACCAGAACCCGGTTGTTGTTGGTGTCGGTCAACGGATGGTAGAAGAGCTGGTTGGGCCCCTCGGTAGTGGTAAACGAGGAATCCCACTCCCAATATTCCGGCTGGGAGTAGATAGCCAGCTTGAGGTGCGGAAAGTTGGCCAAATAGCCATTGAAGATGTCGCTCCACAGACCGTCGGGGTAGGGATAATTGGTACTGGCGATGGAGAGATCGCCCGTCCACCAAGCCACGAGGTCGTTGGTCGGCCAGTCCGGATGCGCGTCGCTGACATATTGCATGTCCTCCATGTGATAATCATGGGACAAATAGCTGGCGACGATGCCATTGTTCTGATGAAGCTGCAAAAACCTGGCCACCGAGTTAATTTGGTTCGTCACATAGGGATAACCGGGCGTAGCCGTGTCGCTGCCGGCCACCAGGCAAAATTTGGTGTTGTAGCCCTGCATCATGGTCGCAAAGCTAATCTCCTGGGCTGAGGCCAGCGGGTTGCGATAAGTGAAACCATCTTCGAACCGCTTCACATAATCCCACGGCAACGCCGGGTCAAGCAACTGGCTGTTGGTGACAATTCCCCCCCACCAAATCTCGGAGGGAATGGGCCGGGGTCGCACCCCGGGGTTGGCGCCCAGGTTCAAGACCAGTTGGAGGCTGTTGCTTTGAAAATTGCCGGAGCCATCCTGCGCAAACATCGTCACCGTGTTCGTCCCAGTCCGCAAATGCCGGACGGTGATGTTCCAGGGCGTCATGGGGGCGAGCGCGCCGAAGTCCCACATCTTGTTGGTCTGGTCGCGTACTTCATACCAGATTGGGCCGGCGGGTGTGCCGCGCAAAATGCCGCTCAAATTGGTGGTCAGGGTGCTGACGGCAAGGTTGGTGCCGGAAAATTGCACCAGCGGATTTTTTTGCCCGACGACCAGCGAAATGACGTGCGGCACGCTGGTGTCAATGGTGAACGCACACGCCGCCAGCTGCGCGGCGGTAACGCCGTTGTTGGTGAGGCTGCCGGTGTAATAGATGATGGGGTAGTTCGTGTTGGTGCTGAAGCCGGAGTCGCTGACACTGATCTGGCCGGCGAGGGTTACATTGCCGTTGACGACGATATTCGTGGGCCCGCCGGGCGCGGCCAGGCCAATTTGCAGCGTGGCATTGCTGCTCAGCAGCAGGCTGCTGGTGCCGGTGATGAGTCCATTCAGGGCCAGCATCCCCGCGCTGATCGTCGTGCTGCCGGTGTATAGGTTCGTGGCGTTCAACGTCAGGGCTGCGCCGCCCTGCTTGGCCAGATTGATGCCGGCCTTGCCGCTGGCACCGATTGTGCCATCGAACATTGTGTCCACGCTGTTGCTGATGGTCAGCGTGGCCACCGTGCCACTGCTGTTGATGACCGCGTTAGAACCGAAATTGGCCGTCAACCCGGCCACGGTTTGACTGAAGCCGCCGAGATCGCAAAAGACCGTGCCCGAACTGCCGACGCGGTTTAGGTTTAACACGGTTGTTACCGGCAGCGCGTTCTTCACGCCCAGTTTCAGCGTGGTGCTGGCCTCCGCTGTCCCCACCTGCATCGTCGTGCTGCCGGCATAATTATTGCTTGGATTCGAGAGTGTAAAAGACGCCGTGTGACCGGGGTTGCCGCCTTCCGGGCGGAAGGTCAAACTGCCGCCGCCGGTCAACTGGCCCGAGAGGGTGGTGACGGTATTGGCCCCGTAGGAACCGATGGTGGCGGTATCGGAATTCAGAATGATCTGTCCCGGCCAAGTCTCGGTGCCGGTCAGATGAAAATCCAACGAGCCGCCGAAAGAACCATTCACCCGACTGGAGCCGTTCAGGGTTGTGGTCACATTGGCATAGGTACCTGCCAGCTTGGGTTGGACGACGGCCCCGTCGGCGATGTTCAGGGAATTGCCGTTGGTGATGGCGTTGAGATTGTTCAGCACCAGCGCGCCGGAGTTGACGGTAATCAATCCCGTGCACGTGTTCGCCGCACTCAGGGTTAATACCCCAGCGCCGGTCAAAGTAAACCCCTGCGTCCCCGCCAGCACCGCGCCGAGGGTGGCCGATTGGTTGGTGACCGTGATGGTCGGCGCGCCGCTGGAGACGCCCAGGGTCAATTTGCTGGTGGCGGGCGTGCCGGGATTGATGGTCCAGCCAATGGCGTTGGTGGCGGTGTTGCCAAAAAACAAATTGCCGATGGTGAGATTGCCATCCAGCGTGAGCGTGGCCGAGTTCGTCACCGGCTGGTTGAACTGCGCTGTGTTGTCCACGCCGGCGGCGGGACCGGCGGGATTCCAGTTGGCGCCGGTGTTCCAACTGCCATCCGCTGCGCCCGCGACCAGATTGGTCCACTGATAGGTCGTCTGCGCTCGGGCGACCCGGCCGCAGAAACAACAGACGAGCAAAAGCAGGTAGGTGGCTTTCATGGGTGTTACTTTGAATAATATGCTTTTGGCATGTTGAAGCTATTCATAAATCGGTTGCGGCAGGTCTAGGGGCCAAGCAGCACGCGATAAAAGCGCCGGTTGCCATTGGCGGTGGCATCGGTGAAGGTGAAGGGCAGGGTGGGGGCACTGTTGGTGGCCAGCGGCGTCCAGTTCAGGAGGTTGGTCGAGGTGAGGACGATGTAATCCGGGCCGTTGGTGCCGGTGATGGCCAGGCTAAACAGGCCATTGGTGAGGCCGAAGGAGCGGAGGCTTGGCTTGGCCGGTTGGGTGACGGTGACGGTGAAACTTTGCGTGGCGCTCAGGATGGGCCAGCCGCTGTCGGTGACGACCACTTTCAGCATGTTGGTGGAGGGCGATTGGCTGATGGTTGGCCGCCAGGAGAAGAGGCCGCTGACGGGGTCAACCACCGCTCCCGTCGGGGCGTTGGGCAGCGTGAAGGTGAGCGTTTGCGCGGGCACATCTTTGTCGGTGGCGAGGTTGGTGACGGCCAGCGTTCGGCCGGCAATCAGGGTGACATTGGAGATGGCGGCGAGCACGGGGGCGGTGTTGTTGGTGGAGACCACGGTGATGCTGCCGCCATTATCGAGCAGATAGCTCTCCTGGTTGAGATCAAAATCGTTGAAGGTATAGACGCCAGGCGGAATATTGGTGCCAGCGATGACCAGTGAGGTCAGCGCCGTGTCTGCGCTGAGGACATAGGTGCCGGTGCCGGAAATATTAAGGCCAAACGAGGCGTCCGCTGGGGCGATTGCGGGAAGATACAACAGGCCGTAATTGTTGATGTTGAAGTTGCCGGTGAACCAGCGGGTGGTGATGGTGTCCGCAAGCTGCACGAAGTTCCCATTCGTGTCCGAACCGATGATGTTAATGGTGCCACTGCCCAGCAGCGAGCCGTCCTGGAAGATCACGTTTCGGAACGAGGCGGTGGTACCGGATTTCAAAGTGCCGCTGTTCAGGGTCAATGGCTGGCCGCCTAAGTCAATGGTCATGCCGTTGTTGTAGCCGCCATTATTGCCCATGTAAATCGTGCCGCCCGCCAGCACCAGTTTGCTGAGGGTTAACTGCACGGTGGGAAGGCCGGGCGCAAACTGGTCGCCGGACTGGATGACCAGCGTGTTGCCGTAAAAGGTAGTCACCTGATTGACGAGACTGAGGTTGAAGCCACCGCTTTGCCAGGTATTCGTGTCGCCCGCCACCGGCAGCACTCCGCCGCTCCACGTTGTGTTGGTGTCCAACGCCCCATTGGCTACGGCGTTGATAATATGGACTGGCACCACGGAGAGATGGAAGGAGTTGGTGACAACGTTCACGCCGTCACTGACGGTCAGGCTGATGGTGGCGACGCCGGTCTGGCCGCTGGTGGGAAGGATTTTTACGCTGCGATTCGCGCCGCTGCCCCCGAGCAAAAGATTGGTGTTGGCCACCAGCGCGGGGTTGGACGAGGTGGCGGCAACGGTGAGTTGGCCGGGATCGCTCTCGATGTCGCCCACGGTGAAAATCGCCACCGTGGGCGTGTTGGCATTCACCACCTGATCCGGCACGGGGCTGAGCGTGGGCGGGTAATTGGTAAAGATCACCGCCAGATTGAATGGGCGGGTGGTGCTTAACCAACCGTCACTGACCGTGACGTAGAGGGTATTGGTGCCAAACTGATGCAGCCCCGAAGTCACCTGCAGAGTGCGATTGGATCCGCTGCCGCTGAAGCTGAGGTTTTCATTGGGCACCAGCGTCGGATTGGATGAATAACCGCAGACGACGAGATTGCTGGCCGCCGTGTTGGCATCGTTGATAAGGAAGGGAATATTGGAGGGCGTGTCTTCGAAAATGCTGGTCGCCACCAGGCCGGTCAAAGTTGGCGGGGTGTTGGATAACACGGTAATGGTGCCGCCGTTGTTGAGCAGATTCGTCTTCTGGGCCGTGGTGAAACTGGCGTAGGTGTAACTGCCGGGTGCCAGGCTCGCGCCTTGGATCTGCAACGAGGTTAGCGTCACGTTCGTGTCATTAAAATATTTGCCGCTGCCGGACAGGTTCAAGCCGAATGTGGCGTTGGCAACCGGCGGCAGATTCAGGATGCCGTTGGAAACCACATTGAACACGCCGGTAAAACCAGCGGTTTTGACCGTGGGCTGAAACTCGACATAAGCGCCGTTCGTGTCGGTGCCGGTGATGAAGATTGTGCCGTTGCCGACCAGCGCGCCATTGCGGAAGATTACGTTTCGGTTGGTGTTCGCACCCGCCTTCAGGAATCCGCTGTTCAACGTGAAGGTGGTGCCGCTCAAATCCAGGGTCAGCGCGTAGTTGGTGTCCATGGTGATGACACCGCCCGCCAAGACCAGATTATTCAAGTTCAGCGTGGCGTTCGTATGGCCGGGGGCCAGCTGGCCATTGGTCTGGACGATGAAGGTGTTGCCGTAAAAGGTTTCGGTGCTGTTCGTCAGGCTGAGGGCACGGCCACCGGTCTGCCAGAGGTTGGTATCGCCAGCGACCGGGGCGGACACGCCCCACGTCGCGCTGGCGTTGATCGGGCCGCCGGCGGCGGCGGTAACGGAGGCCGTCGTGGACACGGTCAACTGGAACAGATTGGTGCTGGTGAGCACGGCGTCGCTGGCAACCAGCATGATGGTCGCGGTGCCGGTCAGCGCCGGATTCAGCGTGGCTGTGACGGTGCGGGTTGCCCCGCCGCCGCCAAAGGTCAGGCCGGTGACCAGGCTGGCATTGGAGGTGCTGCCCCCGACGGTGAGGGCCGCCGCGGGTGTCTCCCGGTCGTTAACCGTAAAAGGAATCGTGAGGCTGAGGGATCCGGGACTGACGACCAGATTGGAAACCGGGCCGATAACCGGCGGTGAATTACGGTAGAAACTGAACGCGTCGGCCACCGTGGGCAGGCGGCTGCGCCCTTCGAATAAATCTTTTTGTTCGATCAGCGAAAGAACCAGGCTGGTCATGGAGTTGGTGTAAACGTTCGGGCTTGCAGTCTCCGGATAAAACCATTCGCCGCCATAGGTGACCGGCATGAAGACCACCCGTGAACTGGCCATAAAGTTAGAGTCCATGATCTGCGTGCCCAGCCATTGGAGCAGCAGCCGGTCGGCCATGAATTTGTTGGTGGGGCCGTAGTCGCCTGGACCGTAATCGGGGATTTGGAAGATGATCTGTTTGGTGGCGGTGGCGGAATTGGTCCACAGCCAGTGCAGCAGGTTGGTGCGGTTGCCGGCGTTGGCGAACCAGCCATCCGCACCACATTCCAACAGAATGCCCGTGACCAACGGGTTGTTGTCCCACGCCTGATCACCCGCATCGAAGGCGCGGTCATCCCATAACAGACCCACATTGGTGTGGCCGAGAAAATCCAAATAATTCCGCATCTGCTGCACGTCGTTCGTGCTCCAGCCATAATTCGTGCCTTGGACGGCATTGTTGTAAAACATGAGGTTGCCGAGGGTGTAGCCGTAGGTGGCGGCATCCGCAAATTTGCCATCAATGATATTGGTGATAGTGGTGGTGGGATGGGGTCCAGTCGGGCCAAACGCCGAGCGCGGAATGGGCGAGAAGGAACCGTCAATCTGTTGGAACTGGTTGAAGATGGTCTGCCATTGGGCGGTGGTGGCAGGAGTGGCCAGCTTGCACGCGGCCATATTGATGTTTATCCCCATCACCTGGTCGGCGGTGTTGGTCCAAGTGTTGGTATAAACCGCCGCACTGCCGGGTGTGCAGGAGACCCCCATCCAGACTTGATAGGCAAAGCTGGCGTGGGGCGCGAGCAAAGCCAAGGAGCTGATGATGGCCAAGAATAACTTTCTCATAACTTTACGGCCCGAGCAGCACGCGATAGAAGCGCTGGCTGCCATTGGTGGTGGCATCAGTAAAGGTGAAAGGAAGCACCGGCGAATTGTTGGTGGCCAGCGGCGTCCAGTTCAGGAGGTTGGTAGAAGTGAGGACGATGTAATCCGGCCCGTTGGTGCCGGTGACAGTCAGGCTGAACAGGCCGTTGGTGAGGCCGAGGGAACGGAGGCTTGGCTTGGCCGGCTGCGTGACGGTGACGGTGAAACTCTGCGTGGCGCTGAGGATGGGCCAACCGCTGTCGGTGACGACTACATTCAGGGTGTTGGTGGAGGGCGATTGGCTGATGGTCGGCCGCCAGGAGAAGACGCCGAGGCTCGGATCAATGGTGGCACCGGCGGGCGCATTGGGCAGGCTGAAGGTGAGGGTTTGGGCCGGCACATTGGTGTCGGTGGCGGTGTTGGTAAAGGTGAGGGTCTGGCCGGCGACCAGTGTGCGGTTGGCGATGGGGGCGAGGGTGGGGGGAGTGTTGGTCGGCGAGATCACGGTGATGGTGCCGCCGTTATTGAGCAGGTAACTTGGGAAGTTACTGTAGCCATACACCCCGGGTGGAACATTCGTTCCATTGATTACCAGCGAGGTGACGGCGATGCTTTCGGTGTTGGCATACTGGCCGGTGCCGGAAAGGTTCAAACCGAAGGAAGCGTCGTCGGGGATGATATAGGGCAGTTCCAGGACGCCGTTGGTGGCCACTTTAAAAATGCCGGTGAAGCCCAGCGTGTTGACGCTCGGGTAGGAATACGGATTGGCATTCATTTGCACTTCGTTCGCGGAGGTGCTGCCAACAATGTTTATCGTCCCGCTCCCAGCCAATACGGCGTTTCTAAAGGTCACGGTTGAGAGATTCGCATTGATGGTTCCGTTGTTCAGGGTCAATTGTTGCCCGGTCAGATTCAGCGTCAAACCGCCATTGTTGGCCATATTAAGCGTGCCGCTGGCCAAGGTCAGATTGTTTAGCGTGAGACTCGCCGTGGCTATGCCCGGTGCGAACGTGCCGTTGGTCTGAATTTCAAACGTATCCCCATGGAAAGTGTCTGTGGCGTTCTGGGTCATATTGATGGTCTTGCTGCCGGTCCGCCAGTAGCTGGTGTTGCCGGCGACAGGTGGCGCAAGGCCCCACGTGGCGTTGGTATTGATGGGGCCGCTGGCGGTCGCAATGTTGGTGGCACCCGCCGTCACGGTGAGCAAAAAGGTATTGGTCACGATGAGCGCGCCATCGTTTGCCGTCAGGGTGATGGTGGTGCTCCCACTCTGCGCCGGGTTGGGCGTGATGGATAACATGCGGTCAAATCCGCGCCCGGTGATGACGAGGTTATTATTCGTCACAATCAACTGGTTCGAGGAAGTTGCCTTTATGGTGATGGCGCTGCCGGGCAAATCCGCTTCGCCGGCCCCAAAGGGAACCAGCGACGTGACCGCATTATTGACGGTCTGGTTCGCCACTTCGCTGACATACAGCGAGCTGCCCGCAAGTGCGTTGATGACCCACGCCTGCTGATGGCTCAGAGTATTGTTGGCGCTTTCCGGCACCATGTTGCCGGCCCGGGCACCTTGCCGCCAATAAATGATGTCGTTCGACCGGTAACTGATACCGTTGGCGAGCATTTCCTGCCAAAGGGTTTCGTAGGTTGATTGGGTCTGGGGCAGAATGGTATAGGTGTTGGAGGCGCCGCCCATAAAGACAAAAGTGGTCTTGGAATTCGTGACACACCAGGCGGCGATGTCGGCCATGGCCATGAGCGCCAGCGGCGCGGTTTTTTCGTAGGTGATATGAACTTCCAACCCCAACCCGTCAAAATTGGTGCGCAAGTAGTCCAATTCCCCCGGCGTGAAGGTCGGGAAATTGGTGTTGTTAAAATTATAAGGTGAGCCGGTTTGAAAATACGCCGCCCCGGAGCCCAGCAGTTGAATCAGCCGCAAGTTGTTCTTGCAGCGGAGCGTGGAGTTGGCCACGGCGGTGCGGATGTTGCTGATGTCCGTCGGTTCCAAAATCCGCCAGTCATTACTGAAAACACCGCCAATGCTGCCGTTGGTGACCGTCAACCAGCACTCCCGGTAAACGTAAACCCCATAAACATTGAATCCCATATTTTCATAACTCTGAAGTTTGCTAACAAAACTGGCACCATCGAAATTCGCGTGCGGGTTGTTGGTAAGCGTCCCGGGATACAAGCCGATTTCGAGGATGGCCTGATCGGTGTTGAACAGATTGGGATCGGAAAGCGTGTAGGTGGTTCCGTTCTTGCTGACGGGATAACTGTTGGGCGCATTGGCAAAATTGCTGCCCCCGACAGAGCCGGCATCCAGGCGGATGCCCACCGTGGCGTGTGGCATCACCGTGATGACGCCAGAGGCAAGCAGGTTCGTGGTGTTGCCCATCGCCAGGATTTGGGCGGACCCTCCCGAGTGGGCGGTAAAGACTGCGCTCAGATTGTCTGGCGACGCCATCAGGTCGCCGGCATTGACGCCGCCGGTGATATTCGTGAGCATCCAAAATGCTGGTGTATTCGTGATGAAAATGCCGCTGCGGTTGCGCAAAATCGCGAAGTTGGTAAGGGAATTTCCCGTGGAAATGGATTGTGCCGGCGTCATCACGCCCGTGCCATCCGCTGCCGTCTCCACCCGTACAGTGTTCGGGCTGTTGAGGGAGACAATCATATCTATTGTATGGTTGGCAGCGTTGTTGGTCAGCACGGCACTGCCGCCATTGGCCATCGTTACGGTGCCCAACGTGCCCACCACCAAACTGCCGGTGTATTGAATGAGTGGATACTGTCCCCCATTGGCAAAGCCAGCACCGATGATGTTGGCGCACAGCGTGCCGTTGTTGACCCAATTGCCATTGACGAGCAACGGCGCAGTCGTGGTGCTGGGGGCGGCCAGAAAGTTGAACTCATTGGTGGTGTAGCCGCTGCCCAGCGTCAGGTTGCCGCAGGTCCACTGACCGCTGACAGAGACCACCTGCACGCCGAGCGTTGCCTGATTGGAGACCGTCACGGCACTGCCCGCGCAGGAACCGCCCGTGACGCCGACCAGCTTGCCCGAGCTGACGGTCGTTGTGCCGGTGTATGAGTTGGAATTGGCCAGGGTGAGGGGGTAGCCTTGCACCACTAGGTTGATTTTGTCGGAGTTGGTCCCGATTAAGCCGTTGAAGGTGTCCGGTGAGCTGGCGTTGATGGTTAGGGTTGCAGTCGTGCTGCTGCTGTTGATAATCGCGTATTTTGACCCGTCGGCATTATTGTCGTTATACAAGCCGGCCAGCAGCTGATTTTTCCCGGCCAGATCCAGAATGGTTCCCACCGGCGCATTGTTCTGCGCATTGGCCAGAGTCAAAATAGTATTGGTGGGCAGCGCGTTGTTCAGCCCGAGTTTAACGGTGAAGGAGGCCAAGCCGTTGCCATTTTCAATGGTGGTCCCGCCCGTGTAGGTGCAGGCCTGGGTATTGATGGTCATCAGGCCGGTTTGCGACGTGGAAACGCCGCCGCCGCCCAAGAGCAGGAGCGGCCCGGTGCCAGTGATGCCGCCGGTGAACGTCTCACTGCATCCGTTTCCCCATGCTCCAATCGCCGCGCCGCCGGACAAGGTGATGGTTCCGGGCCAGGTGACCGTCGCCAAGGGGTTGTGGAAATAAATCGCTCCCGGGGTGTTGTTGAGGTAGCCGCCGCTGGCGTTCGTGGGGCCGTTCCCCGAAATTGTGAGCGGTATGTTTCTCTGGGTCACGGTGGCGTCGTAGGCGGGCGACAAGGCGCTTCCGTTCGCCACCGTGCCGTTGGTGAAGGCGGGCAGGATTGCGCCGGTGAAAGCCAGCGTACCGTTGCTCACGGTCAGGGAGCCGCCGCCAGTCACACTGCTGGCGCTGAAGGTGACCGTGCGCGCCCCAGTTTTGGTCAATCCGCCAGTCAGCACCGCCGGACAACTGATGGTGAGGTCGGAGGCATTCGCCGCGTTAGCGGGGGTATCCACCGTGGGGTTGCTGCCGGCAAATGTCAGGGTGCCGGCCGGGGAGCCGGAACTGATGGTGGCGGCGAAATAGGAGCTGCTGACATCCTGATAGCTGAGGCGGTTGACGGTGACAGCACTGATGTCCAGCGTGATGGCCGGGGCGGCGGTGAAGTCGTTGGAGAAGGTTACCAAGGCGGTGGAACTGTTGGGCACGGTGGCTGGATTCCAATTGGCCGAATTGTTCCAGGTGTCGGCCCCACTGGTGGAGCCAGTCCAGGTTTGGGCGGGGGCGGGGAGCGTCAGGCCTAAAAGCAGGGCAAGCACGGCCGGGCGCAACCAGTGACGGGGCGGGGAAACGGTTTTCATGGGATAATATGCGGCTTAATCTGGACGGTTTTGAAGGGATAAAAGGGTTATGGTCCCAGCAGCACGCGATAGAACCGCAAGCTGCTATTGGTGGTGGCATCGGTGAAGGTGAAAGGAAGCACCGGCGAATTGTTGGTGGCCAGTGGTGTCCAGTTCAGGAGGTTAGTCGAGGTGAGGACAATGTAATCCGGGCCGTTGGTGCCGGAAACGGCCAGACTGAACAGACCGTTGGTGAGGCCGAGGGAGCGGAGGCTTGGCTTGGCCGGTTGGGTGACGGTGACGTTGAAACTTTGCGTGGCGCTCAATGTGGGCAGGCCACTGTCACGGACAACCACGCTGACCAGATTAGTGGTCGGCGACTGGGCAATGACTGGCCGCCAGGAGAAGACGCCGCTGAGCGGGTCAATCACCGCTCCCGTCGGGGCGGTGGGCAGGGTGAAGGTGAGCGTTTGCGCGGGCACATTGGTGTCCGAGGCGGTGTTGGTAAAGGTGAGGGTCTGACCGGCGACGAGCGTGCGGTTGGCGATGGCGGTGAGGGTGGGCGGGCTGTTGGTGCCGACCACCGTGAGGGTGCCGCCATTGTTGAGCAGGTAGCCTGGGAAATTGGCGTAGCCGTAGGTGCCCGGTGGAATGTTGGTGCCGCCGATGACCAGTGAGGTCACTGCCACGTTCGTGTTGTTGTAATATTGGCCCGTGCCCGAAAGATTGAGGCCGAACGAGGCGTCGTTGGTGCTGATGAACGGCAGTTGCAGGATGCCGTTGGTGGCCACCCGGAAAATTCCGGAAAAGCCCAGTGTGCTCAAGCTGGGGAGAAGTTGAACGGCGCCGCCGTTGGCACTCACGCCGATGATGTTGATGGTGCCGTTGCCGGCCAGGGTGCCGTCCTGCAAGGTGATGTCCATGCTGCTGCCTGTCCCCCCCTTGAGGGTGCCGCTATTCAGGGTGCATTGCCGGCCGCTAAAATCCACGGTGATGCCGTTGTTGTTACCCATGTAAACGGTGCCGCCATTGAGGATGAAATTATTCAAGTTGAGGGTGGCCGTGGGCACGCCGGGCGCGAACTGGCTGTTGGTCAGGATTTCGAGAGTCTGGCCGTTGAACGTGTCGCTGGCGGCCTGGGTCAGGTTGAGGGCATAAGCGGTTTGCCAGGTGCTGGTGTCCCCGGCGACCGGGATGGCGGTGCCCCAAGTGGTGTTGGTGTTGATGGGGCCGGCGGCGGCGGCGTTGACCACATTATATGGCGTCACGGTCAGTTGGAACGAATTGGTGGTGTAGAGCGTGCCATCCGTGGCGACCAGCGTAATGGTGGTGACACCACTGGCCAGCGGGGCGGGGGTGATGGACAGGATGCGGTTGGCACCCCGGCCGCTGACGACCATGCCGGTATTGCCCACCACCGATGGATTGGAGCAACTGGCGGTGATGGTGATGGCGGTGGCCGGGTTTTCCGCCTCAGAAACGTTGAAGGCGACCACGGTGGTGACGGTGTTGTTTACGGTTTGGTCCGGCAGGTCGCTGATGGTCAGGGAACCATTGGCCAGGGCGTTGATGAGCCAGGCCTCCTGATGGCTGAGGGTGGCGGGGTTGCTCTCGGGAACCATCTGCCCGGGACGCCCGCCTTGGCGGAAATAGATGATGTTGTTTGAGCGGTAATTGACGCCGTTGGCCAGCATGAGCGACCACAGGTATTCATAGGTCTGCTGGGTGGCGGGCAGGTTGGAATAGGTGTTCGCACCGCCGCCCATGAATTGAAAGGTGACCTTGTTGTTCGTGGCACACCATTTGGCAATGTCCGTCATGGCGGTGAGCACATCCGGGGCCTGGGTTTCGTAACCCACATGGCACTCCACGCCCAAGCCGTCGAACTGCGACAACAATTGCAGCACATTCGTGGGAAAAGTTGGGAAATTGGCGGCATGACCCTGGGTTTCGCCGAGGGCGGTTGCGGCTCCCGAGCCGAGCAATTGAATCAATTTGACCGTGTTTTTGCAGTGCAGGGTGGAAGTGGCGATGGCGTTGCGGATGTTGGTGATTTCGGTGCCGGAAAGAATGCGCCAGTCATACGCGCCATACTGGCCCTGGGGAATCATGCCGGTCAGCCAGTCCTCGCGCAGCACCCAGACGCCATAGATATTCCAGCCGTTGTTTTCAAACTGCTGGATGGCCGGCACCACGTCGTTGGTGCCGGTGAAAAAGTCGTTGGCGGTGGTGTTGGAGGTGCATTCGAAGACGACCATGGCCTGGCTGGTGTTGAACAGGTGGTTGCTGGCCACCGGCACCGTTCCGTTATAATACATGTAGGTCATGCCGGCCTTGCTGACGGGAAAACTGCCGGGGTTGTTGACAAAGTCGTCTTCCCCGCCGCTGCCGCTTTGCAGGCGCATCGCGGTGGTGGCGTGGGACACCACGGTGATGACCCCCGACACCACCAGGTTGGTGGTGTTGTCCACCGCCAGAATGCGGGCGGAGCCGGTCCCGTGGCCGGTGAACATGGCGCTCAGATTGTCCGGCGCGACGGTCAGGTCGCCGCTGTTCACGCTGCCGGTGAGGTTGGTCAGCACCCACAGGGCGGGGCAATTTGACAGAAACAGGCCGCTGCTGTTCCGCTTAATGGCATAGCCGGTGAGGGAACCACCAGTCGAAACAATTTGTGCGGGCAATGCCGTCCCGGCGCTGCCATCCGGGGCCGCCTCCACCCGGACGGTCTCCGTGTTGTTGAAACTTACGAGCAGGTCAATTCGGTGGGCGACGGCATTGTTGACCAAGGTGCCGGTGCCGCCGTTGACGAGCGTTGCCGTGCCCAAGGTTCCCGGGGTGAGGGAACCGGTGTAATGGATGAGCGGATAGGTGCCGCCATTGGCGAACCCGGTGCCTTGGACGATGACATTGAGCGTGCCATTGTTCACCACGCTCCCGTTGACCTGCAAAGGAGCGGTGACGGCGCTGGGAGTGGTCAGGTAATTGCAGGCGATGGTGGTGGTGCCGCTGTTCAGGGTCAGGCTGGCGCAACTCCACTGGTCGCCGGGGTTGAGCACCTGCACGCCCAGGGTCGCGCCGTTCGCCACCGTCACGGCGCTGCCGGCACAGGAACCGCCGGTGACGCCGATGAGTTCACCCGCGTTGATGGTCGTGGTGCCGGTATATTGATTCGTGCCTGACAGGGTAACGGTGTTGCCTTGCAAAACCAGGTTGAGATTGTTGGCGCCATTGGTGCCAATCACGCCGCTGAAAAAGCTGGGGGTGCCCGAACCCAAGGTGAGCGTGGCCGCCGAGGAACCGGAGTTGATGACCAGGTATTTGTTCGCATAACCCTGAGCATCGTTGTTCAGGCCGGCGAGGGTCTGGTTGTGTCCGTATAAATCCAGAATAACCCCGGTGGTCGGGCCGTTGTCAGCCAGGCTCAGGGTTAACGCGGTATTGGTGGGCAGCGCGTTATTGACGGCCAGGCGCAGCATGAACCAAGCGAGGCTGGTGTCGTCCATCACCGTGGTGTTGCCAGTGTAGGTGCAGGGAGTGTTGCTGATGGTCATCAGGCCGGTTTGCGAGGTGGCCCCGGCCCCGCCGCCCAGAAACACCATCGGTCCCGTCCCGGCAATCCCGCCGGTGAAAATCTGGCGGCAAGTGGAACCAAACGAACCAATGGTGGCCCCGTTAGAAAGCGTGATGGCACCCGGCCAGATAATGGTTGTGGTGGGGTTGCGAAACCAGAGTGCGCCCGGGGTGGCATTCAGATAGTTGCCAGCAGTATCCATTGGGCCGGAGCCGGAAAGCGTGAGCGGAAATTTGGTCTGGGTGACATTCGCATTGTAATAGGGTTCGAGCGTAGCGCCGCTGGCCACGGTGGCGTTGGTAAACGCGGGCAGATAATTGCCGCTGAAGGCCAGGGTGCCGCCGCTGACCGTGAGCGCACCGCCGCCGCTGAAACTGGAGCCGCTAAAGGTGGCCATGCGCGCCCCGGTCTTGGTCAGTCCGTTGGTCATCACCACCGGACAGGTGATGGTCAGATCAGCGGTGTTGTCCGCGCCGGCTGGGGTATCCACCGCAGGGTTGAGGCCGGCGAAATACAGCTTGCCCGCCGGGGAGCCGGGGGTAAGCGTGCCGGGATAATAGGAGTTGCTTAAATCCTGGTAGCTGAGCCGGTTGACGGTGACGGCGTTGGTATCCAGGGTGAACGTGGGGGCATTTGTGAAATTGGCCGAGAATATGACCGAGGCGGCCACGTCACTGGGCACGCTGGCCGGACTCCAGTTGGCGGCATTGGTCCAACTGCCGCCGGTGGGGGGCGTCCACGCGGTTTGGGCGTTTGCCTGGACCATGATAGCCATGAACCCGACCAGAGCAAAGAGCCAGCGGCCAAACAGGATGGGTTTCATGGTTGATTTCGGCGTTGCCTCCACCAATGTTGCCAGGCCAATCCAGCCGGCATTTTTGTCAAAGGGGTGCAAATTGGGTTATTTCAATTTGGACGCTAATCTGATGATTATCAATCACCCCTTGGGGTGATTTTGGACACGCTTGCGGGTTGGAATTGTGCCAGGTCAAAACCCTCATTCCGGAGGGCTGGGTGTCGGACGACAAAAATAAATACGCCCACTGCATTCGTTGAGTCTTGCGCAAGTCGGTTTTGGCGGCTGGGAAATAATGGTGTGAACGCTCGCCCTCACCCCGGCCTCCGTGGAGAGGGGTTGCCGCGTGTGGAAACCAACCCGCCGGGTTTGGGGGGATGGTTGAGCCGACCCTTCAGGGCTTAAAATAAAGGTGCTTTTTCACCCAGGGCGATGCCCTGGGCTGTGAAGTGGGGCGCACCTTTGGTGCTGGAATGTAGCGCGTAATAGCGTAACTACCTTAATAGGCAACACCTATATTGCTATTTGGGTGCGAGCAAAAGGAACCGTTCTGAAATCTCTGCAAAAGTCGGCATTGGCTATAGCTGCCGTCTGTGACCGCCGTGCTATATTGTAAATTTAGCGCCCCGAAGGCGGTCGCAGACTGCCGCTACAGGGTTTTGCAGAGGTTTCCTCTACTGCTTCCCGCGCACCAGGGCCTCCACCACTCCGGGATCCGCCAGCGTGCTGGTGTCGCCGATTTGGTCGGACTGGTTTTCGGCGATTTTGCGGAGGATGCGGCGCATGATTTTGCCGGAGCGGGTTTTGGGCAGGCCCGGCGCGAATTGGATCTTGTCCGGCACGGCGATGGGGCCGATTTCGCGGCGGACATGCAGGGCCAGATCTTTCTTCAAGTCCTCGCTTTCGGCGACGCCATCCTTGAGGGTTACAAACGCGTAGAGCGCCTGGCCCTTGATGTCATGGGGCATCGGGGCCACGGCGGCTTCGGCCACTTTGGCATGGCTCACGAGGGCGCTTTCCACCTCGGCGGTGCCGATGCGGTGGCCGGAGACGTTCACGACGTCATCCACGCGGCCGAGCAGCCAGTAATCGCCATCGGTATCCACGCGGCAGCCGTCGCCGGTGAAATACACGTTCTTGAAAGTGGAGAAATAGGTGTTCACGAACCGGGCATGGTCGCCCCAAGTGGTACGCATGATGCCGGGCCAGGGGGTCTTGATGCAGAGTTTGCCGCCTTCGTTGGGGCGGCATTCGGTGCCATCGTCGCGGAGCACCACGGGTTCCACACCGAAAAACGGGCGGCTGGCGCTGCCAGGTTTTAAGGTGTTTACGCCGGGGAGCGCAGTAATCAAATGGCCACCGGTTTCCGTCTGCCACCAGGTGTCCACGATGGGGCACTGGCCGTGGCCAATCGCGCGGTGATACCACATCCAAGCCTCGGGATTGATGGGTTCGCCCACGGAACCCAGCACGCGCAGGGAGCTTAGATCATACTTGGCCGGCCATTCATCGCCCAGGCGGATGAGCGCGCGGATGGCGGTCGGGGCGGTGTAAAAGCTGGTGACCTTGAACTTCTCCACAATCTGCCACAGGCGCCCGGCATCCGGCCAGGTCGGCACGCCTTCGAACATCAGCGTCGTACCGCCATTGCACAGCGGCCCGTACACCACATAGGTATGACCCGTCACCCAGCCGATGTCGGCGGTGCAAAAATAGAC
>Ga0007882_10000510_pt1 | contig 22872 bp, 16 predicted proteins | sample CryBogCBH12Aug01_FD_71195 | JGI IMG/M metagenome (GOLD analysis project Ga0007882, IMG submission 71195) | Freshwater microbial communities from Crystal Bog, Wisconsin, USA - CBH12Aug09.1 | ecosystem: Environmental > Aquatic > Freshwater > Lake | place: Crystal Bog, Wisconsin, USA | collected... | reverse complement strand
ATTGACACGGTATTGATTAAAATTGAGTAAGCTATCCGCATCCACTATGCCTACTAAATCAACATTTTCAAAGTCTAATCCTTTTGCTACCATTTGAGTGCCCACCAAGATATCAATTTGCCTTTGTTCAAATTGTTGAATCAATTGATCATGCTCATTCTTTCCTTTTACATTGTCAAAATCCATTCTTGCCACAATTACACCTGGTAAAGCTTGATTCAGTTTTTCTTCAATTTGTTCAGTGCCAAAACTTTTTTGTCTAAAATGAGGTTTACCACAAGCTTGACAGGTAGTTATTATAGGATAGGTTGCGCCACAATAATGACAAGAAAGTAAATTTTTATTTTTATGATAAGTAAGCGTTACATCGCAATGTTTACAATGTGGGATCCATCCGCAGGTCTCACAAATAATATAGGAAGCATAGCCTCTTCGGTTTTGAAATAAAATTACTTGTTTATTTGCGTCAATTGTTTTTCTTATTTCATCTAATAATGCAGGCGTTAAAATTGCATTACTTGCAGCTTGTTTTTTTGTGTCAATTAAGTGGATACTGGGTAGGGCTCCTTGGTTAAATCGCTCTGTTAAATGCGTATAGCCATATTTGTTTGAGGACGCATTGTAGAAAGATTCTACCGAAGGGGTAGCCGAACCTAAAATAACTTTAGCATTTATTTGATTTGCATAATAAATAGCGGTGTCTCTTGCTTGGTATCTAGGTGCAGGTTCTTGTTGCTTATAAGACCCATCGTGCTCTTCATCTACAATTATTAATGATAACTTTTGGTATGGTAAAAAGAGTGCCGACCTTGCACCCAATACTATTTTAATTTCACCCGTTTTAACTTTATTCCAAATTTCAACTCTTTCATTAGGATTGAATTTAGAATGATAAATTGCAATATCGTTACCGAAATATTGTTTGAGTCTGCGTATCATTTGAGCAGTCAATGCGATTTCGGGTAACATATATAAAGCTTGTTCGCCTTTCTTGATTATTTCATTTATTAAAGCAACATAAATTTGTGTTTTTCCACTACCGGTAATGCCATGTAACAAATGTACTGGATGCGTTTTGAGTTGCTCCAAAATGGATGTAAATGCAATTTGCTGGTTACTTGATAAGCTATGATTACTGATAGGGCCTAATGATATGTCTTTTGCAAGTCGGTCAATTTTCCTTTTTTCAGCAATCAAAATTCCCTTGTCAATTAATGCTTTTAATTGTGCATGCGAAGCATCTGATTTTTCTAAAATACCTTTTTGAGTTACGACTGATTCTGTTTTTTCAAGATGTAAAAAAGAAAGTAACAAAGCTAATTGCTTTGGCGCTCGAGACCATTCATTTAATAATTTTTCAAGAACAGCTTCTTCGCGAAAGGCAGGTGCCAATGAAATATAAGTTTCTTCCTTTGCTTTGTATTTATCAGTCATGTTTTCTTGAATAAAACATGCACCTTTTAGTATTAGTTTATTGATAACAGGATAAACCGATTTTTTGTCTAATAGTTTTTGGATTTCAGAAATACTTAGTTCTTTTTTTATTTGTAATGCCTCACTAATAATATATTCTGCGTCACTTAGTTGATGGCTGTCTAGGGCAAAATCTTCATTAAAAATAAAGACGGACTCACTACTTATTTTTAAGTGACTAGGTATGGCAGCCTGCATAACTTCTCCTTCCGTACACATATAATAGTTTGCCATCCATTCCCACAAAGTAATTTGAGCGGGGTACACAATGGGAGCTTCGTCTAATACCGAAAATATAGGTTTAGGATTAAATGCTTCAGGTTTTACTTCAATGAATTTTTTAATAATACCAGCATATCGCTTGTTAGCGCCCAACATCACTTCAACGCGCATTCCAATCATTACTACCTCCCTTAAATGAGTAGGGATTTCCCATGTATAATTTTTAGGAAGGGCAAGTGGTATGATAATTTCTGCGAACATATATGTAAATACAAAAATACACTAAGCGTTTAATAAACTAAGGATAATTACGGTATCTTCTTAATCCTTCATCCATCATTTGGTATACTTTTTCTTTAAGTAAATCAATATCATCCATTGTATAGTTGCTAACCTCAACAGTAGGCAGATAAACGACTCTATTTTTACCTGGATTTAAAGAAAAAACACTGTCAAAATGCATTCGATCTACAGCGTCAATCATTAAAATGGGTTGAATGGGAACTTGCATTTCAATTGCCAATTTAAAGGCACCGTTATAGAATGATTTTAGGGGTTGTTGCGAGGTCATACTAAAAGTACCTTCTGGGAAAATAAAAATGGAAGTATGTTTATGTAAAGCTGCTTTCAAATTTCTTAAACTTTGTGCTCTTTTTTCTGGGCTGCTTCTATCAACCATAATAACAGCAGCTTTATAAACCCAACCAAAAATGGGAATTTTTGAGGATTCAAATTTTCCTAATGGTCTTATTGGTTGATGTTTTAACATTACAATTGGAGGAATATCCATATAGGAGTTGTGGTTGGCAACAAAAATATGTGGTCTGTTAAAATTATGCTCAGCTTCAAATATTTCTTGATGTTGCAAGCTCGTTAAAAGATACCAGCATTTCCCCCAATATCGACACACTTTATGAATTCGAGTAGCTAATTTTTCTTTTCCAAAAGGAAGCAGAATGATTAAAGCAATTGCTGAAAAGATAGTGAATATTGCAAATATGATTAAGGCATAAAAGCAATAAGCTAGTTGTAATATTCTTTTTAAGTAATGCATCTAGGCACTAATATAATAAAAAAGGCCCGAATAGAAATTCGGGCCGTACGATTGCTTGCTTAAAATCTAAAACCAGAAAATTTTTATGCTTTTAATGGATTTCTGCCATATTTTTCATCGTGTTGTGTAGCATCTAATCCTAATTCTTCTTCTTCCTCAGATACGCGCAATGGTAATAATAAAGCGATGAATTTGAAGATTAAATAAGAAACAGTGAAGCTATATACAACAACGATTAACATTGCTTTTAACTGTGTAAAGAAGAATGCTGGATTACCATAAAATAAACCATCATTTCCCGCTGGGTTTACTGCTTTTGAAGCAAAAACGCCAGTTAATAACATGCCTACCATACCACCAATTCCGTGACAAGGAAATACGTCTAATGTATCGTCAACACGAGATAATTTAAAGGCATGGCTTAATGAATTTGAAATCACTGCGCCAATAACACCAATAAATATACTTTGTGGGATACCAACAAATCCTGCCGCTGGTGTGATAGCAACTAAACCTACAACAGCACCAATACAAAAGCCTAATACAGATGGTTTTTTGCCTCTCATTACATCAAAAAACATCCATGCTAAACCAGCAGCTGCAGCAGCCGTATTGGTAGTAGCAAAAGCGCTAATAGCTAATGAGTTTGCACTTAATGCAGAACCTGCATTAAAACCAAACCAACCAAACCACAATAAACCAGTACCAATTAATACGTAAGGGATATTTGCTGGAGGAATTTCTTGTTGTTCTAATTTAGCACGTCTTTGTTTTAATACAATAGCGCCTGCTAATGCAGCACATCCTGCGCTAATATGTACCACAGTACCGCCTGCAAAGTCTAAAGCGCCCATCTTTAATAGGAATCCATTTGGATGCCAAGACCAGTGTGCTAAAGGTGCGTATATTAAAGTGATAAATAAAACGATAAATAAAATGTAAGAAGTAAACTTGATACGCTCAGCAACAGCACCTACCACTAAACCTGGGGTAATAATCGCGAACATTAATTGAAACAATGCAAATAATAATAAAGGGATAGTCATTGCAGTGCCACCTTGTAAAGTTGGCGCGCCGTTTGCAACACCTTTAAAGAACAAATGGGTCATTGGATTTCCAATTAAACCATTAATGGATTCTCCAAAACTTAAGCTATATCCATAAGTAACCCAAATTACTGACACTAACCCTGCAGAAACAATACTTTTTATCATGGTAGATAAAATGTTTTTGCGGTGCACCATACCTCCATAAAAGAAGGCTAATCCAGGAGTCATAATAAATACTAATGCCGTAGCCACTAATATCCACGCAATGTCAGCTGTGCTATATGTATCAGCTTTTCCAACATAACTTGGAAGTTGTGGTACAAATAGGGCCACAATGGCAACGACTAACAATAAAATGAATGGGGTGTACTTTTGTACGGTTTGGTTTTTCATTACAATTAATTAAGCAGATCAATCAATATTATAAATAATTATATATATTATTTATATAGCAAATATACTATAATACTTAATATCATCGTAGAATTAAAACATATAGCATAAATAATGTATTTGTTTTTAAATATGATAAGTAATTCATTTGCAATATGTTATAGCATTATGGAGTAGTGTTTCCACCAAAATATTAGGGCATTTGTGGAAAAAAATAAGGAGCTCTTTGGGAGCCCCTTATTTTAATAAGAAATTAAATCCTATTTATAATGCGGATGTATTTATATCGTTAAGCATTAACAGTTGCGGCTAATAAACTTGCATCTTTTGATTCTAATAATGTAGATCCTGTTAAGAAAATGTCCACTTTACGCGCACATTCTCTTCCTTCACTAATTGCCCAAACAACTAATGATTGGCCACGGCGCATATCACCTGCGGTGAATACTTTTGCAATATTAGTTTGGAATCCAGATTCTGTTGCTTTTACATTTCCTCTTTCATCTAGCTCAACCCCTAATTCGTCTAACATCCCTGTTGGTTGCGGATGTAAGAATCCCATAGCAAGTAAAGCCAATTCACATGGAATTTCACGAAGGCTTCCTTCTTTCTCAGTGAATTTTGCAGGACGCCCATCTGCTGAACTTGTCCATTCTAAGTCTACAATTTGTAAGGCTTTTAAATTGCCATTTTCATCTCCGATAAATGCTTTGGTAGCAACTTCCCACACTCTTGAAACACCTTCCTCATGTGAAGTAGTTGTTTTCAATAACATAGGGTAGGTTGGCCAAGGCATATAAGTAGCTCTTGTTTCAGGAGGCTTTGGTAATAATTCAAATTGAGTAATTGATTTCGCTCCATGACGATTAGATGTTCCCACACAATCACTACCCGTATCACCACCACCAATCACCACTACATTTTTACCTTTAGCTAATAATTCAGCTTCTTCGATTGGTAAATTGCTTACTCTTTTATTTTGTTGCTTTAAAAATTCCATTGCATAGTGAACCCCTTTTAATTCACGACCTGGTATTGGTAAATCTCTTGGAATAGTAGATCCGCCTGCTAGTACCACTGCATTAAAATCACGCATAATATCGTTTACGCGTACATTCACTCCCACATTAGCATTGCACTTGAATACAATGCCTTCTTGTTCTAAAACATCTATTCTGCGTTCAACAACTGTTTTTTCTAATTTAAAATCAGGAATGCCAAAACGTAATAATCCACCTGGCTTTGGATCTCTTTCAAAAACAGTTACTTCATGACCAGCATAATTTAATTGAGCAGCAGCCGCTAAGCCTGAAGGCCCTGAACCAATAACCGCTACTTTAAATCCTGTGCGAACATTTGGTTTACGTGGTTTTACAAAACCTTTTTCAAATGCAATTTCAATAATATGCTTTTCAATTTCTTCAATCGTTACCGCGGGTTGATTGATACCTAATACACATGCGCTTTCGCAAGGAGCAGGGCAAATACGACCAGTGAATTCTGGAAAGTTATTAGTTGAAATTAAAATTTCATATGCATCCTTCCATTCTTTACGATATACCGCGTCATTGAATTCAGGAATAATATTTCCCAAAGGACATCCGCTATGACAAAATGGAACGCCGCAATTCATACAACGCGCTGATTGCTCATTTAGTTTTTCTTCAGGTAATAAAGAAACAAACTCTTTATAATTTTTCTTTCTATCTTCTACCGGCAATTTGCTTGGTAGTTCTCTAGTATATTCTTTAAATCCGGTTGGCTTTCCCATGGCTTATTCTTTCAATAATTATGTAGAATTAAAATCTATTTACTATGTTAATACTTTATTATTTATTATTTCCCAGCGTTCGCAGTTGCTTTACGTGTTTGTAAAACTTTCTTATAATCACGAGGGAATACTTTAATAAAATGTTTTAATTGATTGTCTAAGTCACTTAAAATAAATTTAGCAACTGAACTTCCTGTTTTATCAAAATGGGCTTGAATCATTTTTTGTAATTCAGGAATGTCATCTGTGCCCACAGGGTCAAGGTCTACCATTTCTTTATTACATAAACTATCAAAATCATTTTGAACATTGTAAACGTAGGCAATACCTCCGCTCATACCAGCAGCAAAGTTGCGTCCAGTAGGGCCAAGGATTACAGCAAGTCCACCAGTCATGTACTCACAACCATGGTCTCCAATACCTTCCACCACTACAGAAGCTCCTGAGTTTCTTACTGCAAATCTTTCGCCTGCTTTACCTCTAATATATGCAGTGCCACTTGTTGCTCCATAAAATGCAACGTTTCCAATTAAGATATTTTCTTCAGGAACGAAGGTTGCTTTTTTATCAGGGTATACAATTAATTGGGCGCCACTTAAACCTTTACCAAAATAGTCATTGGCATCTCCTTCTAATTCAAGTGTAACACCTGTTGTATTAAATGCGCCAAAACTTTGTCCAGCTGTTCCAGTAAATTTAAAGTGTATGGTGTCTTCAGGTAATCCTGCTGCCTTATGCACTTTAGTAATTTCGTTAGATACAATGGTACCTACCGTACGATCGGTATTCTTAATATCAAATGATGCACTTACTTTTTCTTTTTTCAAGATAGCAGGTTGTGCAGCAGCTAATAATTTCCAATCCAATACTTCGGCTAAGCCTTGGTCTTGTGCTTCAGTTTGGTATAAACTATCATTTGCATCAGCTGGTTCTTTATACAATACAGCACTTAAATCTAAGTTCTTATATTTCCAATGATTAATATTATCGCGCATTCTTAATGCATCCACTTGACCAATCATTTCGTTTACCGTTCTGAATCCTAGTTCAGCCATAATTTCACGTAATTCTTCGGTAATAAATTCAAAGAATTTAACAACGTGATCAGGATTGCCTTTAAAGCGTTTACGTAATTCAGGATCTTGAGTCGCAACACCAACAGGGCAGGTATTCATATGACACTTACGCATCATAATACAACCTTCTACTACTAATGCAGCAGTGGCAACACCCCATTCTTCCGCACCTAATAATGCAGCAATGGCAATGTCACGACCTGTTTTCATTTGACCATCGGCTTGTACAACCACTCTTGATCTTAATTTATTTTTCACCAAGGTTTGATGTGTTTCGGCCAAGCCTAATTCCCATGGTAAACCTGTATGTTTAATAGAACTTAAAGGAGAGGCGCCAGTTCCACCATCAAAGCCTGCAATTAAAACCACATCTGCTTTAGCTTTGGTAACACCGGCAGCAATGGTTCCAACTCCTGCTTTAGAAACTAATTTTACATTAATTCTTGCAGCACGGTTTGCATTCTTTAAATCAAAAATTAATTGTGATAAATCTTCGATAGAATAAATGTCGTGGTGTGGAGGAGGAGAAATTAATCCAACACCTGGAGTAGAGTGTCTTGTTCTTCCGATCCAGTCATCTACTTTGTCGCCTGGTAATTGTCCGCCTTCACCTGGTTTAGCACCCTGTGCCATTTTAATTTGTATCTCGTCCGCTTCGGTTAAGTATTGACTTGTTACACCAAAACGTGCACTTGCAACCTGCTTAATCGCACTGCGCATGGAATCACCATTTTCCATTTTTTCATAACGGATTGGATCTTCACCACCTTCACCTGTATTGCTTTTTCCACCTAAACGGTTCATCGCAATCGCAAGGGTAGTATGTGCTTCCCATGAAATAGATCCAAAGGACATAGCACCTGTAGCAAAGCGCTTGTAAATAGCACTTGCAGGTTCCACCTCATCAATTGAAATAGAAGGACGCGTTGGTTTAAATTCGAATAAGCTTCTTAATGTACAAGCCTTATCGCCTTGATCATTTACGAGCTTTGAATATTTTTTGAAACTTGCATAGTCTCCCATGCTTGTTGCATGTTGCAGTGCATGTATGGTTTGCGGATTAAATAAATGCGCTTCACCACGGCGTTTCCATTGGTAAATTCCACCTACTGGTAAACGATCGATCTCTGTAGTTTTCTTAGGGAAGGCGATATAGTGTTTTGCTAAAATTTCTTTTGCAATTTCATCCAAGCCCATGCCTTCAATTCTGGAAGTAGCACCTGTAAAATGTCTATCAACTACTTCTTTATTAATACCTATAATTTCAAATATTTGTGCCCCTTGATAAGATTGTAAAGTAGAGATTCCCATTTTAGAGAATACCTTATACAAACCTTCGTTCACTGCTTTTACATAATTTTTCTTCAAATATTTATCATCTAAATCCGTTTTGATATGACCACTCAATTTCATATCACGAATACTTGACATTGCTAAGTATGGATTAATTGCAGTTGCACCAAATCCAACTAAACATGCATAGTGGTGTACTTCCCAAACATCTCCTGCTTCTACAATAATGCCCACTTTTCCTCTTAATCCTTTTTTAATTAAGTGGTGATGAACTGTTGAGCAAGCTAATAGGGATGGGATCGCTGCGTGTTCAGAATCAATTGAACGATCCGTTAATACCAATACTTCAAATCCGTCATTTACTGCATCCACTGCATAACGACATAAACGATCTAAGCCATTTTTTAATGAACCCTCTTTTCCATCGGCTCTGAAATAACATTGTAAAGTTTTTGCTTGGAATACGCCTGTGTCGATACTTCTGATTTTCTCTAATTCATGATTAGATAAAATAGGATGTTTTAATGCAACACAATGACTCGCCATTGGATCCTCAATTAATAAACTTCCTTGGCTACCCACAAATGTTGCTAAAGACATAACCATTCTTTCACGAATTGGATCAATAGGAGGGTTGGTCACCTGCGCAAACAATTGCTTAAAGTAACTTGTGATATGTTGTGGTTGATCACTCAATACCGCCAATGGAGTATCAGTACCCATGGAACCAATTGGTTCTTTACCATCCAAGGCCATTGGGATAATAATTTGTTCTAAATCTTCTTTGCTATAACCAAAAGCTTTTTGGTATTTGAAGATTTGATCATGCTCCAAATGTGTAAACTGAATTCTTGGTTCAGGTAATTCTTCTAATCTAATTTTATATTTATTTAACCAATCGCCATAAGGTTGTTGGCTACAAATTTTTTCTTTTAATTCTGTGTCGCTAATGATACGACCCGCTTCCATATCCACTACGAACATTTTACCAGGTTGTAATCGGCCTTTTTCAATTACTGTGGATTGATCAACTGGTAAAGCACCTGTTTCAGATGCCATAATTACACGATCATCTTTAGTCACACAATATCTAGATGGTCTTAAACCGTTTCTATCTAAAGTGGCACCAATCATTTTTCCATTTGTGAAAGAGATAGATGCAGGACCATCCCATGGTTCCATGATAGCAGCGTGGTATTCGTAGAATGCTTTTTTAATTGGATCCATTAATTCATTACCATCCCATGCTTCAGGAATTAACATCATCATAACGTGTGGTAAACTACGTCCACTTAATGTCAACAATTCAATCACGTTGTCTAAACAAGCACTATCAGATTGTCCAGCAGTAACCACTGGTAAAATCATATCTAATTCTTCCTTACTAAAATAAGGAGATAAGAAACTAGATTCATTGGAACGTAACCAGTTTAAATTTCCTTGTAAGGTATTGATCTCTCCATTGTGAGCGATATATCTAAATGGTTGTGCTAATTTCCAAGAAGGGAAAGTATTTGTTGCAAAACGAGAATGCACCAAGCCAAAAGCAGACACCACTCTCTTATCACTTAAATCAGGGAAGTATTCACGTACTTGATGACTCGTTAATTGTCCTTTGTAAATAATTGTGTTTTGAGAAAGAGAAGTCATGTAAAAACCAATGGCATCTTTTTTAATGCTATTGTTGATGGTATGAGATGCGTAATTTTTTAAAATAAATAATTTACGCTCAAAATCTTCGGCATCTTTTACATGATCTGGCTTTTTTACAAATACCTGCTCCATGATAGGTTCTACTGATAATGCAGTTGGTCCAATGGTAGATCTATTTACAGGAACGGCTCTATAACCAATAATTTCAATATTTAATTTTTCTGCCGCGCGTTCAAAAATTTCTTTACACTCTGCAGCAACTCCTTTATCTGTAGGGAAGAAAATAAATCCTACACCATACTCACCTGCATTTGGTAAATGCAAGCCCTTATGTAATAATTCGTCAAAGAAAAATTCATGTGGAATTTGAATCATGATACCTGCACCATCACCAGTATTCACCTCACTACCGCTTGCACCACGGTGTTCCATGTTTTCTAAAATAGTTAAAGCATCACCTACATTTTTGTGTGATTTAATTCCCTTAATATGGGCAACAAATCCAATACCACAGGCGTCGTGTTCATAAGCAGGATCATACAATCCTAATTGCTGATTTTCAATCATATTTCATCAATTAATTAAAGGATATATTCTTAGGGCTAGCGATTCGTTTAAAATTACAAAAATCCAAGCATTTTGGTAGTAGTTTATCAATAAACTTACGCACCATTTGAAATGTACTAATACGGAAACGTTTTCGTTAGAAATTTTCAAATAACGAACGTTCGCATTCGCCCTCTATTTAAAAAAGATTAAATGATATCAATTCTGAATTGATCTGAAAATAAGGATTTGCTAAGGGGTTGGTCTTTGTGAAAGATGCCAAATAAGGAGCTACCTGAACCACTCATGCTCGCATAGTTGGCACCTTTTTCGTAAAGTAAATTTTTTATCTCACCAATAGTGGGGTGTGCTTGAATAATAGGAAATTCAAAATCATTAATAAGTTGGTCTTTCCAAGTTTCAATGGGTTGAGAAACAATTTCAGCAATTGATTTTTCTTTGCTACTTGGTATTAATTGTGCAAAAGCCCAAGCAGTAGAAACGTGAATGCCTGGATGAATTAATACGATTTGATAGTTGCTTAAATCACATGGAAAGGGTTGTAGAATTTCACCACGTCCGGTTGCATGATAAGCTTTGTCATAAACAAAAAAAGCACAATCACTTCCTAATTGAGCAGCATAATCTACAAGTTGTGTATTATTTAAATCAAGATTAAATTGTTGATTTAATAATTTAAGTACCGCCGTAGCATCGCTAGAACCTCCGCCCAGTCCAGCTCCCATGGGAATATTTTTGTGTAAATGAATTTTTACATTCGGTAGATTTGGAAAATCTTTCTTTAATAATGCAAAGGCTTTGACGCAAAGATTTTGATCTAAATTTCCTGGAACTTCAAGACCTGTACTTGTAAATTGAATGGGAGTAGCAGGATCATTACTATGAATAACTTCAACAATATCTGTCAATGCTACAGGATAAAAAATGGTTTCTAATTCGTGATAACCATCGGGTCTTTTGGCAACAATGGAAAGGCCTAGGTTAATTTTACAATTTGGAAATGCAATCATGTTACAATGAGTTATGATTTCTTTTGCTCATTTCTTTTTGCAATTTCATCTCTGATATCAATAGCCCTGATATAATCTTCTTGTTCAAGTACTTCGTTCAACAATTCATTCAAAGCTTCTATGGACATGGTAGCTAAATCATTTTCGTTGGTAGGATCACTCACAATTGAAGTAACTGGATTGATCTTTTTTTCACTGCCTTCATTTTCTAATCCAGCTGTTTCTAATATAGAGTTGTTTACATAAATCGGACAACCAAATCGAACTGCTAAAGCAATGGCGTCACTTGTTCGGCTATCAATTTCAATGGTATCGTTCGCTGTGAAACAAACTAATTTGGCATAAAAAATTCCTTCTTGTAAATCACATATATACACTTCCTGCAAGGCAACATCAAAGGAAGTCATAAAATTTTTCATAAGGTCATGCGTCAATGGGCGAGAGGGTTGCATGTTTTCTAAAGCAACAGCAATGGCTTGTGCTTCAAACCCTCCAATCACAATTGGAAGTCTACGGCTGCCACCTACCTCCCCTAAAATAACTGCATAAGAGTTAGATTGGGTGATACTATGTGAAAGGGCAATAATTTCTAATTCAACTTTATGCATAGACAGTTTAATACCCCAAATTTAAATATAAATTGGTTATGCTGCACCCTTAGATTTCAAAATTGCTGCAGTTAATGCAGGAACCACTTCAAAAGCATCACCAACTACCCCGTAATCGGCAGCTTTGAAGAAAGGAGCTTCAGGATCCTTATTAATTACCACAATTGTCTTGCTTCGGTTTACGCCTGCCAAATGTTGAATAGCGCCAGAAATTCCAATAGCGATATATAAATTAGGGGCAATCTGTATCCCAGTTTGGCCAACATGTTCATGATGTGGTCTCCAATCGGCATCAGAAACAGGACGGCTACATGCAGTTGATGCGCCTAATGCTTTTGCTAAGTCTAATAAAATGCCCCAGTTTTCTGGTCCCTTTAATCCACGACCACCACTTACTACTAAGCTAGCTTCGGTTAATGGAACTTCGCCTTGTATTTTGTCCACTGCAGTAATTGAAATAGTAGATGCAGGAACTGCAATGTCCAATGCGGACACGGATGCAGTACCATCACCAACCACTGTTCCAAAACTATTTTGATTAATGGAAATTACTTTTATGGGTGTTTCTATTTGAATAGATGCGAATGCTTTACCAGAGAAAACCGTTTTTGTTACAACAAATCCTGTGTCTGTTTTTGGTAATGCACATGCGCCAGTTACTATGCCTGCATTTAATTTTACGGCAACTGCAGGTGCAATGGCTCTGCCATTAATATTATGCGCAAAAATAACAACTGTAGCTCCTAAGGTTTTGGCTGCTTTTGCTACAACGGTTGAACCCACTCTTGCATCAAAATTATTTAAAGCGGTATTATTTATTTGATGCACTTTGTTTGCACCATATTTACCTAGTGTTGTTAAATCCTCATTTACTTTTCCTAAAACTAAAGCTTCAGCAGTAGTGCCCAATTGTTTTGCCAATGCAGCGCCATAGGATATTGCTTCGTAGGATGCTTTTTTAATTTCTTGATCAGCTTGATCTATATATATTAATACCATGATTTTTATTTTTAATTATTCTGGAGAAAATTTTGATAGGGGGTGATTAAATAACTTTTGCCTCTTCTTTTAATAATCTAACTAACTCATCCATATTAGCTGGGTCAACTAATTTAACACCTGATTTCGCAGGAGGTAAATCGAAACTTTTTATGGTTGTAGTTGCATTTGAAATACTTGCCTCTACTACTTTTAAAGGTTTAGTTCTTGCAGCCATAATTCCACGCATATTGGGAATTCTTTGTTCAGCCATTCCTTTTTGACAACTAATAATTGCAGGTAAATTACTGGTACTGGTTTCTTCACCACCTTCAATTTCTCTTGTTACTGTAATTGCATTTCCATTAACATCTAATTTTACAGCTGCAGAAATAAAGTTCTGATCTAATAAAGCGCAAAGCATGGAACCCACGCTAGCACTATTGTAATCAATGGTTTCTTTTCCTGTAAATATTAAATCATAAGCACCTTCCTTTGCAATCGCAGCAATTTCTTGTGCTACTATAAATGAATCATTTGTAATATTATTAACTCTTATTGCTTCGTCTCCGCCCAATGCCAATGCTTTTCTAATAATTGGTTCTGTATCTGCACCACCAACAGTAACTAAATGAATTACAACATTTGAATCCTTTTCTTTCAACTCAATTGCTTTTACCAAAGCATACCATTCATCGTAAGGGTTAATGATCCATTGAACACCATTTTCATCGAACTTTGTATTACCTTCGATGAAAGCAATTTTAGCTGTTGTGTCCGGTGTTTTGCTGATACAAACTAAGATATTCATGATAGCAAATTTTGTTTTTAAAATAATAGTTGTTTATGCAACTAATGCAAATATAAGGTAGTTTTTGACCATATTTTGTTTAAAATTTATTTAAGATGAATCGAATTGAAAAAATACTTGAATTTTTAAATCAACAACCTAAAGATTGCTTTTTGAGGCATGCTTTAGCCCTGGAATATATTAAAATTGGGGAGGATAGTAAGGCCCGTGATTTGTTCGTTGAAATTTTAACGGATGCGCCCGATTATATTGGTTCTTATTATCATTTGGCTAAATGTTTAGAAAAGTTACAAGAAACCCCTTTGGCTATTGAATGGTATGAAAAGGGAATGGCAGCCGCAAAATTGGCGAAAGATGACCATGCGTATAGAGAATTGCAGGCTGCTTATGAGGATTTGGTGTATTAATAATTACCGGTATTCAGCAATTAAATTTCTAGCCGGTCACCTAGTTTTTTATCAATCAATAAAAAGAAATCCTCTGGTTTGTAGGTACGCCATTTTTCAAATTCCATCAATTCGATATACCTATTTAATTTCTTTAATAAAAAGTCGTGTTGAGATGCTTGGTGCAAATTGATCATTACCGCCCAGCCATTTTCATCGGACAATTCTTCATACAATTCCTCATAATAATCTCTATCTCCATTGTGAAAATTAAATACGTTTTCGCCAATCAAAATAAACTTGTAAATCCCTTCATCCATTAATTTTTCGAGGATCTCTCTTTTTAATGTCATGATATCATTTTCGATGGCATCATTCCATTCGCCAATCATTTCAATAATGGCAAAGCCCATTTCGTAGTCGGCATAAATTATTTTGAGGTACAATGTCTTGCTTCCAAATTCATCCCATTGCGGATGTATATAATAATTGTAAACCGTTTGAGAAAATTCAAACTCACTATAGGTTTGTCCAAAGAAAGGAGACAATGGATCTTCCTCGGCCATATACAAATGACGCCAATGATAATAAGGTTCTATCTCGTGCATCCCTAATTATTTTACGTTCTTGTGGTAAGCAATAAGGCCGTCCATTGGGGATTTAATAATTTGTCCTAACTCTAATTCGTAGGCGGTTGCCAATTGTTTAATAGTATCTCTAAATACATAAGCAATGGAGCCGGAAAAATGAATAGGGTGCAACCAGGATTCATTTAATTTATTCAAATGTGTAAAGAAGAAATCATTGATGCCATCCTCAATTATATTTTCAACCATATAATGTCCACGATGTAAGGATAAAAATTCTGCAAAGGAAGCCATATATCTATTAGGTAAAGCTTGCTTATAAACAGCGTCTAAAATTTGATCTTTATTAATTTGATATTTACTTTCAAAAGAATGCATTAATTCTTCATCAAAGGTTTTGTATAAATAATACTGCAATACTTTTTTGCCTAAATATGCACCGCTTCCTTCATCGCCTAAAACATAACCAAGGCCAGGACTATTTTTTACTATTTTTTTACCGTTGTAAAAACCGGTGTTGGAACCAGTTCCTAAAATACAAGCTACTCCTTTATTGGTTTGACAAGTAGCTCTTGCAACTGCTACTAAATCGGTTTGAATATCTAGGGCTGCATTTTTAAAAACTTGTTTAAGCGCTTTTTTGATAGAAGCCACATTTAAAGGATTGCTTAAACCGGTTCCATAAAAATAAACTGCATCAATAATGGTAGGGTCTATTTTTTTAGAAAAACTTTTTTGTATGGTTTCCACAATTTGTTCGGTGCTCAAAAAATAGGGGCTAATACCAATTGTTTTAATGGTCTTTTTTTCTTTGCCTAATTGAATGGTCCAATGGCATTTAGTAGCGCCACTATCGGCTATGATATAATTATTGCGCATAGTTTAAGTCTTGTGTGTGAAAATAGCCATTTTAGCGTAATTTTAGCCCTAAGAATATGAACATGCAAGAAAATAATAAATCAAATTGGATGACCCCTATCACTTACGCGGTGGTATTGGTTATTGGAGTGGGTATTGGCGTTTTTTTTAAAGGAGATTTTTCAATGGGGAATATGCAATCGGGCAGTGCAAGCCCAATGCAAGAAATTATCAATTTAGTTAAGTCAAAATATGTTGAGGATATCGCTAATGATAGTTTGAATAATAAATTAGCAGATTATTATTTAGCTCAATTAGATCCTCATTCGGTGTATATCCCACCTGCTGATTTGGTAGATGTTAATGAGCAGTTAAGTGCAAATTTTAAAGGGATTGGGATTGAATTTCATCAAAGCAGGGATAGTATTTATGTATCTTATGTTGTCAAAGGTGGACCTGCTTCAAAAGCCGGTTTGAAAGTGGGCGATATTTTATTAAAGGCAGATGATAGTGTTCAATTGTCCGGAAAAAAATGGGAAGGGGATGCCATTAGAGCAAAACTAAAAGGCGCAGCAAATACTAAATTAAAGTTGCAGGTTTTATCAGGTGCGTCTATAAATGAGGTTTCGATTTCAAGAGATAATGTTCCTGTTTCTCCTGTAGATGCAGCATATGAAATTAAGCCAGGCGTTGGGTATATCCGAATTAATAAATTTGCTGATCGCACTTACGAGGCCTTTATGCAAGCGCTTGAACCTTTAATTAAAGACAGTATTAAATCATTAGTAATTGACTTAAGAGGCAATGGGGGTGGTCTTTTATCAGAAGCGGTAGCTATTGCAGATGAACTTATTCCAGGTAATAAATTATTAGTGTACACACAAGGAGCTCATTCTCCAAGAGTTGAATATAATAGTAAAAGAGAAGGCTTATTTGAACAAGGTGCATTAACAGTTTGGATGGACGAATCTTCGGCTTCGGCAAGTGAAGTGTTAGCAGGGGCATTGCAGGATTGGGACCGAGCAACGATTATTGGAAGAAGATCTTTTGGGAAAGGGTTGGTTCAACAACAATTTAGATTGTCTAATGGTGGAGCTTTAAGATTAACAACTGCAAAATATTACACACCACTTGGAAGAAATATTCAAAGGTCCTATGAAAAAGGGAAGTTGGAGTATGAGCATGCTTTTGTAAATCGTATTCAAGAAGATGCTTTGGGTAAGCAGGATTCTGCAGTGAAAGGGAAAGCATATAAAACACCAAGTGGTCATTTGGTATATGGAGGTGGAGGCATCTATCCAGATAAATGGATTGTTGGGAATGGCATTATTATGGATTCAGCATATAATAAAATATGGGAAGAAAATTTATTAAACGATTTCATTTTGCATTGGTATTTAAAAAATCAAGCAAGCATGAATGGATTTAAATCAACTACTGATTTTTTAACTGCTTATAAGTCGGTTGATCTTTGGAATGAGTTGGTTAAATATGCGCGTCCTGCACAAAAAGCTACCTTAAAGTCACTTGAAAAGAACAAAGGATATATCAATAATCAATTGTTGGCTTTGTTGGCAAGAATGCAATGGTATAAGCAGGGTTATTTTGAGGTTCAAAATGCATTGAACCCTCAATTAACCAATATGTTGCCTTAATAAATTAGCAGTACTTGGTTGAATGGTGTCTATTGTCAGTTAAAAAACTGATAAATCTCATGTTTTATCTTGTCATTGGAGCAGATTTTTGCTGCATAATTATATGCAACAACATTGTTACCATTGTGGAACGGATTGTGAAGAATCAAAACGTATAGAAGATAAATTTTTTTGTTGCGATGGCTGCAAAATGGTTTTTCAGTTATTGGATGAAAATGGTATGTGCCAATATTATGATTTATCTGCGATGCCGGGTATGTCTGCAAAAGGTGTTTTTGCTTCCGATAAGTATAATTATTTAGACAGTGTTGCAATCCAGGATCAATTGATCCAATTTAAATTAGACAACCAAGCACATGTTGTTTTTTACCTGCCTCAAATTCATTGTGTTAGCTGTGTATGGTTATTGGAAAATTTGCATAAAATAAATCCAGGGGTACTTCATTCTCAAACACATTTTGAAAAGAAAGAAATCAAAATTGTTTTTAATCTTACTGTAATTAGTTTGAAAGAATTGGTGCAATTGCTTGCCTTTATTGGATATGAGCCCATGATACATTTAGGGGGTAATGATTGGTTGAAAAAGAAAAAAGTAAATAAGCTCCAACTATATAAAATAGGTGTAGCAGGTTTTTGTTTTAGTAATATTATGATGTTGAGTTTCCCCGAATATTTATCAACCAGTGTTGGGGATATTGGGAATATGCGCCCTTTCTTTGTCTATTTAAATTTATTGCTAAGCATTCCAGTATTATTATTTAGTGCGAAAGGATTTTTTATTTCTGCCTATACTGGCCTTAGGCAAAGATGGTTGAATATTGATGCTCCAATTGCACTCGCAATTTTAGTAACTTTTAGTCGTAGCGTTTATGAAATATTATCACATACTGGTGCAGGGTATTTGGATAGTATGAGTGGCATTGTATTTTTTATGTTAGTGGGGAGATGGTTTCAGGATAAGTCCTATGATTCATTTTCATTTGAAAGAGATTACACTTCATTTTTCCCATTAGGTGTTACCGTATTGGTTGAGGGGAAAGAAATGAATAAACCCTTATCCGAAATTATTAAAGACGAACAATTATTAATTCGTACGGATGAAATGGTTGCTGCGGATGCTATTTTATTAACGGAGGGTGCTTTGATAGATTATAGTTTCGTGACGGGCGAAAATGCACCTATTGAAGTACCCAAAGGTGAAATTGTTTTTGCTGGTGGTATTCAAAAAGGGAGGGCCATTCAAGTTCAGGTTGTAAAACCTGTTGGACAAAGTTATATTACAGAGTTATGGAATAGTCCTTTATTAAATGCAGATAAAAATGTTGATAAATCCTTTGTGCATCCCTGGAGTCAATATTTTACCTATGTCTTATTTGGTATTGCAATATGCACTGGTATGTATTGGTGGTGGGTAAATCCTGCTAATATATTGCCCGCTGTTACATCCGTTTTAATTGTGGCTTGTCCATGTTCCTTATTGCTCACCGTTACTTTTACCTATGGAAATGTACTAAGACATTTAGGAAAGTTTAAAATGTATTGCAAGAATAGTTCAGTGTTAGAGGCAATGGAAAAAATTGATACCATCGTTTTTGATAAAACAGGTACTTTGACGAATCATGAGGATGCCCAATTGGTATATGAAGGCATTGAATTTACTAGGGAGGAAGCATCTATTATATTTAATGTTACGAGAGAATCCCTGCACCCCCTGAGTCAATTAATTACCAAGCATTTTGTCTCGCAGGATTTGGATCAATTACAAATTGAGCAAATCCAAAATTTTATCGGAAAAGGAACGCTTGCTATATATAATCATAAAATTCTGCTAATTGGGTCTGGTACATTTTTACAAGATCAAGGGGTTGTTATTGATAGTGAAATTCAAAGTGGAGTTTATATCGCTATTGATAAGGAGTTAAAGGGGATTTTTAAAATGAATCATGTTTATCGAAAAGGAATCGCAAAAATGATTCAGCATTTGAAATTAAATGGATTTCAGGTTCATTTATTAAGCGGGGATCACCCCACCGAAAAAAATAATTTAACTGAAATATTGGGTGCCGATATTCCGATGCAGTTTGAACAAAATCCAAGCGATAAGCTAAATTATATACAAGCATTGCAATCCAAGGGTCATAAGGTAATGATGGTGGGAGATGGCTTGAATGATGCTGGGGCATTAAAAAAGTCAGATATTGGAATTGCAGTTACCGATCAAACTCATTTATTTACACCTGCAAGTGATGCTATTTTAGAAGGAGCCATGGTACAAAATTTAGATCAGCTTATTCATTATGCTAAGAAAGGTAAAGCTATCATCATTATAATATTTATACTTTCTATCTTATACAATTTAGTAGGGATGTTTTTTGCAACCCGTGCACAACTATCACCAATGTTTGCTGCCATCCTAATGCCCATTAGTTCAATAAGTATAGTTTCGCTTTCTGCATTATTTAGTTATTCTTTTGCGCGAAGTCTTCGAGCTAAAAACTGATATAAATCATATTTCGGTTGATCTAAGTCAGATGCTAGGTATTTTGTTGGATCTATTTTTGTTTCAAATAGATCCAAATGAGTGTGTTAATCATTTTAATCATTGTAAGTGTTTTAGTTGCCGGTGGGTTTTTAATCGCTTTTTTATGGTCTGTAAATTCCGGTCAGATGGAAGATGATTATACGCCTTCGGTAAGAATGCTTTTCGATGATGAGTTGACAGAAAAAAGTACAAGTAAATCAAAAATTCAATCATAATCTAACGCTTTAAATTATCCTTATGCAATTAGAAAGTTTTCAGTACGATAATAAGACAGTAAGAAATTTTGCCGTTGCCACCATTATTTGGGGTGTAGTGGGAATGCTTGTTGGATTAATTATTGCATTGCAATTAGTTTTCCCAACGGTACTAAATTTTCAACCTTATTTGAATTTTGGTCGAATTAGACCCTTGCACACCAATGCAGTGATTTTTGCATTTGTGGGTAATGGAATTTTTATGGGGGTTTATTATTCATTACAAAGATTGCTTAAAACAAGAATGTTTAATGATGTATTAAGTAAAATTCACTTTTGGGGTTGGCAATTAATTATTGTTGCTGCTGCGATTACTTTGCCTTTGGGTATTACTAGTGGTAAGGAATATGCCGAATTAGAATGGCCAATCGATATTGCCATTACGATTATCTGGGTAGTGTTTGGGTTTAATATGTTTGCTACTATTATTAAAAGAAGAGAGCGTCACTTATATGTGGCAGTTTGGTTTTATATTGCCACTTTTGTTACGGTTGCGGTATTGCACTTGGTAAACTCTTTTTCATTGCCTATTTCTTTATTCAAAAGTTACAGCTGGTATGCAGGTGTTCAAGATGCATTAGTGCAATGGTGGTATGGTCATAATGCGGTAGCCTTTTTCTTGACTACTCCATATTTAGGTTTGATGTATTATTTTTTACCTAAAGCCGCTAATAGACCTGTCTTCTCTTATAAATTATCTATCATTCACTTTTGGGCTTTGATCTTTTTGTATATCTGGGCAGGTCCCCACCATTTATTGTATACAGCATTGCCTAACTGGGCACAGAGCATTGGAATTGTTTTTAGTTTCATGCTTATTTTCCCAAGTTGGGGTGGTATGATCAATGGTTTATTGACTTTGCGTGGAGCATGGGATAAAGTAAGAGAGGATGTGATATTGAAATTTATGGTGGTGGCTGTTACCGCATATGGTATGGCAACTTTTGAAGGTCCAATGTTATCTTTAAAAAGTATCAATGCCATTGCACACTTTACGGACTGGATTATTGCGCATGTGCATGTTGGAGGACTTGGTTGGAATGGTATGTTAACTTTTGGAATTTTATATTGGTTAATCCCAAGAATTTATAAAACAGAATTGTATTCAAAAAAGTTAGCGAATGTCCATTTTTGGTTGGCAACATTAGGTATTTTATTTTATGCAATTCCAATGTATTGGGCTGGATGGCAACAAGCTAGTATGTGGAAGCAATTCACTGAAAGTGGTCAGTTAAAATATCAATTTTTAGAAACGGTAACTTACATGAAGCCATTTTACGCCATGAGAGCGTTGGGTGGAGTATTGTATTTATCTGGGGCAATTGTTGCAATGGTAAATATTTTTAAAACCATTGGCAAAGGTACATTGGTTGCAAATGAAGATGCAGAAGCACCAGCTTTAGAAAAAACATATACTAAACATACAGGGGAACATTGGCATCGTTGGATTGAAAGAAAGCCAACTCCATTATTGGTATTATCATTAGTGGTAGTTCTTGTAGGTGGATTGGTGGAAATTATTCCAACTTTCTTGGTAAAATCTAATATCCCTACGATTGCTAGCGTCACTCCTTATACTCCACTAGAATTACAAGGTCGAGATATTTATGTAAGAGAGGGTTGTTATACATGTCATTCTCAAATGATCCGTCCTTTCCGAAGCGAAACCGAAAGATATGGCGAATATAGTAAGGCTGGAGAATTTGTCTATGATCACCCATTCCAATGGGGAAGTAAAAGAACAGGTCCAGATTTGGCAAGAGAAGGAGCAGGCAATTTAAAGAAATCAAATACTTGGCATTATAATCACTTGGAAGAACCAAGTGCTATAAGTACAGGATCAGTAATGCCTTCTTATGCATTTTTAATCGAACATAATTTAGATACAGCAACCACTCCTTTAAAAATAAATGCAATGCGTACGTTAGGTGTGCCATATGAAGCTGATTTTGCTCCAAGAGCAAATGCGGCACTTATGAAACAAGCCAATGAAATTGCAGCAAGTTTAAAGAAAGACGGAATTGATGTTCCAGCAAATAAAGAGATTGTTGCGTTAATTGCTTATTTGCAAAGATTGGGAACAGATATTAATAAAAAGTAGTTAAAGTGTTAATCCAAAAAAAGTACAATTAAAAAAATAAAATTATGTTCAGCTTTATAAAAAAATATACCGAAACAATGCAGGGGATTAGCTTTTATCCCATCTTTTCTTTGTTGGTATTTGTTGGATTTTTTGTTGGTGTCTTATGGTATGTTAAGATAATGGATAAAAAAGAAGTAGATACTTTAAAAAATTTACCATTAGAATAGTCTTATAAATTATAAAAACAGCAATTATGTTTAAAAAGAAATATACTTATTTATTAATACTAGCATTGATTTCTGCGATATCTAGTTTTGCGCAAAATACAACAGCTTCCAATGTGCCAAAAGGAGACCAAGCTAATTACTTAGTGTACTTAATGGTTACCATTGCAATTTTATTGGTGGTGGTTATCTGGGTACTTGCCAATGTTTTAGGAATGATTTCCAAAAAAGCGGTAGAGGTTTCAAAATTGGGCAACAAAGTGTTGATGATTGGTTTTATAGTAATGGGATCACTACTTGCAAATGGGGCAAAAGCACAAACTGC
>Ga0007882_10000509_pt1 | contig 22900 bp, 13 predicted proteins | sample CryBogCBH12Aug01_FD_71195 | JGI IMG/M metagenome (GOLD analysis project Ga0007882, IMG submission 71195) | Freshwater microbial communities from Crystal Bog, Wisconsin, USA - CBH12Aug09.1 | ecosystem: Environmental > Aquatic > Freshwater > Lake | place: Crystal Bog, Wisconsin, USA | collected... | reverse complement strand
ATCAGCTGCTTATTGCCTCCCCCTTCCGCATCGGTTGAACCCGGCAAAACCGTCACGATATCGGGCAAATGTTATATTGGGCCGCGGCTTTCCTGATCATCGCCCTGTTCGCCGGTGTGGTCGGCTTCGGCCCGGTCGCCGGCACGGCGCTGAATGTCGCCCAGGTCCTGTGCCTGGTGTTCCTGGCCCTGTTCATCGTTTCCCTGGTGGTCGCGCTGCTCGCCGGGCGCCGCAGCCGTTCGTGACAGGATGGCGCAGAAAAAGCCGTCGGTGCCGTTGGCCGCCGGGGTCAGCCGCAGGACTCCGCCGTCGCCCGGACAGTCGCCGTCGCATAGCGTCGCCCACAGCGGCGCCACCGGCAGCGGGGCGAACTCCGCATGGCGCTCGAGGAAGCTGGCGACCTGGTTCTCGTTTTCCACCGGCAGCAGCGAGCAGGTGACGTAAATCAGCCGCCCCCCCGGCTTCACCAGCCGGCTGGCGCGGTCGAGGATATCCGCCTGCAGGGCGGTCACCTCGTCGATACGTTCCGCACTGAGCCGCCATTTGGCATCCGGATTGCGCCGCCAGGTGCCGCTGCCCGAGCAGGGGGCATCCACCAGGACGCGGTCGAAACCGGCCGCCTGGCGCCGCAGCCAGCGGTCGTTGGCGGGGCCCAGCAGACGCCGGGTGACATTGTGGATGCCGGCGCGGCGCAGCCGTTCCGCCGCCCGCTCCGAGCGCGGCGCACTGACATCGAGGGCCAGCAGCCGGCCCTTGTTGCCCATCGCCGCCGCCAGTGCCAGGGTCTTGCCGCCGGCCCCGGCGCAATAGTCGCAGACCGCTTGGCCGGGCTGGGCGTCGGCCAGCAGAGACACCAGCTGCGAGCCCTCGTCCTGCACCTCCACCAGCCCGTCGCGGAACGCCCCCTGCGTGGCCAGCTGGGTGCGCGCCGGCAATCTGAGGCCGAGCGGCGACAGCGGCGTCGGCGTCGCCGCCAGTCCATCGGCGGCCAGGCGGGCGAGCGCACCGTCGCGATCGATCGCCAGGCGGTTGACCCTGAGGTCCACCGGCGCCTCGTCGCGCAGGGCGCCCATCTCGACGGCCAGGCGCTGACCGAAGGCGTCGGCCAGGGCGGGTTCGAGCCATTGCGGGTATTCGCCGCGCACCCAGGCCGGCATGTCGTGATGGAACAGGTCGCGGCCCTTCAGCCCCTGCAGCAGGGTCCATTCGTCGGGCGACAATTTGCCCGTCCCATAGCCTTCGCCGGCGAACAGGGCGGCCACCTGCTCGGGCGTCAGGCGGTCATGCAGGGCCAGGTCGGCCAGCAGCCGGTTGCGGGGCCAGGCCGCCAGCTCGGTCCTGGCCAGCCACCAGTCGAGGCGGGCCCGGCGGCGCAGGATCCCCCAGACCCGTTCCGAGATCGCCTTGCGATCCTTGGACCCGATATAGCGCCGCGCCTTGAGAAAGGCCGAGGCGACCATATCGGCCGGACGGCCGCTCTCGGCCTCCATCGCCTCCAGCAGTTCGATGGCAGCGGCCAGCCGGGCAGACGGGGTCATCCATGATCTCCTGTTCCGCCGGCGCCGCTCACCAGCCCGGCAGTTCTAGCCGACCCCAACCCCCTCCGCAAGCCCGGCCGGGACGCGGACAGGGCCTGGGGAATCGGGTGAATGGATCATGCCGTTTCGTTAATCTGTTGTTGCGCCGCTCGGCTCCCCAAAGGGACGTCGCACACGCGCCGGTTCGCAAGACACGGATCCAGCGGATCACAACGGATGAAAGCGGATGATTTTCAAAGCGCCCGCGGCGCATTTTTTTCTTATCCGTGCGTATCCGCTGAGATCCGCTGAATCCATGTCAAATTACTTGGGCTCTCCCGGTGCAACCCGGCCGCGTCACCGATTGTGTATGACACGGACGACAGGTTAACTAAACGGCTGGTCCTGGGATGGGTCACGCGGCTTCCATGTCGTTGGCGAGCGGCGGCATCACGATCTCGACGTGATCACAGGCCAGCCGGGGCGCTTTCGCCCGACCATCGCCTTCAACCATTTTCACCATGCCGTAGCGCTCCATCGTCGCCAGGGTGCGCGACAGGTTCGACACAGCACGGCCTGTCATGTCCGCCAATTCCGTCAACGAACTCGGCTTGCGTTCCGCGATCAGGCGAAGCAACGTCAAATTTTCCTGGCTCAACACCTGCGCCAGGCTCGCGAGCGATGCGACCCATATGGTTGGTTCATTTGGTTCGCGCCGCGCCTGACCCCTGGCAATCGCCAGCAAACGCGCCTTCGCCTCCTCGTGGGTGCGGACCCCTATGCGCAAAGTGGTCATGACATCATCTTATCAGGCGATGATAGCATTGCAAACCCCGACAAAGGCATAATGTCCTGAGCGCGCGCTTCCGCCGCCGCAGCCCCGTCAGCCGCCGACCCAAGGCTTTCCCACCCCCTCATTCACCCGATTGCCCTGCTGACCAGGACCCTTCACCGACACTGCCGTCATCGACTATGCTATGGATCCTAAAATCCTGAGAGCCCTGACTATTGACCAGTTTCACCGTCGGCGACCTTCGCCGGGCCGTCTCCTCCCGCAGTTTTGATCGCGGCAAGCGCTACCACGCCCAAGGCCGGGCGCGGGTCACCCGGATTTCGCCCGACGGCAGCCATGTCGAAGGCGAGGTGCGGGGCGGCAATCCCCTTCCCTATCAGGTCTCGGCGGGCATCCGCCGCCTGGGCACCGGGCGCCTGGCCATCGGCGGCGAATGCAGTTGCCCGGTCGGGTTCGACTGCAAGCATGTGGCGGCCCTGCTGCTCCAGGTCCTCGAAGGCGGTCCGGTGATGGCGCCGGCGCCGGCGACACCGTCGTCGCCGCCCACCCACCTGACCCCCGAGGTGGCGAACTGGTTGGCGAAAATGGAACGCGCCGCCGAATCGGCCAGCGAGGACTATCCCGACGACATCCGCCAGCGGCTGATCTATCTTCTCGACGTGGCGCCCGACTGGCAGGGCGTCCCGCGCCCCCTGCTCGGCACCGCCTCGGTGCGGCTGCTGGTGACCGGGGAATTTTCCGACAAGGTGAGCAGGCTCGACCCCGGCGCCATCGTCGACCTGCCCAGCCCCGCCAAATATCTGCGGCCTTCCGACCACCTCATCCTGCGTGGCCTGGCCCGCCAGCCGGCGCACCGCGCGGGCAGCGGCCGCACCCTGACCGGGGAGACCGGCGCCGAGCTACTCGACAAGGCGCTGGCTACCGGCCGTTGCCGCTGGCAAGCGATCGACGGACCGCTTTTGACGCGGGCGGCGTCGCGACCGGGCAGCATCGCCTGGACGCTGACCGCCGATGGCCGACAGCGGCCCTGCGTGCTGCCCGAGGCCGGCGGCGTGGCCTTGCCGATGGCTCCCCCCTGGTATGTCGATCCCGCAGACGGCCTGTGCGGACCGGTCGACATCGGACTGGACGGCCGCCTGCTGGAGACGCTGCTGACGGCGCCGCCGGTGGCAGCCCGCGAGGTCGCCGAGGTGAGAACCCGTCTGGCCGCCCGCCTGCCGGATGCCGCGCCCTTTCTTCCGCCCCAGCCAAGACCGCCGCGCTGCATCGAGGCGCCGCCGGTGCCGCATCTGCACCTGTTCCCGCGCCGCCTGGCGCCGGTTTCGCATTGGGGCTACAGCCGGTCCGGCACCCCCCCCCTCGACCTTCCGCTGGCGCGCCTGACCTTCCTCTATCAACACCTCGACCTGCCGGGACCACAAACCGGCCCCGTCACCACACTGGTCGAGGACGGCACGGTGATCGAGGTAACCCGCCACCCCCAGATCGAGCGGGCGGCGCGCCGGCGCATCGAGAAACTCGGCATGCACCCTGCCGGCGCCCACCTGACCGGTTGGACAGTGCCGGCGGAGAATCACGACGACCTGACCTTTACCTCCGGCTTCAGCGCCAAGGCTGATGACGACAGCTGGCTGAGCTTCCTGATCGACGAGATTCCCGCGCTGCGGGAGGAAGGTTGGCGTATCGACATCGCCGATGATTTCCCCTTCCGCCTGGCGACCGCCGACGGCGAGCCGGAAGCCGAACTGCGCGAAGGCAAGGGCATCGACTGGTTCGACCTGCATCTGGGCGTGCCGGTGGCCGGTCAGCGCGTCGATATCCTGCCGGCCCTGCTGAACCTGCTGCGCGGTCTGCCGACGCAAGCGATGGAACAGTTTTTCGAGGATGACGGCGACGACGACTCGACGCTGCGCCTGCGGCTCGAGGATGGCCGGATCCTGCCGCTGCCCTTCGCCCGCCTGCGCCCGATCCTCAAGGCGCTGACCGGCCTCTTCGCCACCGGCTGGACGGAAGGGCCGGCCGGCTTCTCCCGCGCCGACGCCGTCGAGCTCGCCGCCTTCGCCGAAACCACCGCCGCCAGCGGCCTGATCTGGCGGGGCGGTGAAAAGCTGCGCGCCCTGGGAGAAAAGTTGAAAGACGCCGCCGGCATCCCGCCGGTGACGGTGCCGCCGTTGTTTGTCGGCAGCTTGCGCCCCTACCAGCAGACGGGCGTCGCCTGGATGCAGCTGCTGCGCGAGGTGGAGTTGGGCGGCGTGCTGGCCGATGACATGGGCCTCGGCAAAACGGTGCAGACCCTGGCCCATCTGGCCATCGAAAAGGCCGAGGGCCGGGCCGACCGGCCGACGCTGATCGTCGCCCCCACCAGCGTGCTGCCCAACTGGCGGGCCGAAGCCGCCGCCTTCACCCCCGGCCTCGCCGTACTGCCTCTGCACGGGCTCGCCCGCAAGGAGTCCTTCGCCAAAATCGCCGCCGCCGACATTGTGCTGACCACCTATCCCCTGCTGGCGCGCGACATCGAGGTGCTGGCGGCGCAGCCCTGGCATATGGTGGTCATCGACGAGGCGCAGGCGGTGAAGAACCCCGCCACCGCCGGCGCCCAGGCCTTGCGCCGGCTCGAGGCGCGGCATCGCCTGGCCCTCACCGGCACACCGCTGGAAAACCACCTGGGCGAGTTGTGGGCCCTGTTCGATTTCGTCTCGCCGGGTTTCCTCGGCGACGCCCGCTCTTTCGCCCGCACCTGGCGGACACCCATCGAAAAGAAGGGCGACGGTGGCCGGCAGGCGGCGCTGGCGCGGCGCGTGCGGCCCTTCCTGCTGCGCCGGACCAAGACGGTGGTCGCCGCCGAACTGCCGCCCAAGACCGAGATCACCGAGCATATCGACCTGTCCCAGGTCCAGCGCGACCTCTATGAGGGCATCCGCCTGGCCATGCACAAGAAGGTCCGCGAGGCCATCGCCAGCAAGGGGCTGAAGCGCAGCCGTATCGAATTCCTCGACGCCTTGTTGAAATTGCGCCAGGCCTGCTGCGATCCCCGCCTGGTCAAGACCGCCAGGAGCACCCACAAGGCGGCCTCCGCCAAACTCGTCCGGCTGATGGAGATGCTGCCGGAACTGATCGGCGAGGGCCGCCGCATCCTGTTGTTCTCGCAGTTCACCAGCATGCTGGCCCTGATCGAGGCCGAGCTGACGGCGGCATCCATGCCCTACTTGCTGCTCACCGGCGACACCACCGACCGCGCCACGCCGGTGAGGCGCTTCCAGTCACGCCAGGTGCCGCTGTTCCTTATCAGCCTGAAAGCCGGCGGCACCGGCATCAACCTTACCGCCGCCGATACCGTCATCCATTATGACCCGTGGTGGAACCCGGCGGTCGAGGCCCAGGCCACCGACCGCGCGCATCGCATCGGCCAGGACAAGCCGGTCTTCGTCTACCGGCTGGTGGCCGACGACACCATCGAGGTCAAGATGGCCGAACTCAAGGCCAGAAAACAGGCCTTGGCCGATGGGCTGTTCGGCGCCGGCGACGGGACGGCGCTGGACATCGGCGAGGACGATATCGAATTCCTGCTGGGAGGCTGACCCCCGAAGCTCCAACACGCGCCCCGCCTCGACCGCCATGGCCCAACTGGCCTGTTGATCCGCGCCGGCCAGGTTTGGTGCGGCCCGTCCGTGGTTGTCCGCGTCCGTCCCTGTTACTTGCCAACCTCTCCGCCCCTGAAAACGCGTCCACTCGGCAATCTGACATTTGACTCGCCGCCGTTTTTTCCGGCAGGGCGCAGGCTTAACCGTCGTTGCGGTCAGTGGGTCAGGGTTTTTGGAATCTGCCGCCCGAGAAACGCCTCGAAGGCGGCCAGCGCCATCGGTCGGGCAAACAGGAAGCCCTGGTAGGAGTCGCAGCCTAAGGCGACAAGACGTTCAAGCTGAGCCTCGGTCTCCACCCCCTCGGCGATGACGTCGAGACCCAGCGTCTTACCCATGGTGACGATGGTCTGCACGATGGCGGCATCGCTCAGGTCGGTGGCAAGGTCCAGAACAAAGGCGCGGTCGATCTTCAACTGGTCCAGCGGCAGGCGCTTGAGAGACGACAGCGAGGAAAAGCCGGTGCCGAAATCGTCCATGGAGAACAGCACGCCCAGTGCTTTAAGTTCCTTCATACGGGTAATGGTTTCGGCAAGATTATCGATGACCAGGCTTTCGGTCAGCTCGATCTTCAGGCGTGAGGGGGCCGCGCCGCTCTTCTCCAGCGCCCCCCTGATGCGGGCGACAAAGTCGGCCTGGCGAAATTGTCGGGCACTCACATTGATCGCCAGCTTCAACTCGCAGGTGTCCTGATTTTCCGACCAGGCGGCGATCTGGGCGCAGGCGGTTTCCAGAACCCATTGTCCGATGGGCAGGATCAGGCCGGTTTCTTCGGCCAGCGGAATGATCTCGCCGGGAAGCACCATCCCCCGTTCGGGATGGGCCCAACGCAGCAAAGCCTCCGCACCGATGACGCGGCCGCGACCGTCGACCTGCGGCTGGTAGTGAAGGTGCAACTGCCGACCTTCTAAGGCGGAGCGCAGGTCGGCCTCCAGGGCACTGCGTTCCTCCAGTGCCACCTGCATGGACGGGTCGAAGAAGCGCAGCGTGTTGCGCCCGGCATTCTTGGCTTCGTACATGGCCAGATCGGCGCATTTGAGCAAGGTTTCCACCACTTCCTCATGCCCACGGAATAAGACGGCGCCAAAACTGGCCGAGCAATGGAAATCACGCCCACCTAAACCATAGGGTTGCGCAAGAGCTTCGCGGATCTTCTCGCCGACCTGACGGGTCTGCACGGCGGCTTCATGGGCTTCGGCGCTCAGATCCTCAAGCATCAGCACAAACTCGTCGCCGCCCAGCCGGGCCACGGTATCACCCGTCCGCAGATTGGCCTTGATGCGTTCTGTCGCCTCGACCAACATCTTGTCGCCGGCGTCGTGACCCAACGTATCATTGAGAATTTTGAAGTTGTCGAGGTCGAGAAAAAGCAGCGCCCCATACCTGCCGTGGCGGTGGCTGCCGGCCAGCGCCTGTCCAATCCGATCGTGCAGCAGGCGCCGATTGGGCAGGCCGGTGAGCGCGTCGTAATAAGCGAGCCGGTGGATCTCCGCTTCCGCCTCTTTGTTCTTGGTGATTTCGGAAAAGGCGCCAACGAAATGCGTGACCTCTCCTTCCGGCGTACACACCGCCGAAATGGTCAGCCATTCCGCGTAAATCTTGCCGTCTTTGCGCCGATTCCAAATTTCCCCTTGCCAATACTTCTTGGTTTTCAGCGCAGCCCACATGCGCCGATAGAATTCCTCATCGTGGCGCCCGGAGCTAAGCATCGCCGGAGTTCGGCCGATGGCCTCCTTGTCGCCGTAGCCGGTCAATTTTGTGAAGGCCCGATTGACGCGGATGATCACGCCCTGGGGATCGGTCACCACCATCCCCTCCTGCGATTCGAAGGCGATGGCGGCGATGCGAAGTTCGGCCTCGGCCCGCACGCGCTCGCTCAGGTCGGTGACGACCATGCAGCGGAACCTGAGCGGGCCGGTGTCGACGGTCCTCAACGAAATTCGTGACGGCAATGTCCCGCTGGGGGTCACCAGCAGCGCCTCACCGGCTGTCGTCTCGTCGCTTTCCAGGAGTTCCACCACCCGCGGCCGGTCCTGGTCGGCCACGCAGGAAAGGAAGGTGCCGCAGCGCAGGTCTTCGATCGGGCGACCCACCATGGCGGTAAACCGGGGATTGCAGTGCAGAACCACACCGCCGCTGTCCAGGGTCACGCCACCTTCGTTCATGGCGCTGAAGAAGGTGACATAGGGCTGTTCGGAACCACCCAGGTAGAAGACTTCGCCCGCCATGCCGACGAAGGCGTCCGCCGCGCCCGTGCGCAAGGCGGTGAGCGCCGCCTCCGTCTCGGCAAGCCGGGCGCTCATTTCGGCAAAGGCTTTTTCTTCCGCCTGTGTCGCAGTCACCTTCGATCAACCCGGAGCCGGCGTCAGTTGCAGGCCGACGATCGTTTTCGCGGTGTCCGACAGATCGCCGATGATTTTGCGGATGGGCTGCGGAAGCTTTCGCACCAGGGTCGGAATAGCGATGATCTGGTCGCTTTCGGCCAGATGCGGCTTTTCCACCAGATCGATGACCTCGATGCGATACTCGCCCGCCAAATATTCCTCGCAAATTCTGCGCAGATTGGAAATGGCCGCCAGAGACTTTGGCGTCTGGCCGGCAATGTAGAGGCGCAATTCCCATTTGGCGGACCCGACCGCTTCCGTGGCGTGGTTGGTTTCAGTCCTGCTCATCGGAAGATTACCTCATCAATGCCCGTCAGGGACTGTTCGTCCGCGCTCGGCCGCCAGAGCGCTCAGCGTGTCGTCAACCACCTGCGCGCGCGCCCCCCGCTGCTCCAACTCGATATCAAGTGCCTCGATTTCTTCCTCGTATTCCGCGCGCATGGCGGCGATTTTCGCCTCCACCAGGCGTCGTCGGGCCTCCAGCCGGGCGCGATGGCGCTTCGCCTCGGCTTGCCGCTCTTCGAGCTGGTTCGCCTTCAGGCATTCGTGCAACTGGCGCGCCGACCCCGTAAGGATTTTGCCGTCACCGTCGATGAAAACGTCCACCAGCCTGATGCCGGCTTCGGTGAGGAGGAATTCGCGGATCTGGTTGGAATGCGATACACCGCGCGCCTTGCAGACGTAGAGGCCGCGGGTGCGCTCGCCGGCGAGTTCCAGATTGCGCAGCAGCAGCCAGACGTCGACCAGGGACGAGACGGCGACGGACGTCGATTCGGGAGCATCGTTTCCCTGCGTCAGCGAGGTGAAAAGCGAGGTGATGCCGTGCGACTTGAAAAGGTCGACCGCGCGAACCAGCATGATCTTGACCCGATCCTCTTCGGCGGAGGCGCCGAACGCCGTGATCGGGTCCACCACCACCACCTTGGGGTCGAACTCCCGCACCTGGGCGCTCATCGCGGCGAGGTGGGATTCCAATCCGCCGGAGGTCGGCCGCGCGGCGTGGAAGCGCAGCAACCCGGCGCGACACCACTTAGCCAGGTCAAAGCCGATGGACGCCATGTTGCGCTGAATCTGGTCGGGAGATTCCTCGAAAGCGAGATAAAGGCTGCGCTCCCCCCGGCGGCAGGCCGCATCGACCATATGGGCGGCGATGCTGCTCTTGCCGGTGCCGCTGGTGCCGCTGACCAACACGCTGCTGCCGCGAAAAATACCGCCGGCGAGCATCGCGTCCAGATCGCCGATCCCCGAGGGCACGCGTTCCGTGCTGACCGTGTAATTCAGGCCGGCCGAGGTGATCGGGATGACCGAAAAGCCGCGGCTGTCGAGAATGAAGGGATATTCGTCGCCTCCGTGGGCGGAGCCGCGATATTTGACGATGCGCAGGCGGCGGGTGGCCAGATCGGCCTCGACGCGGTTGTCGAGGGCAACCACGCAGTCGGCGATGTATTCCTCCAGACCGTGGCGGGTGAGAGAACCGATGCCCCGTTCGGTCGTCACCACCGCCGAGACGCCCTTGTCCTTGAGCCAAACCATCAGCCGGCGAAACTCGTTACGAAGGATGCGCATGTCGGTAAAGGCGGAGAACAGGTTCTCAACGCCGTCGAGGGCGATGCGGCGGGCACCGATGCCGTCGATGGCGGCACCCAGGCGGATGAACAGGCCGTCGAGGTCGAAATCGCCGACTTCAATCAGATCCTGCGGCTGAACATCGATGTGAAGAACCTGCAGCCGCTTGTTCTCCTGGTGGCCGCTGAGGTCAAAGCCGAGAGACGCGACGTTGGTTGCCAGTTCCCCGGAGGGCTCCTCGAAGCTGACGAAAACACCCGGCTCGTCGAATTTTTCAATCCCGTGCAGGACGAATTCGAGCGCGAACAGGGTCTTGCCGGCGCCGGCCTGGCCGGCGACCAGGGTCGGTCGGCCGCGTGGCAGGCCGCCGCCCGAGATTTCGTCGAAGCCGATGATGCCGGTCGGACATTTCTCAAGCGCGGGAACGGGGCGACCAGGCATCAAGGCTCTCTTTCCGCAATTATAAAGATTTTACTTCGCAACAAGACTGTCCCTCGGCACGGCCCTGTAATGCAAATTGTTCGAAGGCATCGATCGGCAACGGTCGGCTATAGAAATAGCCTTGATAAGCATGGCAGCCGGACCTTGCCAAAAAGTCCCTTTGTTCGGCTGTTTCCACCCCTTCGGCGATAACGCCCAACCCGAGGCTTTGGGCCAAGGCCACTATGGCTTTAGCGATCACCGCATCGTTCGGGTCGGAAAGCACATCGCGGACAAAAGACTGGTCGATCTTCAACTGGTCCAGCGGCAGACGTTTCAGGTAGGACAGAGATGAATAGCCAGTGCCAAAGTCGTCCAACGAAAAGCTCACACCTATGGCTTTCAGCGCAAACATTTTCTCTATGACGTCCTCGACATTTTTCACCAGCAGGCTTTCGGTCAATTCCAGCTTTAGCCTCTCTGGATTGGCACCGGTGGCATCGAGCACCGCGATCACCTGATCAACGAAATCGCATTGCTGAAACTGGTAGGCGCTGACATTCACCGCGATGCTGTGACCGGCCAAGTTCGGCCGGGCAGCCCAAGCCGCCAATTGCGCGCATGCGGTTTTCAGAACCCATTTTCCCAAAGGCAGGATCAACCCGGTCTCTTCCGCCAAAGGAATGAAATCGGCGGGTGACACCATTCCGCGTTGCGGATGCTGCCAACGGACCAGGGCCTCAACACCTTCTATGCCTCGTTCGCCGGCCACTTGCGCTTGGTAATGAAGTAAAAACTGTTCGCTCTGCAACGCTTCCCGCAAATCTTTTTCCAGCGCCGCCCGCGCCATCACCACCGTTTCCATTTCCGGGTCGAAGAAACGGAATGTGTTTCGTCCCGCTGTTTTTGCCCTGTACATGGCGAGATCGGTTTGTTTGAACACGTCCTCGGTAGAAACATGTCCCTGAAACAGGGTGGCGCCGATACTCGGCGTACAGTGATGAGAAAAGCCATCGATCAGGTAAGGTTGATTAAGGGCAGCAAGAATCTTTTCACCGACGGTTTCGACCTGGGTGGCGGCATCCGACTCCTTCGGACTCAAACCGACCAGCATCAGCAGGAAGTCATCGCCGCCCAACCGCGCCACCGTATCGTCGTCACGAACACATGCGCTCAACCGCTGCGCCGCCTCTTTCAGCAGTTGGTCGCCCATCTCATGGCCCAGGGTGTCGTTAATTGTGCGAAAATTATCGAGATCGACGAACAAGGCTCCGCAATAGCTGCCGTTGCGGCAGCTGGCCGTAATCGCCTGCTTCATCCGGTCCAGCAGAAGTGTCCGGTTCGGCAGGCCCGTCAGTTGGTCGAAGAAGGCCAGGTCTTGGATCTTTGCTTCCGCCTTCTTGCGATCAGAGGTGTCCGTATGGGTGGCGACGTAATGCGTAACCGCGCCGACGTCGTTCTTCACCGCCGTGATCGTCAGCCATTTCGGATAGATCTCGCCATTCTTGCGGCGATCCCAGACCTCCCCGCTCCATGTGCCGGTGCTGCTTAGGCTTTGCCACATGGCCCGGTAAAAGTCGGCGCCATGGCGGTCGGACTTGAACAGGCGGGGCGTCTGACCGACGACCTCGGCGGCGGTATAGCCGGTGGTTTCGAGAAAGGCGCGGTTGACGCGAAGGATCACCTCCTGCGGATCGGTGACCACCATGGGCTCCTGCGATTCGAAGGCGACGGCGGCAATCGCCAATTCGGTTTGAGCGAATGACTCAAAACGCCTTTTCTCGGCGTCCAGATCGTCAAAGCGCCGGCTCTGGCGAACGATGACATCATTGACCGTGGCGCATACGGTCTTGGCCACATCCAGTTCCCATGGCTGCCATGACAGCGACTGGCCACGTTTGATTTCAACCCACTGATCGAACGACTGTCGCGGCAGATTAACAGCGCCATCGTCGCCGACCAGCTTCCCGGGCTTGCCGGCCCATGAGACGGACTGCACGATCTCCGGACGGAACAGCAGCAGGACCGGGCGCCGGTCGTCCTGGAAAGTGAGGGCCAGAAGGCCGCTGGCAATTTCACGATAGGGGACGAACCGCGGAAACCCGGCGGACAGGCAAGCGGTGGAAAACACAGGAGCTTCGGACTGCGACCTTATCCATGAGGTCAAGGCGACAAGCTCTTCGACCGGGGGCACATCCCCCAAGGTCCGGGACCTCAATTCACCGTCCTCAACCCAGACAACCGCCCCGCCGGTGCAAGCCGGGAACAGATCGGTAATGCTCGGCTGCCCATGGGAAAGAGCGGCGATGAAATCGTCCGCGGCCGCAAGCTTGCCCACCATTGCCGAGCAGCCATCGATGGCACGGGCAACCTCACCCCTGCGATGTGTCTCAAAAAGGGCGGTCAATTTCATGCCGAAGGCGCGCACGAGGGCGGCCACGCGATGGCGGGTCGCCGCGCCCACCCTGTAGGGGTGACGATGATGGCCGATGACCAGCCCCCACAACGCCCCATCCTGCATCACCGAAATCGACATCGAGCCATCGGCGTCAATGTTTTTCTGATACATCCGATGCAGCGGCGAGACACTGCGATAGCGGCTGAGACTGAGATCAAACGGTTGCCCCTGAGGATCCGCGCCCGGCACCAGCGGGATTGGGTCGTAGTCCCGGGTCGGCGTCCATCGCTCGCTGGTCTGTCGAAACATGTCACGCGCCTGGAGAGGAATGTCCGAGGCGGGAAAGCGCAAACCAAGGAAGGATTGAGGCCATTCCGCCGCCAGGCTCTCGCCCAGGACATCGCCACAGCCGTCGGCATCGAAGCGATAGACCAACACCCGTTCGAAACCGGAAACCTCACGCACCGCCGAGGTGATCACGGCCGCCAATTCGGCGACGCTCTTGGCGTCGTCGATCTTTTTGAAGGCCTCGGCGACCATCAACAAAGCGTCACTCACCCCGGGATCCGGTGACGTGCCGGGGTTCAGCTCAATTTCGCAGAACAGCATACCGCCGGCGGTGAAACAGTGAACCTCGGTCAGTCCGGCCCCGGCGATCTCGGCCTGCAGGGTCTGCTCCTCCCCGCTTTCGACAACGCCGCGACAGGCGTCGAAAACGGCGGTTGGCAGCCAGGCGGGCCTCTCACCGATAAGCGTCCCTGGGAAAACAGTGTCGACATTGATGCTTTTGGTCAGCAACCGCATTGAGAAAGCATCTAGGCCAATCAAGAGACCATGCGGTTGTATAGTGCCCGGAACATGGATCAGTTCCCGCGCACAGACATCATGAGTGTTATCAGCTGACTTGAAAAAATCTTCCTCGCCGTACACCTCAGGCCTCTATTTTTTAACTTACATCTCCTTACCGTCATCATCTGCAGGCCTTCCTTTTGAGCGAACAGCTCTGGAAGGCCATGATTATGGCCGCTCATTTACAGGCTCCTGAGCCTATTTTAATGAAGAAAAAGACGCAATCCTCCCTATATGGCAATTACATCCCATAAAGGGGGGAGAAAAGTTGAAACCATTCGCAAACGGATCTCGTGCGGCGGGCGGGGACTCGCCGGAGCCTATTCTTCAACCAACTTGTGCTTGATGGCGAAGCGCGTAACGTCCGCTGCACTGTGCAATTGCAGCACATTCATCAGACGCCGGCGGTGCGAGATGACTGTTGCCGTGGCAACCTTCAGCTCTTTGCCGATGTCAGCCGATGTCATCCCCCGCGCGATCATGATCAGGATCTGGCGTTGCCTCCGGGTGAGCATCTCCGGGACAGGCCGATTTTGGGCCCCGTCGGCAACGGTGGGCTCACTCCGCCTTGCCACCAGGTCCTTCACCAAGGTTTCAACGCGCCGCAGGAACTCCGCCCCATCATCGGCCAAACGCCTCTCACTGCTGATGTCCTTGGTGGTTCCCATGATCCGCAAGACCTTGCCCTCCTTGTCCCGGGCAATGGCCTGCCCTCGACTGGCGACCCAGACCCAGTGGCCGGTCTTGTGACGTAGCCGGTATTCGCATTTATAAAACGGCAGATCACCCCGTTCATGGGCGGTCAACGCCTCCAGCGCCCCCGCTTTGTCTTCCGGGTGAACGAGGTCCAGCCAGGCGCCATTGGTCGGAGGGATCTCTTCCGGCGCGTAACCGATGATTTCGCACCAGCGCCGATCCAACACCAACCGTCCTGTCGCGCGGTCGCTGTCCCAGGTTCCCAGTTTCGAGGCATCAAGAGCCAGTTGCAATCTGTCGGCGCTATCCTTGAGCTCCTGCTCATGGCGTTTACCCTCGGTGATGTCCTCGAATGTGGCATAGACACCCTGAACTGAGCCGTCAGCCTTATCCTTGACGGCGTAGGCATTAACGTTGATCCAGGTCTGTCTGCTTTGACGGGGGTTGAATACGCCCATCAGGACATTGTGGATGGAATCTCCCGTCCTGAGAGCAACCATGGCGGGATGGTCCTCCCCGGGGAACGGAGTACCGTCCGCATGAATGGCCCGCCACCGTGGATCAAGCGAGGTGACACCCCGCATCTGATCGAAAGACAGACCAAGGATCCTCTCGGAGGCCGGATTGGCCCAAGTTATCTGCCCTTCCCTATTCTGGAAGACAATCCCCAAATGGATTGACGTGATGAGCTGGTCGCTGAATGAAAAACTTGAAACGGCACCGTCAGCGCCAGCCATTTGCGCACCATTTTTCCCTGTTTCTGGGCAGTCCGATAGTCGGTTAAAGTGTGTCAAGCTTATGGTCAGCCAGTCAAGTCGCGGGCATAACTTGCATGGACGGACCGCCCGGATCAGAAAACCAATTCGAGACGATCGATATCGGAAACGCAGGGGGGACTTGACCATGACGGCAACCGCGACCCACAGCTTGCCCGACACCGTCTACAGAATTGAACAAGGCATTATTTCTATCGGCCGGGTATTCCGTGTTTTCGGCCCCGGGCGGGAACTGGTTGCCTACGTCAAGCATCCGCTCCTCAAGCTGCGCGAAGAATTCAACATCTTTGCCGATGAGGCGGAAACCTTGCCCTTATTGAAGGCCAAGCAGCGCAAACTGGTGCAGTTCAATATGTGCTACGACCTGTTTGATGGAGGCACCGGCGACTTGGCTCTGACGGTTCAGCGCCGACTCATCCGCTCTATTTTCCGCGATCGCCTCGAATTGCTGGGGGCCGGAGATACAGTGATCGGCAGTCTCGACGAGGTGGGCTTCGCCCTGTTGCGGCGGTGGATCAAATGGCTGCCGCATCACTGGACGATTACCATCGGCGGAACCGTGGTCGCCAAGGTCGATCAGCGCTTTACCCTGATGCGCAAGAAAGTCGACCTTGATTTAACGGCCAATAACGGCCGCCTCGACCCGCGGGCCGCCATGGCGGTGGTGCTGATCCTGATGCACGAGGTCCATGGCGCCGGTGACTGAACCCCCGCCGGCCCCAGTGACGGCCCTGTCGCCGGAGGGCACTTAACCGTCGTTGCGGTAATTGGGCGCCTCGCGGGTGATCGAGACGTCGTGCACATGGCTTTCCCGCAGCCCGGCATTGGTGATGCGGCGGAAGGTGCAACGGGTCTGCAACTCGCCGATGGTGCGATTGCCGGTATAGCCCATGCCGGCCCGCAATCCGCCGACCAGCTGATGGATCACCGTCTCCACCGAGCCCTTGTAGGCGACCTGCCCTTCGATCCCTTCCGGCACCAGCTTCAAGGTGTTGTTCACCTCCTGCTGGAAATAGCGGTCGGCCGAGCCGCGCGCCATGGCGCCGATGGAGCCCATGCCGCGATAGGATTTGTAGGATCGTCCCTGGTAGAGGAACACCTCGCCCGGGCTTTCCTCGGTGCCGGCGAACAGCGAACCGATCATCACCGCCGAGGCGCCGGCGGCGATGGCCTTGACGATGTCGCCGGAAAACTTGATGCCGCCGTCGGCGATCAGCGGAATGCCGGCCGCCGAGGCCACCTTGGACACCTCGAGGATCGCCGACAGCTGCGGCACGCCGACCCCGGCGACGATGCGGGTGGTGCAGATGGTGCCGGGACCGATGCCGACCTTCAGCGCGTCGGCGCCGGCGGCGATCAGGTCGCGGGCGGCCTCCGGAGTGGCGATATTGCCGGCGATCACCTGGGCGTAATTGCTGGCCTTCTTGATCGCCGTCACCGCCTCGAGGACGCCCCGCGAATGGCCATGCGCGGTATCGACGACGACCACGTCGACACCCGCCTCGATCAGCGCCAGGGCGCGGTCCAGCCCGTCGGCGCCGACGCCGGTGGCGGCCCCGACCCTGAGGCGGCCCCGTTCGTCCTTGCAGGCCATGGGATAGGCCTGGGCTTTTTCCATGTCCTTGACGGTGATCAGGCCGATACAGCGGAAGTCGTGGTCGACCACCAGCAGCTTCTCGATGCGATGCTGATGGAGCAGCCGCTTGGCCTCCTCGGGCGGCACGCCTTCGCGCACCGTCACCAGCCGGTCCTTGGTCATCAGTTCGGCGACGCTTTGCGCCGGATTGGTGGCGAACCGGACATCGCGGTTGGTGAGGATGCCGGCCAGCCGCCCGGTCACCCGCTCGACCACCGGGATGCCGGAGATCTTGTTGTCGGACATCAGCTTGAGAGCGTCGGCCAGGGTCTGGTCGGGATGAATCGTCAGCGGATTGACCACCATGCCCGATTCGTAGCGCTTGACCCGGCGCACTTCCTCCGCCTGGAGGGCAATGTCGAGATTCTTGTGGATGATGCCGATCCCGCCGACCTGGGCCAGCGCGATGGCCAGACGGTTTTCCGTCACCGTGTCCATCGCCGCCGAGATCAGCGGAATGCCGAGTTCGATGGTGCGGGTCAGCTGCGTCCGGGTATCGGCGTCGGCGGGCAGCACCGTCGATTCAGCCGGCACCAGCAGAACGTCGTCGAAGGTGAGGGCTTCCTTGATCTGCATGCCGCCTCCCAGTTGCGGGGTTGGCGCGACATCATACACATAATGCCTCGGCTGCCAAGCATCCATACCGGCCATGGCGCGGCCCGCGAGACAAGCCCCCCGCGAGCGTTTATAGTGACGTCAATCGCATGACTGAGCCCTTGGGGAGTGAGCCTTATGTATCTGGAAGTGGTCCGCCGTCCGGCGAAAAAGGAATCCAAGGACCAGCACCAGCACCCCCCCATCCTTTTCGTCCACGGATCCTACTGCGCCGCCTGGATCTGGGACGAGAAATTCATGCCCTATTTTGCCGATCACGGCTATTCCTGCTACGCCATGTCTCTGCGCGGCCATGGCGCCAGCGAAGGACTTCTGGCCTGGGCGTCGCTGGCCGACTATGTCGACGATGTCGCCAAGGCCGCCGCCGGCCTCGGCACGCCGCCCATCATCATCGGCCATTCCATGGGCGGGCTGGTGGTCCAGCATTTTCTGGCCGGGCACAAGGCGGCGGCGGCGGTGCTGCTGAGCGCGGTACCGCCCAGCGGGCTGGCCTCCTCGGTGATGCATATGACCATGTTCTCGCCCGACGTCCTCTGGCAGTTGGGTCTGCTGCAAAGCCTGGGACCGGAAGCGGTGTCCCCCGAGGTGGTGCGCCGCGCCTTCTTCAGCGACGGCACCCCGGTCCAGGCGGTGCGCCAGCTGCTGCCCAGGCTGCAGGCGGAATCCCACCGCATCGCCGCCGAACTGATGGCGCCGGCGCAACCCAACCCGCCGGCCGAGAAGGTTCCGGTGCTGGTGCTCGGCGGCGACGCCGATATCTTCCTGCCCACCTCGGCGTTCCGCGAGACCGCGACCTTTTTCGGCGGCGACCTGGAAGTCCTCAAGGGGGCTCCCCATGGTCTGATGATCGATCCCGTATGGTGGCAACCGGCCGCCAACTCCATCCTCGCCTGGCTCGCCGGCAGGGGATTGTGAGTCGATCCGGACTGGAAAAAGGGCCGCGCCATCGTTTATACAGTCCCACCGAGGAGTTGTTCATCAAAACAACGTGATCCGGGCTGTGGAATTTTGGAGAGGCGGAATGGGTGTGGCAATAACCGAGCCGGCGCTCGGGTTTTCCTTTGATTTCAAAGACCTTTACCATCGGGACGGGCTGGTCCGGCTGGATGGTCTGTTCCTTGCCCAGCTGTCCGAGGCCGACCCTGCCCTGAAGGACCGCCTGCTGGCGGCGCGCGCCGAGGTTCCGCCGACAGCGCGCGAGCAGGCCGACCTGGTGGTGTCACTGGCTCCGCATCTCGATGATTTCATCGGCCGCCTGTTCGGCATCACCGCCGACATGCAGGCCCTGGCCGCCCGGCAGAACGCCCTTGCCCCGCTGTTCGCCTGCAAGCGCCTGTTCGTCCAGCGCCGGGCGATGAAGGCGTTGAAGGCGGAGGTGGCGGAGACGGTGGACGGCGATGCGCTGGAAGCCGAACTGACCCTGCTGTTCGGCGGCAAACCCTGGGACGAGCTGGACTTCGCCCGCCAGATCATGATCTGGCTGGAGGACGAGGAGACGCATCGGCCGTCGCTGGATCTCGCCGCCCGCTACGCCGCCTGGGCGCTGCTGTCCAGCGCCGGCAAGCGCCGCCATGCCGCCGGCCGGCTGTTCAAGGCGCCGGCCAAACATGATCCGCTGCATCTGGTGGGCGAAAGCTCGGGCGTGGTGGACGGCGTCGGACAGTTCTTCTACCCGCCTGAAAAGTTGCGCCGCCGCGAAGGCTTCGCGCTGACCGATCCCGGCACCGACCTCAAGGGCGCGCTGGACGAGGTGCATTACTGCATCTTCTGCCACCATCAGGGCAAGGATGCCTGCTCCAAGGGGGCGAAGGACAAGGCCGGCGCAGGTTTCGCCAGGAATGCGCTGGGAGTCGTGCAGGCCGGCTGCCCGCTCGAGGAGCGCATCTCGGAAATGCATGAGGTCAAGGCCAATGGCCTGGCCGCCGGGGCCCTGGCGGTGGCGGTGATCGACAACCCGATGGTGGCCGGCACCGGACACCGTATCTGCAACGACTGCATGACCGCCTGCATCTATGCCAGCGGCCAGCGCGACCCGGTCAATATTCCGGAAGCCGAAAGCCGCATTCTCAAGGACATCCTCGAACTGCCCTGGGGCTTCGAGATCTACAGTCTGCTGACCCGGTGGAATCCCCTCAACCTTCAGCGGCCGCTGCCGCTGGCGCCCAGCGGGCGGACGGTACTGGTGGTCGGCCTCGGCCCCGCCGGCTACACCCTGGCCCATCACCTGATGAACGACGGCCATCGGGTGGTGGCGGTGGACGGCCTGAAGATCGAACCGCTGGCGGAAATCCTGTCCGGCGTCACCGTGCTGGGCGACAGGGTCGCCTTCCGCCCGATCCGCGACATCGGCGAGTTGTACGAGGGTCTGGACCAGCGGATCATGGCCGGCTTCGGCGGCGTCGCCGAATACGGCATCACCGTGCGCTGGAACAAGAACTTCCTCAAGGTCATCCGCCTGCTGCTGGAACGGCGGTCGGAGTTCCTGATGGTGGGCGGCGTCCGCCTGGGCGGCACCTTGTCGCTGGATCAGGTGGCGACCCTGGGCTTCGATCATGTCGCCCTGTGCATGGGGGCCGGCCGCCCCACCGTCATCGACATCCCCAACAACCTGGCTCGCGGCGTCCGCCAGGCCTCCGATTTCCTCATGGCCCTGCAGCTGACCGGGGCGGCGCGCGCCGACAGCCTGGCAAGCCTGCAGGTGCGCCTGCCGGTGGTGGTGGTGGGCGGCGGCCTGACCGCCGTCGATTCCTGCACCGAGGCCCTGGCCTATTACCCGGTGCAGGTGGAAAAATTCCTGCAACGCTGGGAGACCCTGGCCGCCGAGCGCGGCGAGGACAAGCTCAGGGCCACCTATGGCGAAGAGGAAATCACCATCGCCGAGGAGTTCCTCGGCCATGCCCGCGCCATCCGCGCCGAACGCCAGGCGGCCGAGCGGGAAAGCCGCCAGCCCCGCATCCTCGAAATGCTGCAATCCTGGGGCGGCGCCACCCTGGCCTATCGGCGCAAGATGGTGGAGAGCCCGGCCTACCGTAATCACGAAGAGGTGATCAAGGCCCTCGAGGAGGGCATCCGTTTCGCCGAACAGCTGACGCCGCTGGCGGTGGAACTGGACCGCTTCGGCCATGCCGCCGGTCTTAGGGTGAAAACGGCGGAGGGCGGCCAGCAGGTCCTGCCGGCCAAATCCATCATCGTCGCCGCCGGCACCGTTCCCAACACCGTCTTCGCCCGCGAAGACGGCCGTGTCCATCTGGCCGGCAAATATTTCCAGGCGGTGGACGAGGACGGCCGGCCGGTCGAGCCGGAAAAACTGACCAAGCCCGGCCAGGTGCAGGTGCTGATGGCAGTCGACGGCCATGCGCCGGCGGGCGACGGGCCGGCGGTATCGTTCTTCGGCGACCTGCACCCGTCCTATGCCGGTAACGTGGTCTCGGCCATGGCCAGCGCCAAGCAGGGCTATCCGGTGGTCAGCCGCGTCCTGGCGCGACGCCCGCCCGCCACCGGCGACGGTGACGCCCTGTTCGCCGAGATCAACGCCCTGCTGCGGCCGGTGGTGCACAAGGTGGAGCGCCTGGCGCCGACCATTGTCGAAGTGGTGCTCAAGGCGCCGGCGGCGGCACGGGCCTTCCTGCCCGGCCAGTTCTATCGCCTGCAGAATTTCGAAACCCTGGCCCGCCGGGGTGACGGCACCACCCTGGCGATGGAGGGGCTGGCGCTGACCGGCGCCTGGGTCGATCGCGAGGCCGGGCTGGTGTCGGTGATCGTTCTCGAAATGGGCGGCTCGTCCGATCTCTGCGTCACCCTGCAACCTGGCGAGCCGGTGGTGCTGATGGGCCCCACCGGCATGCCGACCGAGACGCCACCCGGGCAGACCGTGCTGCTGGCCGGCGGCGGCCTGGGCAATGCCGTGCTGTTTTCCATCGGCCAGGCGCTGCGCCGGGCCGGATCGCGGGTGCTGTATTTCGCCGGCTACCGCGGCCCCGACGACCGTTTCAAGCTCGAAGAGATCGAGGCCGCCGCCGACAGGGTGGTGTGGTGCGTCGATCGCGGCCAGCCTCTGACTCCCGGCCGGCCGCAGGACCGCGCCTTCGTCGGCAATATCGTCGAGGCGATGACCGCCTATGCCGAAGGCAAACTGGGCGCCGTCGATATTCCGCTGAACGAGGTCGGCCGCATCATCGCCATCGGCTCGCATCGCATGATGGAAGCGGTGGCCCAGGCCCGCCACGGCGTCCTGGCGCCCTATCTCGACACCCATGAGGCCATCGGCTCGATCAATTCGCCGATGCAATGCATGATGAAGGAGGTCTGCGCCCAGTGCCTGCAGAAACACCGCAACCCGGTCACCGGCGAGGAGGTGGTGGTGTTCACCTGCGCCAACCAGGATCAGCCGCTCGACCATGTCGACTTCCGCGGCTTGCACGAACGCCTGGGGCAGAACATCGTCCATGAGAAGCTGACCCGCCTGTGGCTGGACCGCGGCCTGCGGCATCTCGGCCTGCGGAGCTGACGCGATGCGGATCGGCGGCCTGCTGACGTTGCTGTGGCTGGCCGCCGTTCCCGCTTTTGCCGCCGAACCGATCAGGATCGGCGACATCAACAGCTATTTCACCATTCCCGCCTTCACCGAACCCTATCGCAACGGCTGGCAACTGGCGGTCGAAGAGATCAACGGGGCCGGCGGCGTACTGGGCGGACGCCTGCTGGAGGTCATCTCCCGCGATGACGGCGGCTTGCCCGACCAGGCGGCGGCGGCGGCCGAGGATCTGGTCAACCGGACCGGTGCCGTCATCCTGTCGGGAACCATGCTGTCGCAGACCGGCCTCGCCGTCGCCGACTTCGCCCGGCGCCGCAAGGTCCCCTTCCTCGCCGCCCAACCGCTGAGCGACGACCTGGTCTGGTCGCGGGGCAACCGCTTCACCTTCCGCCTGACCGCCGGCACCTACACCCAGGCCGCCATCCTCGCCGAGCAGGCGGCGAAACTGCCGGCCCGGCGCTGGGCGACGGTCGCCCCCGACTATGACCAGGGCCGGGCCCTGGTGACGACCTTCAGGCTGCTGCTGAAAGCCAGGCGCGCCGATGTCGTCTTCGTCGCCGAGGAATGGCCGCCGCTGGGTGCGCTGGACGCGTCAGCCAGTGTCGCCGCCCTGGCGCAAAGCAAACCGCAGGCCATCTTCAACGCCACCTTCGGCGGCGATCTGGCGCGTCTGGCCGGCGAAGGCCTGCGCCAGGGGCTGTTCCCGGAGACGCCGGTGGTCAGCGCGCAGACCGGCGACCCGGAATGCCTGGACATGCTCGGCGCCGACGCGCCCAAGGGATGGATTGTCACCGGCTATCCATGGTACGCCCTCGACGCTCCCGAGCATCGCCGCTTCGTCGACGCCTATCTGGCCCGGTTCAACGAGGATCCGCGAATGGCGGCGCTGCTCGGCTATGTGGCGGTCAAGGCGATCGCCGCCGCCGTGATCCGCGCCGGCGGTACCGGGCAGGACGCCCTGCTGGCCGCCTTCGACAACCTGACCGTCGCCTCGCCGGCCGGGCCGGTGACCTTCCGCGGCATCGACCATCAGTCGACGCTGGGGACCTGGGTCGGCAAGACCGCCGTCGAGGACGGC
>Ga0007882_10000508_pt1 | contig 22990 bp, 10 predicted proteins | sample CryBogCBH12Aug01_FD_71195 | JGI IMG/M metagenome (GOLD analysis project Ga0007882, IMG submission 71195) | Freshwater microbial communities from Crystal Bog, Wisconsin, USA - CBH12Aug09.1 | ecosystem: Environmental > Aquatic > Freshwater > Lake | place: Crystal Bog, Wisconsin, USA | collected... | reverse complement strand
ATTGATGATTGCACTCATGGTAAAATATGGAGTGATCGATGAACAAGGTTGTAAGTAATGGGGCTTACTGTTTCAGGCTTATAATCTATATGGGTAACGGTTATAAGAGTTTTACAGTGTTCATAGTTCAGGCTTTCCATGATGGAAAAAACCATTGCTGCACTTTCATGATCCAGGGCTGAAGTTGGTTCATCAAGCAACAACAGAACAGGGTTCTGCAAAAGTGACCTCATAATAGCCAGACGCTGTTTTTGTCCTATTGAAAGCTTCATGGCTGATTGGGACGGGCTTACATCGGCGAGATAATATTTTCTGAGCAACTCTCTCAACTCTTCAGTGCCCGGACGGGTTTTGGCTTTATTAATGGCAAAAGAAAACGGAAGCAGGAGGTTTTCTTCAACCGAAGCATCGATCATCTGGGGGATCTGTGCTACATAGCTTACGGCACTCCTTAGCTTCGCCGGAGGAATTGATGTAATGTCGTTACCCTGAAAAAGAATGGAACCACCCTGGGGTTGGTTCAGGCGACAGATAAGACGGAGTAATGTTGATTTTCCTGATCCTGAAGGGCCTTTTACCAGAATATAGTCTCCTTCTTTTACGGTCAGGTCGAGCTGATCAAAAACAAGAGATGTTGATCCGTCGTAGGCAAAGGAAAGGTTCCTGATTTCAAGGAGTGATGTCATAAAACATTTTTGAAGTAAGACCTGAAATACAGTCGGAACAGACGTGTTTACTTGTCAAAATCAGTGGATATTGCAGAGGAAGAAATAGTGACGAATTTGTTTAAAAAATCAACGATAAACTGCCTATTTAGCTCAATTACACCATAATTTAAGGCTCATTGGTTGCTTATTACGAAAATCACAACAAATTTACATTCGCGGAGAATGGCTTATAACTGATATTATATTAGTATTTTAAACGGATTTTTTATTCACATTTTTGAGCTTTTATACGATAAATATACGTTATTATGTCGGATTTTGAACCAAAAAACCGGGTATTTATTGCTGCTAACAGCCAAATCAATCTCTTTACTTGGCAAAAGGCTGGATGAAACAGTGATGATTTTAAATATCGTTCAAGTTATAATAACCGTTCAACAAATTTACAAACACAACAGTAAACTGTTCCAGAGGCCTTTGCGTTGCAATGTGGCAACTGTAATGCTCGTCTATAGATAGTCGTTTGATAAACCAAGTTACTTTATCCACACAAGCCTGATCTTCTTTCAGAACAACTTCTTTCAATGGAACTAAAAGGCCTTTGCCTAGCGCCTTTAAAACAGATTCCTTTTTGGTCCAGCAATCAAAAAAAAGATGATTAGCTTGATCAGGTGCATGGTTATTATAAAAGGCGGCTACTTCAGGGAGTTCCTTTATAAAATCATTTTTATCAACAGGGTGGATTTTTTCTATATCTATTCCAATAGCGTTACTCTGCGTTAGAGCAACTACAACAATATCTTGTGAATGGGAAATACTGAATTCTGGCCCACCTTCGATAAAAGGTTTTCCAAATCGAGATACCTTCATCGAGTGGAATTTATTTAAATAAGTAGCTTGAGATTGTGTTTGTAAGGCCTTCAATAATAATAACTTGCCAAAAAGAGTCGCTTGCCGGTCCTGCCATCGTTGATATCGTTCTATTGATACCCTAATTTTGGAAGGTATCATTTCGAGATATTCATGCAAAAGACGATCGGAAATAGAATGCCCATAACGAGCAAAATATATTTGCACGCTAATTTCTGAAAATTCCATTGTCAATTATCTACTGATGAATCGTTGCTGATTCAGTAAAAGAGTATGAACACTTTGGACATTTTTTTTGTGGCTTTGGTCGAGGATCTGAGGCAACGAGAACAAGCGCCCCTATAAGTGGAGTTAAAAAAATACTGCAGAAAAAATATCCCCAAAATCCAAACTTCCTGTTTGAGCCAATAAAAGCAATGACAAAACAGAGTGTAATATATAACAGGTTGAGAATCATAATATTTCTTTGCAATAAGGAGGTCAGTGTAAATAATTACCAACAACATGGCGTCATAAAAAGGTTTAAGCTTCAAATGACGCCATTCTATAGGTGGAATTTACAAGTCGACTGAATCAGTTCGCAGAGTTTACCGGTTCTTCCTTTTTCAAATCACTAACAACTTCTTTGCCTTTTGTGAATTGTTCGGAAAAATAGGACTTAACTTTGGCTGGATCAAGGTCAAGAAACGTACCACCTGACTCAAAGTGTTGAATAAATACCTTGTAAATTGCGTAGGTCGAAGCACCTGAAATAACGGGCATGGTAATAGCTCCAGTAGTCTGACCGATCAAAGGAATACATTTGATCAAGCTTGCCAAGGTGCCTCCCAGCGCGACAGGAATGAAGCCGCCAAGCAATGTAGTGATAACAGATTTTCCAATATCTCTACGAAATGGAACGCCATACTCTTTAGCAACAGTCCTGATCATATCAAGCTGTACTCCTATTAATGCAACCAAATCAACTAAGGGTAACGGAACAAGTCCTACGCCCATTGATGTCAGAATATGATTCCTTGCATGTTTCCAAAGGCGCTGATCGCGATCCAGTGTATCGTTCACACTTTCGGATACCACTTCAGCTGCAGCTTCAACAGCTTTATCGTTCATAAGTAATCCCCTTTGTTAAATAGTTATGTAAAATTGAGCTCACTTATTACTAATAGTTAATTGTTAAGATATAAAATAAACATTATTTCAATGAAGAAGTTTCGTAATACGTGCGATGATTCAAACGAATCTCATTGAATCAACACTCGTGTTCCATGCTGAATTTTATAGAGAAATAAAGGCTTATCCTCAAGATTGCCAGCGCGGTCAAATTTATACCGCCCGTTAGCGCCATTCCAGGCATTCGAATAACGAATGGCATAGGATATATCGAGAGGGTTCCTTGATCCTGTGAACTTAATTGCCCTGGCAAGAATATGTAATGCATCGTAAGCCTGCGCAGCCCATGTATCTGGATACCTACCATATCGGGCGAAATACTTTCTTACAAATGAACGGTTTTCGGGACTCGATGAGTTGACGTTATAAAAATCGAAAAACATCGCTCCCTCATAAGCTGATCCGGCATGTTTGCGCATTTCAGGGGTATCGCTGAAAGCACCGACGATTGGAGTAGTCAACCCTACTTTTCGAGCCTGACGTAAAAAATCTCCAGCTATTGGTTCAAGTCCGCAAAAAAAAACAAGATCAGCATCAATCATTTTCAGTTCGTTTACTAGCACGCGGAAGTCAACATTTTTACGGGAATATGACCATTGATAGACTACCTGAGTATTGAAATCATTAAGAGCAGCTTGGTACTGATAGGCAAGGTCTTCGCCATAAGCATCTTCCTCCCAGAGTATAATAATCTTCTTAAAGCCATGACCAGAAGTAAGTTCTGCAAGTTTCGCCGCAATCCGGTCGCTTGACAGTACGGTACGATTGATGTACTGGAATCCATGGGAAGTCAGATCAGTATTGTTGGCACCAATCAGTAGATGCAACAACCGACTTGACTCAAAGATTGATGACGCCTTTATGGCCGGGCCATCATCATAGTAACCGATTACAGCACTCATTTCAGGAGTATTTGCAAACTCCTTGGCTATATGTTTGTTTTTTTCAGGATCAAAACAATCGTCCCTTGTAATCAGACGAATAGTATATCCCCCTGCGAGCTTATTTGTGTTGATTTCATCAAGAGCCATTTGAAGGCCATTATTCATGTAGTCCTGATTTACTGAAAATGGCCAACATATACCTACTAAAACTTCTTTAGAGGGATGGTTCAACTCATTGAATCGACATACCCCCTTATCTTCATAAGAAATAAATTGAGACCAGAAAGTGAGAGCAAGCAAGCCAATCACTAATGCAAAAACAAACAGCTTTTTCATTTCTCAATCCTTCCCTAAAATAATCGGCAGACCTGATTGGCCAGAACCTATCACCACAACCTTGGTATTTGGAGATTTTGACAATTCCTGCGTTGCACGAATACCTTCCCATTTGAGAACTGAAGGGGTTAAACTCCTGTTAACCGTCTCATTATAAACCCGAATACCATCAGATTCAATCTGCAGTCGTTCAGATTCTTTTTTTGCTATAGACAGCCGGTAAATATATTCGCCTTCACGTTGCTGTTGAACCATTTTGTCTTCAATAGCACGGGATATTTTAGAGGGAAGAGTAATAGACTCAATTGGAACATCATCGATCTTTACGTAACGAGCAGCGAGATGAATCTTAGATTGCTCGCTGAGCAATAATTGGATAGCCTTCTGTGAAGTGTAGATTTCCTCAGGCTTGTACTGCCCGAACAGAGTACGGATAACTGATCGAACATCAGGTCGGATTGCTACGTTGACATAGTCCGGACCAACAACTTGATGAAGTAAAGGAAGAGTAGACTGATCGAGATAATACCGTATCGTGTATTTTACGCGAACAGTGAGTCCATCAACTGTCAACACGTCAATTGCATCACTGAACTGCTGCTTGCGGGTATTATAAATGTACATCTTATTAAAAGGCAAAATGATATGCAAACCCTCAGGATATACAGTATCAATCACGGTACCTGCGCCTAGCCATCGCCATAAGACCCCTCGTTGGCCTGAATGAATCGAAATTACAATGCGGTCAAAAAAGAATACAAGAACAAGACACATAACCAAGCCGATTGAAATAATTTGCAGGAGATGTTGTCTCAAGAAAAATTTGCTGCGGAAGGTGAAATTGGCAAGCAATTCACGAAGTGATTTCATTTCAAACATTCCTAATATTTCTTTAGCCGACAGTTGTTTGTATAGAGACATAATGTAGATAAAAAGCCAATTCATGGCTGTAAAACACTTATTCTATCCAAGCAATTATCCTTAAAAAATCAACATTATTGAGTCTTTAAGTTGCTATCTGCTTATATTATAAATAAAAATCCATACAAAAAATAATATGCATCTCTCGGTTAAACAATTGCATGAAGTGTGTTGTTAATTTTTTGCATACTATTGAAATACTCTATAATGACTTGTTTTCTCTATTCCTAACGAAATTCACCGAAGAGCCCCAAAAAAAAAGGCACTGCCTGAGGTTGCATGTATTATTCCCGTAAAATACACGAGCATTTTGAAATATTAGCGCATAAGCAACCGTTATCACCTGCGGTGATTACTGATAAAGGTATTCTCACTTATGCCGAACTGGATGCTGCGGCCGAAAGAATCGCTATTGAACTCCATAACAGGGGTATTGAGACCCAAGAAGCAATCGGAGTTCTGACTGACCGATCGGTAGGATTACCCGCGACCTTCCTTGCAATCCTGAAGGCTGGAGGTGTCTATGTACCAATGGTTTCAAACCTCCCTGCCACTCGTTTGGCAAACATTGCAGAACAAGCCTGTATTCGGCGGTTAATTGTTCTCGATGGAATAGAACCTCCTCCAGCACTTCTTGATGTTCTAATAAAAAATGGCTATCAAGCTCCTGCCGATGCAGTCATCAGGCCTGAGACATTGTCTGAAGGTTGCCTTACACAACTTCCTCTTTCTCAACAAAGCTCTCAGGCAACTGACCTCGCTGCCATTCTGTTTACCTCAGGGTCAACAGGAACACCAAAAGGTGTTATGATTAAGCATGAAGCCTGCTTGAATATGGTGCTTGGGCACATCGAGACACATAAGATATCCCCTAAAGATCGTATTTTGCTTTCGATTTCGCCCGGCTTTATACTTGGCTTTCGTGAATTGTGCCTTCCCTTAATGTCTGGTGCGGCCTTCGTACCTGTATCGCGATCGACAATCGATAACCCGGAGAGTCTTCTCGATATTATGGGCAGGCATCTGGTATCGATTGCAATGTTTACTCCATCATATCTGCATCTTCTTAATAGAGTTGTGCCGAAGGGACTTCGTTGCATCATAACTGCTGGAGAGAGACCAAATGCTGATGACGCCAGGTATTATGCTCAATATCTTGATTATTGGAATCTCCATGGAGCGACTGAGGCATGTGGAGCGATATGTATGCATCATGTAGATCCTGAAGAACAGGGGGCGATTCCCAGTGGACGACCATTCGCAAATACAGCCGTCCATCTCCTCGACGAACTTGGGAATGAAGTTCCTAATGGTGAGGTAGGAGAACTCCATGTCATAGGTCTTGGCGTTTCACCAGGGTATTTAAAACAACATGAACTGACTGCCGAATTTTTTGTAGAAACGCGCTTTGGACGTGCTTTTCGATCACACGACTTAGCCCGATGGAACACAAATGGTGAACTTGAGGCGCTCGGTCGAGCAGATAATGTTGTTAAAATTTCCGGCCAATCAGTTTCGCTCGGCGAAATTGAAATGACGCTGCAACGCCACTCCATTGTGAGACATGCCGTTGCACTGATCTTGAGTGGTCGGCTTATTGCATGTGTGGAGTGTTCTGATCAAGATCAAGAAATAGATTGGCGAGAGTATCTTCAGGAAGTGCTGCCATCATACATGATTCCTGCGAAGGTTGCAGTCCTGCAAAAAATACCAATTAACTCATCGGGCAAGGTTGACCAGAAAGCCATAGTTGATCTCCTGGATTCAATTTTCAGCGAGGAGCTTGAATTGGAGGGAGGATCGCTCCCGAATTGTGAATTGGAACTTGAGATAGCAGGTATATGGGAAGACCTTCTGGATGTTTATCCGATAAAACGGAGACATAATTTCTTTGCCGTTGGCGGAACAAGTCTCATGGCTATCGCCGTAAGCCAACGGTTGCGATTGTTGGGGTATAATATTTCTGTTCAGATGATCTTAACATCATTGACTGTTGAGTCTTTAGCTGCACAAATTTTAATGTTGAAGGAAAACACATCCAGCTTAAACGACGATTCTCCGGCAGAAAATATTGCTACCGCTGATCAGGAAGATTTTTGGATCGCTTCGGAAATCGGCATAACACCAGCAGCTTCACATATCGTACGAGTTTTTAGAGTAGCTGGTCGGGTGCCCAAACCGGATGTATGGCAATCGTCATGGGCACGTCTGATAGATCGACACGCTGCACTGCGAACAGGATTTTATTCGGACGACAATAAAGTACTTCGCTGGCGAACCCTTGAATCACAAGAGCTTTCCAATGATTCATCTTTCTCTTTAGACCGCTGCCAATCAATTGAGGATGCAAGGGCGATTGTGACATATTGGGCAAACGAACGTTTTTTGTTTACTTCCCCACCGCTCGTCAGATCTGGTCTCATCAATGTTGAAAATGATAATGAAACTCTTTTCTGGTTTGTCCTTCACCACTGCGTTGTAGACGGAACATCAGCACGACTGATTCTGGAAGATTTGCTGGATCTTTTTGCTGGCCGCCCATTAACTCCGGCACCTGATGGGATAGCCTTGGCAAGTCATGCCGAACAGAACTACTTCGCTTCTGACCGCATGACACGCGACCGCAAGTTCTGGCAAAACAGGCTTGACGCACTTGTGAAAAGAGGAAAAAGCGCCTTTGATGATTATGTGTCAGAGCCTCACCGCCAAAGACCATCATTTCCTACAGGCAGAGGGGGAAAACCGCTTTGCGAACACCTTGATGCCGTAACAGTTGATACCCTTGGTCGTCTTTCGAAAGCCCAAGGGGTTGGTCTTCATGCACTGTTACTGACACTTCTTTCTGTTGAGATCAGACGTCGAGGTGAACAAGGTGATATTATTGTCGGCAGTGGAATATCGATCCGTCCTGCAGGAGGGGAAGCAGCGATAGGGCACTTTGTAAATGTTCTTCCTGTAATCCTCTTGCATGAAGCCGATATACCTCTTGCGACGATTCTCCGCAACACGCAGTCAGCACTCACACAAACAGTAGAACATGGAGCATATCCTTCTGGTCATCTTTATAGAGAGTTCCGGCAGAAGTATCCAGAACTGCGCACGCATTCACGCACATCGCTCTTTGATATTGCCCTTACTGCTATTCCCCCTCGAGTATGCATTGATTATGAGACCGGCCTTACCCTCGAACCACGAATACTGCCAGGAGAAATCGAAAACCCGGCTGCAGGTCTCGACCTTTCGTTCAGCCACGAACCCTGCCCGGAAGATGATGGCGGGTTGAATCTTCTTCTTACGTGGAATACTGATGTTTGTTCCATGGGGAATGCTGAGGGATGGCTTTCTTCGTTTGCGGCATGGGCACGCTGGCTTGCCGAAAAGCCTGAACGGATTGAACAGCCCATTCCTGCATTGCTTCCCACCGAAAGAGCTCTTCTGGAGCAATGGGAGAAGGGAGCTGAAATACCTCGACCGAATAGACGCTGCTTCGAAATTTTTGAAGCATTAGCAGATAAACATCCACAACGACCAGCCATAGTCAGCCAGAACGGGAGTGAAACTTTTAAAGAGATCGATGAATGTTCGAATGGTATTGCTCATAGCCTGATACATGCCGGGGTCGTCCGAGGAACTACTGTCGCTGTACTCGCCTCCGGCCCAGCTGACATTTTTGCAACTGTACTGGGAATATGGAAAGCGGGTGCCGTCTATCTGCCGCTTCCCAGTGACCATCCTTCAACCCGTCTGGCCATAATGGCAAAAGATGCTGGCGCTGAGTTTCTGGTAGTTCTTGACGGGCTTCCCATACCTGAACTTCTGGCCGATTCTGTGGGCTGTATTATCCGACACGATGAGTCAAAGCCATCAGACAAACGTCCACACATTAATGGCTTACCAGATGACATTGCCTATATCATTTACACGTCGGGAACAACAGGAATACCAAAAGGAGTTCCGGTAACACACTCTGCCTATGTCAATGCAGTTCTTGGGGTTGCCGAGAGAGTTGGCTTGAAGTCCGATGACCGCATGTCAGTGGTGTCAAGCATAGGATTTGACGCCTCTCTATGGGAGTTGGGTCACGGTTTGCTTAATGGAATCGCTCTGGTACCTGTATCGCCAGCATTGAGAGACGACCCATGGTTGCTTAAGCGTTACTACCGGGAATCCGGAGTCACTGTCGCCTTTCATACTCCCTCTTATCTTCGCGTCAGTGAAAAGGTACCTTTTGAGGGATTGCGCATTCTGCTTACTGGCGGCGAAGCTCCAAATCACAACGATTTGAAACATCATGCCGAACGGTGTGAGTTCTGGAACTTTTACGGACCGACAGAGGCGACCATCGTTGTTGCAGGAGTACGTGTCGGTCGGGATCATGATCCGGATATTCCCATGACGGTAGGAAGACCTCTCGCAAATCTGAGAATTTCAATAAGGCGTAGTGATGGTTCTCTGGTACCTCCCGGGGTTAAGGGGGAATTATGGCTAGGCGGGATCGGCATTGCGCATGGGTATGTGAATCGAGCAAACCTGGGTGAAGAGTGCTTTGTGTCGACACCAGATGGTCTCTTCTATCGTACAGGAGATTACGGTCGATGGACAGCAGACGGGTACATAGAAATCATTGGCCGTGTCGATCATCAGATAAAGCTGAACGGACAACGTGTTGAGCTTGGTGAAATTGAACAGACACTTTGCAATCATCCGGCAATCCACAATGCAGTTGTTCTTGCTGATGAACTTGATTCAGGCGTAAAAGTGCTCAAGGCTTTTATTCAAAAAAATAATGAGGAATCACCCTCAGAAGATTCCCTTTTGGCATTTCTTGCTGAACACCTAGCGGCACACATGATCCCTGCCAGTATAATATCACTCTCCACGATTCCCCTGACACCTGCTGGAAAAGTCGATAGGGATGCGCTTCTCAATCTCGCAAAGAATCAGAATAACACCGTTGTTCTTCAGGAGCCTCAAGGAACGCTTGAGAAACAAATTGCCGCGATCTGGACTGATGTGCTGGATCACCCTGTTTCTCGAAATGACAACTTTTTTGCACTCGGCGGTAACAGCCTGCTTGCTGTAACCCTTGCACACCGTATCACTGAACGTATAGGGCGAAAAGTTTCAGCTCGAGCTATCTTTGCCGCTCCCATATTGTCTGCTTTTGTCAAGCAAATCTCTACACTGCCTGTTATAGAGGAACAAGCAATCACCGTTATAACCGATCTGGCATCTGAGGGAGAAAAAGAGTTCTGGATTGCTGAATCTGCGGGATTGGATACTCGTACTTTCAACATACCGGTACACTATCTCGTCAACGGTGAGGGTTCATCAGAGTTATGGCAGAGAGTCTGGTCAACACTGGTAGCTCGCCATGAAGGACTGCGAACCTTTTTTGAAGATGATAGTACTGGTCAGTTGAGACGCCGGGTTGCTAAAGAAATCGATGCCACGCTCGAATATGCAGCTATGGAAACAACGACTGCGGCACTCTATCATATAAAACAACGACAGCTCACACCTTTGCCAATGGGTATCGCGCCTCTCTGGCGCGCAGGTCTTGTGGAGGCTCGTGATCAACATACGCGATTTTTCTGGCTTGCACTTCACCATGCTGTTGGAGACGGGCAATCGATTGGCACACTTTTCGATGAACTGTCAATACTGCTTGGCAAGGGAGTTCTTCCCTCAACCTGTGAAAGCGGAATGGTTTTCGCATCCAGGGAGCAATCATACTTTGCTTCGTCAGATGCAACCGACGATCTGACATACTGGGAAAAAGTGTTAGAGGAAATCCCTCTTGCCGCGTTTAAGGAGTGGCCTCTTGATATCGGGCGTTCATTGAAAAAACCTTCGGGGAATCATCGTCTAGAGGTACTCCTTGACAAACGGACAACTGAAGGCTTGAAAGCTCTTGCTCGCATTCATAAATCTACCCTTCACGCTCTGGTACTTTCTCTTCTTGCATTGGAAGTGAGGCGCCGTACAAGTCGTCAAGATGTAGTGATCGGCACAACCGCATCCATCAGAGAATCGGCTTCAGACTCAACCATAATCGGATATGGCGTAAACATTCTCCCCCTGCATCTCAAACCAAGAACACAGCAATGCTTTGGTGACCTTTTGCATGAGACACAGCAAACTCTTTCGAAGGCAATGCAACATGCCCGTTTACCATTTTCTCAGATCTACCATACATTCTGGGGTGATCATCCAGAAATAAGGGATCCTAAACGATATCCCCTTTTCGACATAGCTGTTACCGAAAACCCCGGCTCACGGCAAGTTGACCTTTCTCGTCATTTCACTAGATCGATGACGGCAACTGAATCTGTCACCTACGAACGCACTGATGCCTCTCCCGGGCAGGACATGGTTCTTATCCATGAAAATCTGCAAGGAGGTGAACTCATTCTGCAATGGCATGTAAACGCGGCAATATACTCTGAAGAGACTGCACGGATCTGGTTGGATTCCCTTAGGCGATGGGCACGCTGGTTTGCCGAAGACCCTCTTCGTTCCACACAACCCCTGCCACAGCTGTTGCAGGAAGAAAAGACACTTCTTTCCGAGTGGGGAGATGGCGAAACCGTTGAAAGGCCTCGATTACGCTTCCACGAACTGTTTGAAATGATGGTTGACAGACCTGGTCAGGCCGATTGCCCAGCAGTCATAACCTGTAATAATACCCTGTCATATAGGGATCTTGAACTGAATGCCAACGTCATCGCTCACGCTCTTTTACTTAAGGGGGTCAAACGTGGTAGCATTGTTGCTGTTCTGACAGGACGTTCTGCCTCCCTTCCTGCTGCTGTACTAGGTATCTGGAAAGCCGGCGGCATCTATTTGCCGCTTGCCTCTGATCTGCCGCCGGAACGAAGTACCTTTATGGTTCTCGATACCGGAGTGACTCATCTGATAGCGCTTGACGGAGTTCCCGTGCCGGAGTTGCTCGCTGCTGAACTTCCAGAAGTATTACGCCCTGAGGAGTTAAAAGAATCTTTCAGAGAGCTATACTTTAATAGGGCAATCAGTTTCGGTACCCAGGACGACACTGCTTACATACTATATACTTCAGGCTCAACCGGAAAGCCAAAATGCACATTGATCGCTCACAAAAGCTATGTGAACATGGTGCTTGGTGCCGCCGGAATAATGGGTCTGACTACTCTTGACCGTTGTTTGATGTTTGCTTCTCCATCATTCGATGTTTCACTATCCGACTTGGGTCTTCCACTCTCCTGCGGTGCTGCGATCTGCCATGCACCACATGAAATAATTGAATCGCCAAACCGATTTATTGACTTTCTTCAGAAAATGTCTGTTACAGTTGCTGACATTACGCCGACCTACCTTGCGCTGTTCGAAGGAATAGAACTTCCACCATCCCTGCGTATTCTTGTTACCGGCGGTGAATCACCAGTTTCTGCAGATATACAGAGATATGCTGCGAAAGTTCGCTATTTCAATGCATATGGTCCTACAGAAAATACCATTACAAGCACAATGGGAGTTCTGGACAGTGAAGAACGAAGTTTTATATCGGCAGGGAAACCATTACCGAATACCACTGTCCGCATCTGTGACAGTAATGGAGATCTCCTTCCGCCAGGGTTAGCTGGAGAGATATGGCTTGGCGGTATCGGAATCAGTCAGGGCTATCTAAAACGACCGGAGCTCACGAAGGCAAGTTTTACGGATAGACCCTGGGGGCTTTGCTACAAAACCGGAGATCTTGGCCGCTGGCATTCTAATGGAACAATTGAAATCCTGGGCCGTATTGACGATCAGGTAAAAATAAATGGAATCCGCATTGAACTTGGCGAAATCGAGTACACGTTAGCTAAACATTCTGCAGTATCACAGGCCATAGTTCTCCTTATTGAACAGCCTGAAGGAGGGCCTAAGAGTTTATGGGCATTTGTCCGTATGAAAGAGGGAGAGCAAATGCCTGACATAGCCAGATGGCAAGACCAACTGAGGCAGCAACTGCCTTCCTATATGATTCCCTCAGATATTATTCCAGTATCTTCGATTCCCTTGACGGTCTCGGGTAAAGTTGACCGATCAGCTCTTCTTGCCTTCATGGACGATCGCCCCCAGCAATCGGCAATGACTCTCCCTCAAAACGACCTTGAACGTACCATCGCCAATGTATGGGCAACAGTACTTGAAAAAAAAACGATCTATCGAGACAACAATTTTTTTGCACTTGGCGGCCACAGCCTGCTGGCAATTGCGGTTGCCCACCAACTTCAAAAAAAACTTGGATGCGAGGTTCCAGCCAGGGAGCTTTTCGCTGAACCGACCCTGGCCGGTTTTACCGAAAAAGTGCGCATGACCCTACAGTCTGAACCAACCCTTGAAATAGCAACAGATCTTGCAACGCTTGGGCAACGAGAATTCTGGACCGCAGAACAGGCAGGACTCCATACCATCGGCTTCAATATTCCATTGATGCTGTTCGTGCATGGAAATTCATTACCCGCAGAACAATGGCAAATTATTTGGAGCGAGTTGATCGATCGTCATGAGGCCCTTCGCACGAGCTTCTTCGAGGACGAATTCGGTATATTGAGACGGGTTATCAGCAAACAACTTCAGGATAAGGCTCTGGAGCTGAAGTTGTTCTCATCAAGCGCTGAAGCAAAAAGGTATATCAGCACTCGCCAGAGAGAGCCTTTTTCAATGAGTATGCCGGGTCTCTGGCGTGCCGGTCTGGCTAATGTAGAAGAAGATTTTCCAATTTTCTGGTTTGTCATGCATCATGCTGTGGGTGACGGCCTTTCGCTTGGTGTGCTCATTGATGAGCTCACCGCTTTAATCAGAGGAAAAAAACTGAGTCCCCCTGCAATCAGTTTTGATTTTGCTGCAGCCAAGGAAGCAGCATATCTTAAGAGTCAAAGTGCCCATAGTGATGCAGTATACTGGCAAGACGTCATTGGTGCCCTTATAAAGAAAGCTCCTGATGCCCTCGATGAATGGCCTCTTGACAAACCACGAGTATTTACTCCTTCAGTCTCATCCTCTACCGGAAGCCATTGTTTTCGTACCCGGCTTGACCCGTCAACCGCAGATGCATTGCGTACTATTGCACAGCGAAACAATGCCACACTGCATACGCTCGTGCTTGCAATTCTTGGAATTGAAGTTGCGCGTCGTACCAGACGTTCAGGCTTTCTCCTTGGCACTGCAGCATCAACCCGTCAATCGTCAGCAGAGGCACAGGCTGTCGGTTATTTTATCAACATGCTTCCCCTTGCATGTCATATCTCCGAATCAGACACTTTCGAAAGATCGGTAAAAGCTATGCAGGAAACTCTGGCAGCAGCACTTCAGCACTCCCGCTATCCTTTTGCCCGCATTTATGGCGATTTCCGAGAGGAGCATATACATGCAATAAACCCTGGACGTTATCCCCTCATTGACATTGCAGCTACAGAAAACCCCGCGATGCATACCGCTCATGAAACAGAGTTTTATTTTTCCGGCATATCTCTTCCTGATCCTGGTGAGGTCAGCTATGAACTTCGGTGCAATGTACCAGCCCAGGATCTCGTCCTTGTGCATGAAGGCCTGCCTGACGGTGGCCTTGTAATGACATGGTATGCTAATGCTGCTATCTATATGGAGGATACCGCTCATACATGGTTTGATTCACTTGTCGGCTGGATGCACTTTTTCAGTGATCACCGTTATCAAAAAGAGCAACCACTCCCGTATCTGCTTCCTGAAGAACAAAGACTGCTTGATACCTGGCAGAAGGGCCCGGTCCGACCCTGGCCAGCAACCTCATTTCCTGAGCTGTTCAGCCGTATAGCCATTACGTATCCTGAACGTCCGGCAATTGTCACTGATGAAAGCGTTCAAAACTTCAGAATGGTAAATCTGCGCACTGATGTTTTGGCCGATGCCCTTCTCAAGCTTGGAGTCAAGCGTGGAGAAACGGTAGGAGTTTATACAGAACGGTCAGCAGCCCTGCCCGAAACTGTTTTAGCAATCTGGAAAGCCGCCGCATGCTATCTGCCACTGACGGCAAATCTTCCTGGAGAACGCCTCGCCTTCATGGCACGGGACGCAGGCCTGCGCATAATTATTGCGCTCGACTCTCTCACTTTGCCAACCGAACTCAGTAGCGATACTTTTATAACATTTCGACCCGAAGATATTCCTTGTGGTGAAGTTCACATACCGGACATCGGTATATCGATTACATCTGACGATGCAGCCTATATCATCTATACATCCGGCTCAACCGGTCTTCCAAAAGGAGTTGTCCTGCGCCATAAAGGGCTTCTTAATCTTGCTTTGGGAGAAGCTGAAATTCTTGGCATCAAAAGTGATGACCGGTTGCTCCAGTTCTCTTCACCTTCATTCGACTTATGGATCAGTGATCTGGTCATAACCTGGGCAAGTGGCGCTGCATTGGTTCCAATAAGGCATAAAGAGATGAATGATATTTTAGGTATGCACTCTCTGATCCAGCGACTTGGCGTTAGTGTTGTCACAATTTCACCATCGTATCTGAGTCTGTTCGAACATTCAGACCTTCCGGGAGTGCGTATTATTATGACCGTCGGGGAGCCTCCTGTTTTGGAAGATGCACTTTTCTACGGTTCGAAGCTTGAATACTTTAATGGATACGGCCCTACAGAGAATACGGCAGCTTCTGCGGCAGGTCGTATTTATCCTGATACGAAGCAGATCACGGCAGGACGCCCACTTTCCAACATGGAAATCTACATTGTCGATGAGTCTGGTAACCGGGTACCCCCGGGTGTGACAGGAGAAGTATGGCTTGCCGGACCAGGTCTTGCTGCCGAGTACCTTAATCAGCCAGATCTCACCGCAGCGGTCTTTGTCGATTTTTCAGGCACACGGTGCTATCGGACAGGTGATCTTGGCCGGTGGCTCCGTTCAGGTGAATTGCAAATCCTTGGCCGTAGGGATACCCAGGTCAAATTGCGTGGTCAACGTATTGAACTTGGTGAAATAGAATATCGCCTTGCTTGCTATCCTGGCGTGAAACAGGCTGTCGCTATCGTTCAAACTCTGTCGGACCACTCTCAGGCGCTTCGCTCATTTGTAACTATCGATTTGCAAGCAGCAATTCCAACTCAGGCAGAGTTGACCGCCTATCTATCAGGAAGTCTCCCCTCCTACATGATGCCGGCATCCATAATCCCAATCGCTGCAATCCCTCTTACGGCAGCCGGCAAGGTTGATCGACAGGCATTGCTCGATTCTATTGAAAGTATTACAGTTTCTGGCATAACAAATGTCTCTTCGATGCACACCCCACCACAAAATGCTTCAGAAAAGAGAATTGCTGAAGTCTGGCAACAGCATCTCCATCATGAACTCGTTAGTCGTGAGGGTCATTTCTTTGAGCTCGGTGGTGACAGTCTTCGGGCCATTGCCGTGATAAACCATCTCCGTCGCGAATTCGAATGCCAGGTAAACAACCTCTACGAACATCCAGTGCTTTCAGACTTTGCTCTCTTCTGCAAACCTCGTCCAGATCATCTCCGTTCTATTATCGTTAATCTTTGTGAAGAATATGCTCATGACATGGAAATTCATTCAGCATTCGAAAGAAAGCGTGAAATTGAATTGCGTCCGCAACGCACCATCTATGAAGCGCGTATTCGCAATGACCTTCAGCGTGAACTCAAATCTCGCAACTCCTACCAGCACGTCCTGCTGACGGGAGCTACCGGTTATCTCGGAAGTTACCTTTTGCGTGAGATTCTTGCTGACCCAAAAATCAACGTAACAGTTCTGGTACGCAGCACCGACAATCAATCGGCACGCATAAGACTTGGACATATACTGACAGGATACTTTGGACGTGAGGCAGGAGCATATTTACTGGATAACTCACGGCTGAATGTCATGGCAGGTGATCTGCGAGATCCTGAACTTCTTCTTTCCGGCTTCGATTATGGTCATCTTTCAGAGAAGCTTGATGCCATTTACCACTGCGCTGCAAATGTAAACCATATAGGCCTCTATCATGATTTTGCTGCAGACAATGTTGATGCAACTCGACATCTTTTAAGATTGGCAGCAAGCAGGAAGCCTACCCCATCTGACTTTCACTTTGTCTCCACCCTTTCTGTATGCGGCACCACATCGCCAACTCAATTCAGACTTTTTACCGAGTATGACTTCACTCCGGAAAAACAGGAAGGCAATTACTATATCCGTACAAAACAGGAGGCAGAACGCCTGGTAATTGCTTCACGCGATGAGTTGGAAAATGCCTGCATCCACAGGGTTGGAAACATCGCTTTTGCGACAGACAGTGCTATATTGCAACAAAACATTTCAGAAAACGCCTTCTTCCGTCAGCTTGTTGCATTTATGCGCTTGGGAGTTGTCCCCGTTGAGCTTAACGCATTACTATGCCATGTCGATGTGGTCGCCCGTTCCATCATTGCCCTCGCTGACATAAAAACGTTATCGAATGAAATCCACCATATTGAGACTTCTCGCCATGACCGGCTGGCAGACATTATGCTATCAACAAATGGAATGGCAAAAAGCCTTTACGTATGTGACTTTGGCGATTTCCTTCTAAGGCTTCTGAATGCAATTGATGATCCGGAAATGGAAACGGCCATTGCCGAAACTGTTGAGAATTATGGACTTCTAACCGGCCGTTCCCTTATGGCAAGATTGCATGGTGTAGTGGTAACATCAGAACGTACCCGCCTCCTGCTCGCAAAGCTTGGTATTACATGGCCTGCAATCCCTTCCGCAGGTTTACATGCCCTCATGAATGCAGCTATGAAAAATCTTACAACTCAAGAATAAGAAAGATTCGCAATAACCAGGAGCTGAAATAAAGGATATGAACATAATGCATACGTTGAAAGAGCACTACCAATCAGATGAGACGTCTGAATATCTGCCAATTCAGCAATGGTTTATAAGCAGAGATCTTAAGAATAGAAATCACTTTAACCATTCATTTCTGATCCACGTCAATGAGAAAATTGATAAAACAAGACTCCAAGGGGCACTGGAGAAACTTAACAATCTGCATGATTCGCTGAGGACTATCTACAATGGAGGAAAACAACATTACAGAAAAGAGAGCCAAATTGCAGTAATTAAAGAGTTGACTGTTACAGGGAAAACAAAAGAAGAGATATTCAAAGAACTTTCAAGCTGGCAAAACAGATTTGACATCGAAAATGGGTATCTATGGCAATGTGGCATCGTAAAAGGGTACGAAGACGGAAGTGAACGAATATTTCTGGCTTTTCACCATCTTGTTATTGATGCAGCAAGCTGGCCGATAATTCGTAAAGACCTGAAAAAACTTTATGAAGGCAAAGATGTTGAAAATAAAGGAAGCAGCTACCGTCAGTGGGTAAACGCTGTAAAAGAATACGGAAAGACTGCAGTGCCTGATGAGAGGTGCTATTGGAAAGGGTTGATAGAAGAGCAGGAAAAATATCAGGTTGATTTGAAAGAACTTACAGAAAACGATGACAATCAATTACGATATGCAAGGGTAGATTTATCGCCAGACATCGTTACAAGATTATTGTTAAGAAATAATAGTAATATTAACGATGTACTGCTTAGCGGACTAAGTTATGCGCTTTTTGAAGTGACAAAAAAAAAGACAAACTGGATAACGCTGGAAACACATGGACGAGAGGATATAGACGACCGACTTGACATCAGCAGGACGGTTGGATGGTTCACTGCGTTGTATCCTGTTTGTTTAACGGTCGGGAAAGATATCGCAGAGACAATAAAGGAAATCAAGGAGTGGATCAGCAAAATTCCAAATAATGGAATAGGATACGGAGCCTTACATGGCTATGATAAAATGCCGAAGTTTCTCTTTAATTATCTTGAAAAAGTTGGTGGAACTGAAGAGAGTATCTGGCAGATACGCATGGGAGAGGAAAGCGGCGAAAGCATGAACCCTGATAACAGATATGGAAATATAGTCGATATCAATGGATTGCAGAGAGATGGTAAAATAGGGTTTGGGATTGAGAGCTATCTGAAAGAAAAGAACCATGAGCTCCTGTGTGACGCTTTTAAGAGAAACGTTGAAGCAATAACTCTTTATCTTCACCCATAAAGAATAGAAATAATGCCATGCGGCAAGTCGTTATCTTTATGAAAAGGAGAATCCTGTGAATCTAATACGCCTTCTGCAATTACTAGAAAAAAAATCTCTTAACCGTCTTATAATCAGCGCCTCCGTTTCTGCACTGAGTACTACAGCTGTACTTGCGCTTGTTACCTTCGCAGCACAAAAAATTGATGTCACAAAACAGAAATTTGTTGATTTACCCATAGCTGCGCTCTTTATTGTATGTGTGATTATATACGTCGTATCGGACAGCCGGATGATTGCCATTTTTGCTGCCGATATTGAACAGGCAATTGATTATCTGCGGATGAAATTAATCAATCGCCTTCGGCATGCCGATCTATGGAAACTTGAACATTTTGGGCAGAGCAGATTGTTTGGAAGTATCACGCAGAGTTGCAAGGTCATTTCATCGAACTCGCAGTACCTTGCAATGGCAACACGATCGATTATCCTGACTGTAACAATTCTGTTCTACATTGCAACAGTTTCAATATTTTCATTTCTTCTTTTGGCAATTTTACTTCTTGCCGCTGCCACAGTCTATTACCGGTTAGGTTTATCTGTTGAGAAATGTCAGAAAGATCTGGCCACTGATGAATCCAAACTATTTGAATGTGTCTCTGATCTCCTGGATGGATTCAAGGAGCAGCGTCTTTCAAGCGCTCACAGTCGTGCTCTTGGTGAAGATTTTTACGAACTATCAGCCCATACAGTATCTGCTCGAAGTGAGCTACACAGGCAAAGCTGGCATCAGTTTGTATTCGGTGAAACAATGTTCCACGTTATGCTTGGACTCGTTGTTTTTGTCGTTCCTGTTTATTCCCCCTCTGTCAGTAAAGAATTGGTCAAAATTTCAGCGGCAATCCTGTTTATGGTAGCGCCAATTTTCGGCCTAATGCAGTCTCTGAGTGTTTTAAGGGGAGCGAATGCCGCGGCAAATCGTATGGTTGAACTTGAAGAGGAACTGAAGTCGCTTGCTGAACAAGGCAGTGAAACGTCACCTGAAATAATTCAAAAAGATTTCGCTGAGATCCGGATGTCTGAGATTGAGTTTTCGTTTCCGGCGCAATCCGGTGAAAAACCATTTTCACTTGGACCGCTAAATGTAACTATTCGTCGCGGAGAGGTTATATTTGTCACCGGAGGAAACGGATCTGGAAAGTCTACTTTCATAAAATTACTTACGGCACTCTATCATCCTGATCGCGGGGTACTTAACATTGATAATCGCATTGTGACCCCTAACCTGTTAGCTCAGTTTCGCGCTTTGATAGCACCCGTATTTTCAGATTTTCATCTCTTTTCACAACTCTACGGTATCGAAAAGCTCGACAAGCTTTTGGTCGAAGACCTCCTGACCTGGGTAGAGATGACTGATGTGACGGGGATCAAGGGGAACAGATTTACACGGACCAATCTTTCGACCGGGCAGCGTAAACGTCTTGCACTTGTTGCGGCTCTGCTGGAAAAAAAACCTATCCTGATTCTTGACGAATGGGCAGCTGATCAGGACTCACTTTTCCGGCAAAAATTTTATCGGGTACTTCTGCCTGAACTACGACGTCGAGGTATTACAATAATCGCTGTGACTCACGATGATCGTTATTTCGATGCTGCAGATCGACTTCTCCATCTTGAGGAAGGCAAGCTAACAGAGTTGCTGAGAAATGAAAAGGAGAATTCATGAGAATATTCAAGACTGTGCTGCGAGAAATTCCTGAAAACATCAAATCCATATTATTCATCAACATGTTGTCGGCTGTTGCGGCGACATCCATTGTCGCGCTTGTGTCAGCAGCCACCAAGGAGGCTGCAAACGGGAAAATCAGCAGTCGGCTTCTACTGATGTTTGCAATCTGCATACTGCTTTTTCATGTTACTCAGATTTATATTCTGGTGACCGCCTCAGTTGATACCGAACGGTTAATCCACAAACTTCGCATTAGTCTTTTTGATCTTGTTCGAAGAACTGACCTTTTAACGATTGACCGGATTGGTCGGGCAAATTTACAAGGCGTTCTGACACAGGACACGCAGATACTTGCTGAGGTGCTTCCTATGCTTGTGATTGGGTTCCAGCAGAGTGTAATTCTGATTTTCCTCGCTGCTTATCTTGCGTGGCTGTCACCTTTAGCCTGTTTGCTTGCTTTCGGCCTCGCAGGTCTTACTGTATCGGTCCGCTTTAAGCGTGTTAAGGCATTGCGAACATTCATGCAATCAGCCTCAGAAGCAGAAGGACGAGTTTTTGATGGCCTCACGGAACTCCTCCATGGGTTTAAGGAGATCAGACTGAACGGTCTACGCGCTGATGGAGTAATCAATACTCTCGGTGAAGCTTCTTATACGGCACGGACAACCAACTCATTACTAAAAGCTCAATGGGGTAGGAATTATGCCGTCATTGAAGCGATGTTATATTCACTTGCAGGATTAATGGTTTTTGTTGTCCCCCTGTTTGTTGCTGGGTTTTATGAAGTAGCGCTACCAGCAACTATTGCGGTTCTCTTTATTTCCGGACCAGTGAGTACCGTTTCTTTTGTTACTCCCCTGTTAACACAGGCTGAGTTAGCACTTGAAAATATTGAGAAAATGCAGGATGATCTTAGTGCTGCTGCTGAAGCTGCCTCTTGTGAGGAAACAGGTTCACTCGAAACTAACCCTGGATCTATAGCCCTTCTTAACGCTACACTTTCATATCGAGATAAGACAGGTTCCCCTTTATTTTCGGTTGGTCCTCTTTCAGCGGAATTCAATGCTGGCCAGGTTACCTTTATCACCGGCGGAAACGGGTCTGGTAAATCAACTCTCCTGCGCCTGCTCACCGGTCTGATTCCTCTTGATGAGGGTTCAATCCTGGCAAATGGGAGACCTATTGAAATTATCCAGATGCAGGACTACAGAAATAGAATTTCCGCCATCTTCTCCGACTTCCACCTCTCTCGTCGACTTTACGCCATTAATGACCCTGATCCAGTCAAAATAAGAAGCTTGCTGGAACGCCTTGAAATGCATGATAAAGTTACAGTACGTGACGGCTCATTCAGTACTATTGATCTGTCGACCGGTCAACGAAAGAGATTGGCACTTATTGTTGCAGAACTTGAAAACAAGCAAGTCATAGTACTGGATGAATGGGCTGCTGACCAGGATCCTCACTTCCGGCGAATTTTTTACGAAGAACTTCTTCCTGATTTTAAAGCAAGAGGAAAAATCATTATCTGCGTGACCCATGATGACAGGTGGTTCCACCTTGCAGACCGGGTGTATAAAATGAATGAAGGCAGGATCGAAGAATTTCATGTATAGTGAATTTCTTCGATTAATTCTCATTCAATGCACCATTATCCCCTATGAACGAAAGCCTTTGATTGATCTCCTCTGCTATAAAGCTAACGTGAGGAAAAGAGAGCATAGAGGAATGATCGCCTGGCGAGAGGAGAATATCAATGCCATCGGTAGCGAGCGGCACCCATGCCTGCTCTGGATTTTCCGCCAAAAGCTCTACATGTTCGGCCGCTTTAAAAAAGAGAATTTTAGCTTGGTGCGGTTCAGGCATCCAGTTCCACATATTGGCAAGGTTCTGACTAAAAACACGAAGGAGGCTTTTTACATCATTCTCGGTGGCATAAGGCATTATCTTCAGACGTATCTGATCCAGCAGGAACGAAACTCTTCCTTCGTGGTTCAACCACTGCATCATGGCCAAGTCACTGGCATAGTTCCTGCCTGGAATATCACGAGAAAGCATCCATGCACAGATTTCGGCCTCACTCTCCATTCGGGCAGGCATGTGTCCGGGACCAGGTGAATCAAAAAGCGCTACCAATGCTGAGCGATGTCCGGCCTTATGGTAAAGCTGGTTTAATTCGTAACAAACGAGCCCTCCATAGGAACTGCCCGCAAGCATCACTGGGTGATTTATTCCAGCCTTCAGAAGAGATGAATAATAAAGCTCCGCTTGACGACGCAGCCCTTTGATCGGAGAAGAGTCGTCCCAGAGACCTGGCGCTTGA
>Ga0007882_10000502_pt1 | contig 23119 bp, 17 predicted proteins | sample CryBogCBH12Aug01_FD_71195 | JGI IMG/M metagenome (GOLD analysis project Ga0007882, IMG submission 71195) | Freshwater microbial communities from Crystal Bog, Wisconsin, USA - CBH12Aug09.1 | ecosystem: Environmental > Aquatic > Freshwater > Lake | place: Crystal Bog, Wisconsin, USA | collected... | reverse complement strand
ATCGGGGCGGGTTTCGAACAGCAGCCGCGCCACCTGGGCCGAGGTCCAGATCTCGAAATTGGGTCGTGCGTCGCACTGCGGCCGCAAGAAGGCCTTGGCCGTGCTCCATCGCCAGCCCTGGCGTTGGTTGACCTCGAAGTAGCCGACCCCTTCGTTGTTGCCCCGGTTGAAGTCATCGGTAGGCGCAATGCCGGCCTGCTGCGCGGCCTGCGCAAACGCATCAAGCACGTCCCAGCGCAGACGTTGCTTCTCCACGCGCCATTCGCCGCCAGCGCTGCATTGGCGTAGCAGTTTGGCGTACGCCTGCGAATCGTCCTGCAGCAGTTCAGGCAGAACGCCGCGCGCGCCATGCGCGGCGCTGGCGCCTTTGTAGTGGTCCTCATGCAGCTTGAAGTAAGGGAGTACCTTGTCCCAGGCCCAGCTCGCGTCGCCCGTGATGCCGGCCCACTGGTCATAGTCACGGGCCTGGCCGCGCATGTAGATCATGCCGTTGATGCTGCTGCAGCCGCCCAGCGTCTTGCCGCGCGGGTAGCGCAGCGCGCGCCCATTGAGCCCGGCGTCGGGTTCCGTGGTGTAGAGCCAGTCGGTGCGCGGGTTGCCGATGCAGTACAGGTAGCCCACCGGGATATGGATCCAGTGGTAATCATCCTTGCGCCCGGCCTCGATCAGCAGCACGCGCTTGCCGGCATCGGCCGAAAGGCGATTCGCCAGCAGACAGCCCGCCGTCCCGGCGCCGATGATGATGTAGTCGAAGGTGGTGCTCATGGTCGACCCCTGCTCAGTGCCCGGCCCAGTTCGGTTTGCGCTTTTCCTGGAACGCCTTTTGTCCTTCCTTGGCGTCTTCGGTCAGAGTGAACAAGGCGATCTGGCTTTCGGTAAAAGACATGGCCTGCTCGAACGCCATTGCCTCGACGCCCTTGAGCGTATAAAGGCCGCGCCGGATCGCAGCCGGCGACTTGTCGAGCAGACGCTCCAGCAGCCACTGCAGCTTGGCATCCACGTCGTCGTCGACATAGTTCACCAGCCCGACTTCGAGCGCGTGGGCCGAACTGATCGGCTCGCCGGTCAGGCACATCTCGTTGAGCGTGCGCCGTGGTATCAGATGCTGCAGCACGCTGAGCACCTGGGCCGGAAAGACGCCGACCTTCACTTCAGGCAGGCCAAAAACGGCATGGCGTGCCGCCACGGCCATGTCGCACATCGACATCAGGCCCATGCCACCGGCCATGCAGGCGCCGTTCACACGAGCAATCAGCGGCACGCAACTGGCGCGCGCCACTCGGAGCAATTGCGCCAGATGGCCGTGCGGCTCGGAGTAATCGGTGGTGAAGGCCTTGGCCGACTGCAGATCGGCGCCGGCGCAAAAGGCTTTGCTGCCGACCCCGGTGATGACAATGGCGCGAATGCCGCGCTCGCCCTGGGCGGCTGAAATGGCCTGCGCCATGGCAGCCAGCACGGCGTGGCTCATGGCGTTGCGACGTTCCTCGCGGTTGATGGTGAGCCACAGCACGGCATCGCGTTGTGTCACCAGCAATTCGGGCGTTGGTGAAGAAATGGTCTGGTTCAAGCGCTGTCTCCTGTTGGCATCTTTGCAATCATTTTGCCGCAAGGATGCCGCTGGCGGCAGTACCATGCGTGACTACACTTATCGATTCGCTTCTTGTTAACGCATTGTGATTGATCGCGCCGCCATGACGGAAGACACGCCACGCATCACACGCCAGAGCACTGCTGACGGGCCGGGACTGCTGCTGTCGGGTTGCTGGTCGGCAGCTCGGCTGGCGGAGCCCGCGATCTGGCCACAGATTGAAGCGGAACTAGCGAACTGCGCCGAGCGCGCCGCCGAAAACTTGGGTTGGGATTTAACCGGTCTGCAGCGACTCGACCATACGGGCGCGCAAGTGTTGTGGAACGCATGGGGTCGCCGCTGGCCGGCTCGACTGGCGCTGACGCCAATCCAGCGAAGCATGTTGGACCGAGTTGCCAGCTACACCCGCACGCCACCGGCGCCAAATAGCATTTCCCTCTGGCAACTCTTTCTGGCGCTGGGCGCGATAGTCTGGGTGGTGCTCGACCACCTCAATTACGCGCTGCGCCTGACAGGACAACTGGCGATCGACAGCGTCAAGCTGGCCGGCGCGCCTGCCAAGGGCCCGTGGCGCGATGTGTCGGGACACCTGTATCGCATAGGCGCCACCGCCCTGCCGATCACCGCACTGGTGGGTTTTCTGATCGGCGTGGTGCTGGCCTACCTAATGTCGCAGCAATTGCGCCAGTTTGGCGCCGACGCCTTCATCGTCAACATCCTGGGTTTCGCGCTGATCCGCGAACTCGGGCCGGTCCTGGCCGCGATCCTGATTGCCGGACGCTCCGGTTCATCGATCACGGCCCAGATCGGCGTCATGCGTGTCACGGAAGAGCTCGATGCCATGCGTGTGATGGGCATTCCCAAGGGTTACCGACTGGTGCTGCCGCGAGCCATCGCGATGGCCATCGCAATGCCCTTGCTGACGGTCTGGACCACGCTGGCGGCGCTGATGGGCGGCATGCTGGCTTCCGACATGGTGATGGGCGTCACGCCGGCCTATTTCTTTGAGGCGCTGCCACGCGCCGTGCCAATCTCCAACCTCTCGCTTGCAGTCGGGAAATCGGTCGTGTTCGGCCTGCTGATTGCCCTAATTGGCTGCCACTTCGGGCTGCGCGTGCAGCCCAACACCGAAAGCCTGGGACGCGGCACTACGGCGTCGGTGGTGATCTCCATCACCATGGTGATACTGGTGGACGCACTGTTTGCCGTGGTTTTCAAGGATGTCGGCCTGTGAACACCACAGCCGAGCCTGTCGTCGCGATCGAGAAACTTTGGTCGGTGTTTCGCGGTGCCGGGCGCGCCTCGGTGATTCACAGGAACCTGGACCTGCGGATCGAAGCCGGCGAACTGATGTCCATCGTCGGCGGCTCCGGCAGTGGCAAGACGGTATTGCTGCGGCAGGTGTTGGGCCTGGAGACGCCGGCACGCGGCAGCGTCAAGGTGCTGGGCCAGCCGGCTTCGCAGATGGGTGACGAGGGCGCAGCCAGCCGCATCGGTATGCTGTTCCAGCATGGCGCGCTGTTCTCTGCTTTCACTGCGCTGGAGAACATCGCCTTTCCGCTGCGTGAACTCAGAACCCTGCCACGCGATCTGGTGCGCGACGTCGCCATGGTCAAGCTGCAAATGGTCGGACTCGACCCATCTCAGGCGCACAAGATGCCGGCTGACCTATCGGGCGGCATGATCAAGCGCGTGGCGCTGGCCCGCGCCCTGGTGATGGACCCGCCCCTGCTGCTGCTCGACGAGCCCACCGCGGGGCTCGACCCCGACAGCGCCGACGCGTTCTGCACCTTGTTGCTGTCCCTGCACCGGGAGCTCGGTTTGACCGTGGTGATGGTCACGCATGACCTGGACACCCTGTTTGCGCTGAGCACGCGGATTGCCGTGGTCGCCGACAAACACATCATTGCCAGCGGCACGCCGGCCGAGGTGATGGCTTGCGACCATCCGTTTGTGCGCGAGTTCTTCCTTGGCGAGCGCGGCCGGCGCGCCGCGTCCTTGTTGCACAGCCCCCCAGCATCGTTGTAGAAAGAAAGCCTGACGTCACAACCATGGAAAACAAATCCCACGCTTTGGCCGCCGGCGCCTTCGTGCTGCTGCTGGCGGGACTGCTCGTCACCCTCGCCGTTTGGCTGACGCGTGATTCGCGCCAGTTGCGCGTCTATGAAATCTCCAGCCAGGAAGAGGTCACGGGTCTGCAGCCCGAAGCCTCGGTGCGCTTCAAGGGCGTGACGGTGGGCAAGGTCACGCGCATCGGCTTCGATCTGCAGGGCGGCAGCCGCGTGCTGATCCGCATCGCCATCGATGACAGCGCACCCATCACCACGTCCACCTTCGCTTCATTGGGTTTTCAGGGCGTCACCGGCCTGGCATTCGTGCAACTCGACGACGACGGTCAATCGAAAGTGATGCTGGCGCCGGGCGGCGGTCCTGCCGGGCGCATCCCTATGCGCCCAGGGCTGATGTCCAAGCTTTCAAACCACGGCGAAAAAATTCTGCTGGAACTGGAGGAAAGCAGTCGCCGCATCAACCAGTTGCTAAGCCCCGAGAATCAGAAGAAGCTGGTCACGACGATTGGCAGCATGGGTCAGGCGGCTGACAGCCTGGCGCATCTGTCCCGCGATGCCGACAAGACACTGCCACCCTTGGTGCAGGATGCCAAGGCCACGCTCCAGACGCTGAAGACGACGTCGCTGCAGGTCGGTGAAAGTGCCGACGAGGCGCGCGCTTCGGCCCGCACTTTCAGGACCGTGACTGAGCGCATGAACGAACCGGGCGGCACACTGGACCAACTCAGCGCCGGCGCCGACACGCTGGTCAGAACCGGGCAAACACTTAACACCACAACCCTGCCACGCGTCAACCGCGTCGCCGACGAAGCGGCGCGCAGCGCGCGCCAGTTGGGCCGCACGCTGGGCAGCGTTGGTGACAACCCACAATCGCTGATCTTTGGCAACGCGCCGATCCCGCCCGGGCCCGGTGAACCCGGTTTTTCCAACAGCTCTGGCACACCATGAACATCGCTGATACGCCCGTCTCCCGTTGCGCCGGTCTCGCAGGTATTTGCAGGATGTGCCTTGTGCTCATCTTGCTGCTGGGCGGATGCGCCCTGCCAGTCCAGGCCCCGCGCCCGGCGATTTACGACTTCGGCCCCGGGTCGATGAAAGCCGCTCTCACCGACAGCCGTGCCAGACCGCCGATCCTGGTGCTCGAGATGACCGACGCCAATCCGGCGCTCGACAGCACGGCCGTGCTATACCGCTTGGCCTATGCCGACAGCCAGCAACTGCACCCCTATTCGCTGGCGAGCTGGAGCATGCCCCCGAACCAGTTGCTGCTGCAGTACCTGCGCGGCCAGCTTGGCCGGCATTACGCCCTGCTGAGCGCGGGTGACGACGATAGCAAATCCAGTGTCGCCCCAGCAGGACCAAGGCGACTCACCTTGCGCATCGAACTGGAGGAGTTCAGCCAGCTGTTCACAGCGCCCGACAACAGCGTTGGCCTGCTGCGGCTGCGTGCCACCGTGACCCAGGACCGCAGCACGGGTGAGCGAACGGTCGCGCAGCGCAGCATCGTCGCGCAACGCCCCGCGCCCAGTGCCGACGCCCGGGGCGGTGTTCGCGCAATGACGGCGGCAGCCGAGGCGGCGGTGCAGGACCTGGAACAATGGCTGACGGAATTGAGCCAGCCGTAGGCAGACAAACCTCAAAGTCAAGCGCTCTGAGTGCCTTCGCTGCAGCGCTAGCAAAAACACAACACCGCGAGTCAAAACCGCCAAGAAAAAGTTGATTTAAATCAACCAGCGGCGATAGGATGGAAATGGAAGCATCCTTTCCCAGATACGGGTTTATCCTCGGGCCCAGGTCTAACTTGGGGCAGTCCCAGGTATTTCTTTGACCGGCTTAACTGCAAACTGAAAGGCTTTGACATGAAATTCGCACAAATTTTGGTACCCGTCGCCATGGCTGCACTCGCAGTCGCATCCACCAGCGCAATGGCCGCCGTGGACGCCGACGCAGCGCAGGCATTGTTCAAGAAGAACGATTGCTCCAAGTGCCACTCGGTCGACAAGGCCAAGAAAGGCCCGGCCCTGAAGAAGGTTGCCGCGAACTACAAGGGCAAAGCCGACGCACAAGCCAGCATCATCAAGGCGATCACGACCGGCCCGAAGGTCAAGCTTGACGACGGCTCCCAGGAAGATCACAAGATCATCGACACGAAAGATCAAGCTGCCCTGAAGAATATTGCCGACTGGATTCTTGCGCAGTAGTAACAGCGAACTTGTTCCATTGAGCACGTGGTGATTCAAGAAATCGGGATTGAACTGCATAGATAACGGTGTTGCGCTGACGGCTTGGAGCCGTCAGCGGCATGTCGTTCAACCAAGAAAAGACGACGGAGAAGAAATGAAACATTCATTGGCTCGATGGGGCATAGCTTGCCTGGTATCTATCGCACTGGCGGGTTGCGGCGGCGGCGGTGGTGGCGTTTCAACGCCGACGCCACCGGCCGGCATTCTTAGCGCCCTGAGCGTCGCTGCGGCAGTGGCAGGCAACGACACGGCCACCAATAGTGCGGCGCCTTTCACCGTTCTGCAGGGCGCCGGCATACCCGCAGTGACGGTCAACAGTCCACCCAAGATCAACTTCGCGGTGTTTTCAGATGGCGCAGTCAAGTCCGACCTGGCCATCACCAACGTGAGTTTTGCGATTGCCAAACTGGTGCCCGGCACCAATGGCGACCCGGACCAGTGGGTCAACTATATTTACCGCAAAGAGACCGCGTCCGTAGGCGTCGGGCCCGGCGGCAGCGTGGTGCCCGTCGCTACCGCATGGCAAGCGACCACCGATGGCAAGCAGACGGACCCCAGCCTGCTGGCCGCCCAGTTGGTTTACAACTCCGCCGGTTACTACACCTACACCTTCAAGACCGATATCAAGGACACCGCCCAGACCAATGGTGTCGTGTTCGAGCCCGGTCGCACCCATCGCGTCGCCATTCAACTCAGTTACAAGAATGCGGCTGGCGCCACGGTACTGGTCAACCCCTACGTCGACTTCACTATCGATGCCAACGGCAATTCAGTCTTGGTCACCGATCCGGCCAAGACGCGCAAGATGACCGATGTGGCGTCCTGCAACGGTTGCCATGAAAAACTCGGCCTGCACGGTGGCGGTCGCGTCGATACACAATACTGCGTGATGTGCCACAACCCCGGCACCACGGATGCCAACAGCGGCAACGTCCTGACGCTGTCAACCATGGTGCACAAGATTCATGCCGGCAAGCGGCTCGCCACCGCAATCGGCGGTGAGGACTACACGATCTGGGGTTACCAAAACAGCATGAACAGCTACGCCGACGTCGGCTTCCCGCAAGACCTGCGCAATTGCACTGTCTGCCATTCTGGCGCCAATCCGGCCACCCCGCAGGGCGACAACTGGAAGACCCAGCCCAGCAAGGAAGCCTGCCTGACCTGTCACGCCAACAACATCGGTTCGAACTGGGACAATATCCACAAACCCATCGCCGGCACGCTGGTCACCGCTGGCGCACCGGCCAAGGCGCTGAGCAATCAGCAGTGCGTCAAGTGCCATGGCGCAAGCTCGGTCCTTTCCGCCGAGAGCGTGCACTGGAATCAGGCACAGGTCAATGCTGCCAAGTACAAGATGAATATCGAAAGTGTCGCCTTCAACGACACGAGCGATCACACGGCGCGTAGCGTGACCGTCAAGTATTTCCTGTCCGACCCGACCAGCGGCAACACCGCCTACAACCTGGTGACTTCGGACTGCACCGGCACCAGCACCATTACCTGCGCCAACACCGCCAAATTCGGCAACCTGCGCTTCTACCTTGCGTACCAGAACATGGTCGGTCAGACTGACAGCGTGACCGAGTACTCGGCCTACAACAACGGCGGCAACAGCGCCAACGCCTATGCCTACAAGGGCAGCAACGATGGCAGCAACCACTACACGGTCAGCATCCCGGTGCCGGACGACACAAGCATTGCCGTCGCTAAGGGCACGGCCCGCGTCATCAGCATCGGGCAAATCGTTGAGCACCAACTGGCGGCTACGTCCGGAACCAACCCACGGCCTGAAGTGACACCGACTGTGCTGGTCAACACCGGCGTGCAGCACACCGCGGCCGAACTGGCGCTCACCGGCACGTTGCAAGCACGCCGCACCGTTGTTTCCAACGAAAAATGCAATGTTTGCCACGGCTTGCTGGGGACCGCTTCCGGTTCCAACACCTTGCCCAACGCCTTCCACGGTGGTGGCCGCAACACGGTCGAGGCCTGTGTGGTCTGCCACGATGCAAACCGGATGTCGAGCACGATCATGACCAACGGCCTGGCCCTCAACGAGTCCTTCCAGTTCAAGCGCATGATCCATGGCATCCACGGCAACAGCAAGCGCACCTATCCGTTCACGCATGGCAACACGGTTGTGGGCGCGTTCTGCAATCCGGCCAACACCAGCGCCATCGCGGTGGCGGCCTGCGACGGGACGCTGAAGTTCCTCACCGGAGTTGAAAATTACGCTGCCGAGGTTGCCTGGCCAGGCGCCAGCCTGAACTGCAACACCTGCCACGTCAACAACTCCTACCAGCGCGACCTGAGTCCGCTCGGTGCAGTCGTTAAAAAGGATGCGGGCGTCACCGACCCGGGCCTGTGGAAAGTGATCTCGCCCAAGGCTGCCACCTGCACCTCATGCCATGATTCCGCCACGGCGCAAACGCACGTCATCAACTACGGTGGCGCCACGTTTGGCACCCGTACCCAGACCGACGTCGGCACCCTGCTGCCCGTTGCAACCGCCGTGCCGCGCGAGTCTTGTGACGACTGCCACGGCAGCGGCGGCTTCAAGAGCGTGGACATCATCCACGGTCTGAAATAGCCATGCATCGCCGCGCGTCGGTAACTGTTTTGAAGGGATTTGGGATGCAAATCAAGAGATCAATGGCCATTGTTGGCCTGTGCCTGGCGGGCTTGCTCGGGCCGTTCGGTTCAGTCCAGGCCGCCGACGAGGTCGGCGCCAAACTGTGCCAAACCTGTCATGACGAAGACGATCGGCCCGATATCAGCAAGACCGCGCACGGCTTTACTGCCGACGCGCGGGTGCCAGACTGCATCAGTTGCCACGGCCCCAGCCCGACCCACGCAAAGAAGCCACCGGGCGCGCCGACACAACCCAAACCGGATCGCATGTTCACCAAGAAGTCGGCGCTGCCCGCGAGCGAGCGCAGCGCCGCCTGCCTGAGCTGCCACGTCAATGACCCCAAGCGCGCGTTATGGGCTGGCAGCCAGCACGACGCGGCCGATGTTGCCTGCAGCGCCTGCCACAAAATCCACGACAACCAGGACAAGGTGCGCGACCGCGCCACCCAGGCCGAAGTTTGCTACACCTGCCACAAGGAGCAGCGCGCCCAGATGAACCGACCGTCGCATCATCCGGTGCCCGAGGGCAAGATGGTTTGCTCGGACTGCCATAACCCGCACGGCTCGGCTGGCCCGAAGCTGCTCAAGCGTGACAGCGTCAATGACACCTGCTACACCTGCCATGCAGAAAAGCGCGGACCCTTCGTCCATCAACATGACCCGGTGACCGAGGATTGCACTAACTGCCACACCGTCCACGGCAGTGTGGTGTCACCCATGCTCAAGATGCGCGCGCCGCTGCTGTGCCAGCAATGCCACACACCGCACGCGACCGGCAAGGTGGGAGCCATCGGTGCGCCCTCAGTTGGCACCAGCGGCAAGAACACGACCAATCTCTGGCAAGGCCGCAGCTGCCTGAACTGCCACACGCAGATTCACGGCTCCAACAATCCGTCGAGCACCAATTCGACGCTACCGCTATTCATGCGCTGAGGCACGGAGAAAAATGATGAGCACATCGGTTTTTTCATTTCACTTTCAGCGCAGCGCAGTGGCCATAGCGGCCTGCGCCGTCTGCATGGCGGCATTCACGCAGAGCGCGAATGCCCAGACCATCATCAGCGTCGGGGCCGGTGCCGTCAGTGGCAGCACCGCAGACCGCGCGCTGTTCGGCCAGTACAACGGACTGGGGGAAGACCGCAACTTGGTCGGCATACTGGGCATTGATTACAGTATGCGGGACCAGGACGCCGGCCAGTGGCTGGACATCAAGGGATCAAACCTGCTGGGACATACGCGTGAACTCGGTCTGGTCTGGAAGAACCCAGGCAGTTGGAAGCTCAACGCCAACTACGGCGAGTTGACCCGCTACGACCCCAGCACCATTAACACCGGACTGCTTGGGGCCGGCTCCACCACACCGCAGGTCGTGCCGGTTGCGGCGGGCGCCGGCAGCGACCTGACGCTGCAAACCAAACGCACCAGCCTCGGCCTGGGTATGACCAAGATCATCAGCCCCGCCTGGCAGGTCGCACTGGATCTCAAAACCGAGAAGAAGGAAGGCTCACGCCTTTTCGGCATTGGCATGAACTGCCCGTCCGTGATCGCCGTACCCCAGTGTGGCGCCAACACCGGTTGGGCGCTGCTGATGCTGCCAGAGCCGATCAATGCCAGCACCAGCCAGGTTGAAACCCGCGTCAGTTACGCGATGGACAAGCTGCGCTTCAGCTTGGGCTACTACGGCTCGTTCTACCGCAACAACAACGACACGCTCAACCCGAGCGTGCCAGGCAGCCTGAATGCCAACGCCGGTCTGATCAACATCCTCAATCAACCAGTCGCGCTGGCCCCAGACAATCAAGCACATCAGTTTGATCTGAGCGGCAGTTTTGACCTGGCTCCGAGCACGCGCACGACCTTCAAACTGGCCCGCGCCATCGCCACGCAAAACCTCGATTTTACGAGCGCTGGTTTGACCGGAGCACCGGCCGGTGTCAGCAATCTGGGCGGCAATGTCGCCACCAATCTGGCCAAGCTTAGTCTCACCTCGCGTCCGATCAAGGAGCTCTCCCTGCTAGCCGACTGGCGCTACGAGAATCGACAAGACGACACCCCCATCGCCTTGTACAACTCCGAGGGTACCGCTACCTACACCAACCAGAGTTTTCCGAACCGCAAGACCAAGGGCAAGTTGCAGGCGAGCTGGCAGTTCAATAGCGACTACCGTGGCACGCTCGGTGCGGACTACGAGACCATCGATCGTGGCGTCTTCACGGCAACCAGCGCCATTGCCGGCGTCAGCGCACTGCGCCAGCAAACGCAGGAAACCGGCGTTCGCGCCGAATTGCGCCGGCGCATGTCAGACAACGCCAGTGGCGCTGTCACGCTGTCCAGTAGCAAGCGCACGGGCTCCAACTGGCTCAAGGACAACAACGGTCTGGGCCTGACAGAGGTCACCGACGTGAGCAACCCGGTGCTGGGCCTGCCATCGACTTCTATCCTGCCGCCAACACTGGCGGACCGCAAGCGCAACAAGGTCAAGATCTTTGCCGATTGGCAACCCAGCGAGGAATTGACACTGCAGTTCAGCGCCGAAGGTGGCAAGGACCAGTACGACGTGCCAACGGTATACGGCGTGCAGGACACGCGCATGAACCTGCTTGGCGTCGACTGGACCTACACCTTGTCCGACGCCTGGGCCATCAATGGTTACCTGTCGCGCGGTCAGCAGACCCTCAATCAGGCACTCCCGGCAGGCTACCTGATGGCATTCAACGACACCAGCCTCAACGCCAGCATCGGTTTTGCCGGCAAGACCACGTCCAAGATCGAACTCGGCGGCAACCTGCTCTACGTAAACGACAGAAGCGTCTACGCCCAGGGGCTTGACGCCAGTGCCGACGCCTACAGCGCCGCGCTGCTGGCATCGACCGGCGGCTTACCCGACATCGTGTTCCGCCAGACAGCGCTCAAGCTATACGGCAAGTACGCACTCGACAAGACCTCGTCGGTTCGCGTCGATCTGATTCATCAGCGTACCAGCATGAACGACTGGGCCTGGGGCGCCAACGGTGTTCCCTTCGTCTATTCCGACGGCACCACAGTGATGCAGCAGCCGACACAAAACGTCAGCTTCATCGGCGTCACTTACAGCTATCAACTGCCCTAGCCAGTACCCGGGCGTTTTGTAAACGCCCGGTTCTAATTCTGTGAAGTTTGATATATCTCAAACTTGCAGCCCACCCGCGCACAGAGAATGCACAAGTGTAAAGTGTGTGTAAATTGACAATCCGTGTCTTCAACGTCAACGCCTAAGGAGGCAATAGTGAATGATGTAACCCTGTCGATCAAAAATCGACGCAACCCCCTTTGGACCAAGCTCGCCGCGGCAAGCTTGTTGTCCATCGCCATCGCCGGCTGCGGCGGCGGCAGTGACGGCGCCCCTGGCGCTACCGGCGCTACCGGCGCCGCCGGTGCTACCGGTGCAACTGGTCCCGCTGGCGCCAATTTAGTCGGCACAGTCAATTTGGGTAGCAACACCGCAACCCCAACGGCTAATGCAACTGCCGCTTGGGCCGCGGTTGCACCACAAGTCACGGTGAGCAGTGTTTCCATCGCCAGCCCTCCCGTGGTCAACTTCTCAGTCAAAGACGCTGCCGGCAATCCGGTCGTTGGCCTTGGCAGTTACTCCCAAAGCTCCACCGCCACGGTCAAGAGCCTAACCAACATTGCATTCACCCTGGCTAAGCTGGTCCCCGGCGCTAACGGCGCGCCCAGCAAATGGGTCAGCTATCTCGTTACCAAACCGGTAACCGTCGCTCAGAAAGCGGGCACTTTAGGTGCTAACGACGTGTGTGACTCGACCACCGCGCCGACCGTATGCGGTACCTATCCGACTACCGAAAAGGAAGGCACACTGGTCGATAACGGCGACGGTAGCTACAAGTACACCTTCTACCGCGATGTCACGAAAGTCGACACCATCGTCGCCAGTCTGATCGACAAGGGTGCTGCCGCAAAGGCTGACCTCGGCACGGCAGCCGACCTGAAATATGACGCAAACGCGACGACGCGATTGGGCATCATGATCAGCGGCAGCGCACCGGGCACTGGGACCAATACGCCGACCGCTGTGCAAACCGTCGCGCCGGTTCCGATGGTAAATACCGTCAACGTCGCCTATGACTTTATCCCGGCCACCGGCAAAGCTGCCGTCCCCGGTACTGACAAAACGCGCACCATCGTAGCCAAGGATTCCTGCGGAGCCTGCCACGCTGGGAAAGGTATTGGCCACGTCAGCACCACGTCTGCCTCAAACGGCATTCCCGCTGGCAGTTTTGTCGGTCGCAATGATCCAAACTTCTGCGTGACTTGCCACACCGACCAGACCAAATTCGGTTTTGCGCCAGTGGCCACAACCGCAACCGGGTACTCGGGCGCCTACTACAGGCTGCCCACAGGCACGGTTGACAGCGGCCAGGAAGCAGCCTTTATCTACCCGCGCATGATTCACCAAACCCACATGGGCGATGCGTTGGTCAAGACAGGCTACAACCTGAACGGACATTGCACCGACAGCACCGCAACTTACAACGCGCAAAGTTCCGGCCTGGGCCAGTGCTTCAACAAGGTTGGCTTCCCGCAGGAGCAGCGCAATTGCGCGGTCTGTCACGCCGGTGCGACCACCGCTGCCGGCGGTACTGCGGTTCAAACCACGGATGGTGACAACTGGAAGAATATGCCCAGCCGTCTGGCGTGCGGCGCCTGCCACGATGGCATTAACTTCAAGGATGGCACCGGCACTACGCTGAACGGCGTTTATTCGGGCCACGTTGGCGGCGCCAAGGCTGACGACAGCCAGTGCACGCTTTGCCACGGCGCGACGGACATCGTGACCTACCACGCTGTCCCGGTCGCCACGGCAAATAACCCGACGGTCATTGCTGGGGTGTCCTCAATTTCGTATGCCATCAAGAGCGTGACTTTGAATGCCAGCCGTCAACCAGTGGTCACATTCACGATCACCAAGGATGGTGCTGCGGTGACTTCGCTTGCTGTGCCGGCGCTGGTGACCAACGCATCGACGGGTGCCCGGGTGGTTTCGCCCGCCTATGAGCCGATCCCCGGCTTCACAAGCGGTCCGAGCATATACGTAGCCTACTCTGTACCCCAGGATGGCAACGCAGCACCGGCAGACTTCAACGTCTCGCACAGTGCCAGCCTGACCAACCTGTTGATCGGCGCAGGCTCACCGAAGGCCGGTACCTTGACCTACGCTGCTGGCGTATGGACAGCGACGCTGACGGGTGACACGGTCGGACAGCCTGCGACCGTTCCTTGTACAGCGGTTACTTATGGCACAGTGGCAACTTGCATTTCCACGAACCCAGCACCTGCCGTTGCCAATGCTACCAATGTGACCCCCGTTCTGGCCAGTCCGATCGTGGTTCCTGCCGCAGCAAAAATGCTGACGGGTGCAATCATCGGCACCTTCACGCAGAATTCGGGCTTTCCGACAACGCTTGGGACAGCTTGGGTGAATGCCAACGTGTCGGTTAACAATGTCGCATCTGCTGCCGGTGTTACACCGGTTGTCGCAAAGGGAACTGTCCCGGCTTCAGGTGGCTTTGTCATCCCGTCAATGCTGCAAAAGATGACTGCCACCGGGTTCACCGGACGCCGGGTGATTACGGCTACCGCCAAGTGCAATGCTTGTCACGACCAGCTTGGTACCAACCCCAACTTCCACGGTGGTGCGCGTAACGATCCGACGGCATGCGCCTTCTGCCATACACCAAATCGGAATAATGGCGGCTGGGCGGTGGATTCCCGCACCTTCATCCACGGCATCCACGCCGGCAAGCAGACGAATGGTGCACCAAGCACCATCCGGACGACGCCTTACACCTGGAATGCAGGCTCTGCGGCCAACCCGAATGGCTGGGAAAAGACGCTGTATCCGGGCGTGATCAAGAACTGCAGCCAGTGCCACCTGGATAACACTGTCAACTTCGGTGCTACCGGCGGCGAGACGCTTGCTCCCACACTGCTTGGGCCGACTCTCGCAACCGGTGCAACTTCGACTCCGCTAGGAGCAACGAACGCACCCTATCTCACTGCGGGATTCAACTACGGTAACGGCTTCAGCTATGCGGTCGCCGGCGCAACCCTCGGTAACGTTACGCCTGCCAATGCCACTAACAGCGGTAATGGGACCGTGTTGGCGGCACACGTTGCAGTGAGCAATACTGTCAATACCTATAACGCAGCTACTGGGCTGTGGACCAGCACTGTCGGCGGTGCTGGCAGCGTTGCAGGTTTTGAAATTGTTATGCCGCAACCGACCACGTTGATCAGCTCACCGATCGCGTCTGCATGCTTCGCCTGCCATGACACCACCTCGGCGAAAGCGCACATGACGACCAACGGCGGCGCGATCTACGAAGCCCGCAGCACGGCTCTGACCAAGAGTGAAGGCTGCCTGACCTGCCACGGCGCTGGCCGGGAGTTTGATGCAGCAGTCGTTCACAAATGATGGACTCAATCTGATTTCAGCAGGGCTGGAGCGTTAAGCAAGAGCCCCGCCAGTCGGAACTAACTAAACAACCCGGATACGGCAGCGTATCCGGGTTGTTTCTTTTGGTGGCTTCGATTGCCCACTGCCCCGTGATCAGCGGTTCCGTATCGCAAGTCGTTTTAACGAATCCGGATTCCTTTGCATCGAACCGCACGACTTGACCTATCGCAAACATCACGCTGCTCAACAGCCCCGCTGTTGACCTAGGACAAACCCTGAGAGCACCACCCTCTCGAGAATCGATACCGGTAAAGGGAATGTAAAGATATGTGTTTTGTTCAGCATCAACGCCTTAGGAGGGTGTAGTGAAAAATTTGGATCTATCAAGCAAGAGTCGGCCATCGCCGCATTGGATGAAGTTCGCTGCGGCGAGTCTGCTGGCAGTTGCCTTGGCAGGCTGCGGCGGTGGTGACGGGGCTGCTGGCCCTGCGGGCGCCACGGGCGCCACGGGCGCCGTAGGCACCACTGGTGCAAGCGGAAAAAATGCGGTTCTAACGGTGAACGTTGCATCCTTGACCACTGACCAATGGGCCAATGCCCAATTCAGCGGTCAAATCTCCAGCGTGGACATGAGCAAGGGCACACCTGTCGTCAACTTCAACGTGAAAGACGCAAACGGGACTGCCGTCGTCGGCCTGGCCAGCTTCACCATGAAGAGCGCTACGGACACTTACGCAAAATATCCAGTGACCCAGTTCATTCTGGCCAAACTTATCCCGGCGAGCAACGGAGCGCCGAGCCGCTGGGTCAACTACCAAGTAACGACAGTGCCGAGCGTCAGCGCGCCCACCGTCACAGCCTCGACGCCCTCGACCGATAACCAAGGTACTCTGGTTGACAACGGCGATGGCAGCTACCAATACACTTTCTACCGCGACATCACCAAGGCGAAAAGTATCGTTGCAGGCCTGACGCTAACGGCGCCAAAAGTGGCGGCTGATCTTGATGATCTGACCTATGACCCAACCCTGACGCACCGCCTTGCAATCATCGTCGGCGGCGCTGCCCGTGGCACTGGCACTGCAGCAACGCACGACCAGAACACGCCCAACGGCGCTGATGGTGCACCGACCGTCGCCATGAAGAAGGGTCTCAACCTCTTCTATGACTTCATTCCGGCAACAGGCAAGACCGTAACTGCGACCGACGCGCAGCGCGAAGTCGTCAATATTGCGGCCTGCTTCGAATGCCACTCCCGCTTTGAATTTCACTCCGGCGCGCGTCAGGACACCAAGTTGTGCGTGACTTGCCATACGGATCAACGCAAGTTCGGCACGGCAGAAGCAACGACCACTGCCACTGGCTACTCGGGTACCACCAGTAGGATCAATGGCTTCGCGGTCGGCAACCTGCCCAACTTCCTGCACAAACTGCATATGGGCGAAGAATTGAGCAAGACCGGCTATAGCTACGGCGGCATTGCATTCAATGATGTCACCTACCCACAAGACCTGCGCAACTGCGTCAAGTGCCATGATGGTGCCAAGACTGCGCAAGGTGACAACTGGAAGAACGTACCTAACCGCATGGCTTGCGGTGCCTGCCACGATGGCATCAACTTCGCCACTGGTGGCGGCACGACCCTAGACAACTCTTACGCCGGTCACGTCGGCGGCGCCAAGTCCGACGACACGCTCTGTGCTACGTGCCATGATGCAGCTTCAATTGCCACGGTTTACCACCTCGCCGTGTTGCCGCCGAACTCCAACAATATCTACACGAATCCGGCTACAGGTAACACCAATACCAACGCATCTTACGTCGCATCGGTGAAGAGTAACCTGCCGGCAGGTGCGAGCCAAGTAACTTGGGATCTGAAGAGCGTGACGCTGAACGCCAGCGCACAACCAGTCTTTACATTCCGCTTCCTTAAGGATGGCACGCCAGTGGTCTTCAACACTTACCCGGCGAAAACCGAGTTGATGGATAATTTCGTCGGTGGTCCGAGCGCCTACTTGGCGTTTGCAGTTCCGCAGGATGGCATTACCGCGCCAGCAGACTGGAACGCAACTGTCAATGGCTATGTCAAGAACATCTGGAACGGAACGGCCACCGGAACCGGAGCCGGTACCTTTGCAGGTCCTGACGCCAGCGGTTACTACGCGCTCACCTTAACTGGCGTGAAGATTCCGACTACTGCCAAGATGATGATCGGCGGCATTGGCTACACCTATTCGCTGACAGCGACGCAACCCTTGACCCAGACGAACGTGGCAGGTTATACCTACAACGCAAACAAGACCGGTGGGTTGAGTGTTCCAGCACCGAACGTGACGAAACTCGTCACCGGCACGCTGCCAGCCGGCTTTACCACTGCAACCGCACGCCGCGCCATCGTTGAGAGTGCCCGTTGCAACTCGTGCCACCAGGCGCTGGGTGTCTTCACCGCCAGCACCTTCCACGCCGGACAACGCAACGACGCGGCAACCTGCACCTTCTGCCATAACGTCAACCGTGTCAACAGCGGCTGGGGTGTGAACATCAAGGAAGCAGTGCACTCGATCCACGCTTCGGGTAAACGTGTCAACAAGTTCTCGTGGGAAGCATCCGCAGGAGACAAGTACTGGGAAGTCACCTACCCGGGCGTGCTCAACAACTGCGAGCAATGCCACGTGCCAGGCTCGTATGACTTCAGCAACGCGACCAATGCCGCTGCGGTATCGAACCTGCTGTGGACATACGTTGCCACGGGTACAGTGCCGAACCCTGTGAATGTGGTTGTGACAGGCAACGAGGCAATTCCGGGAACCTACTGGTCACCGTTCGTCACGGCTGGCGCTGCCTACGGCACGGGCTACACCACCAACTTCGCTACTGCCAGCTTGACACCTTATGTTGATGCGGCTGGTACGACGCTGGTGAGCTCGCCGATTGCCTCAGCTTGCTTTGCCTGCCATGACACCACCACGGCCAAGTCGCACATGGTGAGCAACGGCGGCCAGTTGTACGTTGCACGTAGCACGGTGACACCAGCCGCCAGCGGCGAAGCCTGCCTGGTTTGCCACGGCACCGGCAAGGTTGCCGACATCAAGGTCGTTCACCAATAAGCGGCAACGGGCTGCACTAACCAGAAACCCCGGAGGCTGCGAAGCCTTCGGGGTTTTTTCGGTTTTCCAATACACTCACCCTCATCAAGACATCTCAGGAAAGTTACTCATGAATTTCAGCATTGCCAAGTCCACATTGATCGCCCTCACCCTGCTGCTGTCTGCAAGCTGGACCAACGCCGCTGACAGCAAGGCTACAACGCCGCAGCCGGCTGCCAGCAAAGCAGCAGCCAGTTCAAAGAGCGCCAAGCCGGATGCCGCTGCCAAACGCAAGGCCGCGGCAAAGATTAAATTGGTCGACATCAACAGTGCCAGCAAGGACGAGTTGAAGAAGCTCCCCGGCGTCAAGGATGCCGAGGCCGACAAGATCATTGCGGGTCGCCCTTATGGCAGCAAGGCGTGGTTGGTCACGCACCACGTCATTGAAGCTGGCGTTTATGAAGGTCTGAAGGGCCTGGTCATTGCCAAGCAGCCGAACAAGGATGCTGCCCAGAACGCGGCCCTTTACCAAAAGAAGAAATAACGCGCATTGAATTGTCTGGATGTTGATTTGTATCAATAGGGGTTTCCCCGTCAGTGACGTCGAGCGTCTCAACTACGGTGCAACAACAGCCTTCGCAATGAAGAATCTCAGATAAAATCCGGTCGCGAGAAGCGGTAGGCTGCAACACATGCTTACCGTTTTCCTGCGCTGATCCCATCGCCACGCGCTTTGTCTGTCAGCCGTAGTTATTTCCGTCGCGTTAAGTTAACTCAATCAACCTAAACTGAAGGACGATCTCATGAAACGTATTCTCTTAGCCACGCTTGCCGCTGTCGCCACCATCGCCATCACTTCACCCGCGTTTGCCGATGAGGCGCTCGCCAAGGAAAAGAAGTGCGGCACTTGCCACGCAGTTGACAAGACCAAAGTCGGCCCCAGCTACAAGAACATTGCTGCCAAATATGCCGGCCAAGCCGGTGCTGCCGACAAACTGGCTGGCGTCATCGCCAAGGGCGGTTCCGGCTCGTTTGGTTCGACCCCCATGCCCCCGACGGCTGGCATCAGCGATGCTGACGCCAAGAAACTGGCTGCCTGGATCCTGGCCACCAAATAAGTCAAATTCGGGGCCTGGCGTCATCGGATGCACCCTGAAACACAGCAAAGAAGGCTCGCATATGCGGGCCTTTTTTTGTCCTCCGCAGCCGCCCGTTTAGCATCAATATCGGCTCAACAGCGCCCACGACGGATCGACATTTCAAGCCTTATCTGGGCATATAATATTCGTGAGTTTGGCGCTGCATCAGTCATGATGAAAGACAGTCAGTTGCAGCCGGCTGATGCGTTCATTGATCTACGAGATTCCCCATGAAAAAAGCAATTTTCGGCATTGTGGTTCTGTCCTTAGCCCTGTTTGGATGTGGCGAGAAGAAGGACGCTGTCGTCGTCCCGGCAAAAGGCGATGCAGCGGCCGGCAAGGTAATCGCAGAGAAGTCATGCAAGGCTTGTCATGGCGAAAATGGCGGCGGCGTGGCACCAGCAATTCCGCATTTAGCGGCGCAGCGCGAAGCCTATCTGCTCGCGTCCTTGAACGAATACAAGAACGGGAAACGTACACACGCGGCACTGCGTGACATCGCAACGCAGATGAGCGAGGCCGATTTGCGCAATGTTGCCGCCTACTTTTCCAGCCTGCCTCCGGTGGTGGCGAGCGCGACGCAGGATGTCAAGCACACCTCTCCCTACGAAACCGGCAAGGCGCTTGCAGCAAGCTGCGTCAAATGCCACGGTGAAGATGGCAACGCAAAGACACCAGGCACGCCAACCCTGGCTGGCCAACAGCCGCATTATCTGGTTGCCGCCATTCTCGAGTACCACCGCGACGACCGCAAGGCAACCACAATGAAATCGGTCACGCTCGATGACCGCCTAGACGTTGAAAAGCTGGCACTGTATTTCGCAGCACAGACACCGGTGCAGCGCGCTGCGCCAGCGAAGGGTGATCCGGTTGCCGGAGAAGCGCTCAGCGCCATGTGCGGTGGTTGCCACGGCGCGCGCGGAGTCAGCGTCGACTCCGCCACACCCAGCCTGGCTGGCCAGGATGCTCAATATCTGGGCAAGGCAACCCGGTCTTACCGGACAACACGGCAAAACTGGGGGATGCAACGCTACGTGGCCAATCTGGGCGAGAAGGACATCGACAACATCGTTGCCTTCTATGCTTCTCAGACACCAAAGGCCGGCGATCAAATTCCGAGTTCCATCCAGGAACTGGCAACCAAGTGCAACCATTGCCATGACCAACAGGACAACCCTGCCATGGCTGCGCCCAAGATGAATGGACAGGACAAGGATTACCTCGTCATGGCCCTGCGCGCCTACCGCGACGGCAAGCGCGAAAGCACAACCATGCACAACATGAGCTTCCCGTATAGCAACGCCATCGTTGAAGGCCTTGCATCCTGGTACGCAAGCCAACCAGCCAAGTGATCGAAACACAGGCCCCTCAATAGGGGCTTGTCAACCAGACCAACCCAACGCGCGCCAATGAGCGCGCGTTTTGTTTGGCCCCACGAACCGGCTACCTTGTCCTCACCGTTTGCGATGGGTGGCAGCCACACCAACCAAGGCCAAACATGTCACAAACACCACCCTCCTGCCCTCAGTGCTCGATGGAGAACACCTACCCCGATGGCATCAACTACATCTGCCCGGATTGCGGCCATGAGTGGCCCATAGCCGCAGCGCAGGAAGTCGACGACGATACCGCCGCCAGCGTCAATGACGCCAACGGTCAGGCGCTTGCTGATGGCGATGCCGTGGTGCTGATCAAGGACTTGAAGGTCAAAGGCTCATCGACCGTGCTCAAGATGGGCACTAAGGTAAAAAGCATCCGGCTCGTCGGCGGCGACCACGAGGTGGACTGCAAGATGGACGCCGGCAGCTTCATGCTCAAAGCCTGCTTCCTCAAGAAAGTCTGAGCCCCCTGGCAAGGCCTGTTAGCGTCTCTGGGCAGAGGTAGCACTGCGGCAAATACAGGGTATCAATGCGCTCAGATCGTCGGTGCCAGAGGCAGTGCTGCCGCTGTCTACAACGCTTCGAAACGGATGGCACTATGTCTTGGCTGTTTTCATCACCCGAGAAAGTAAAGTTGAAGCGAGGGCGCGCGGAGAGTGCTGCCACTTTTCGTTATAATTTGCGGCTCGGCGCTTTAGCTCAGTCGGTTAGAGCGATGGAATCATAATCCACAGGTCCGCGGTTCGAATCCGTGAAGCGCCACCAATAACGCCTTTACCGGCATTGAAAAGCCCGCTATTGATTAAATAGCGGGCTTTTTTTGTTTGGCAGCTTCGGAAATTAGTTTGGCGGCAACGTGTCCGAATGCCGTCGTCGCAGAATGCCCTGCGAATCAATCCGATGGGAATCTGATTCGTGTCGCACTCAGTGCGGTGAAGGCCGGAAAACTGGGCAGACTGGCGTGGCTTGGCGCACCCGCCCGCGCGCGGCGACGAATACTTGTCTCGCGATTGGGCTCCATCGACAGCGTTTCGGTTTCTGCTTGCTTTGCGATGCCTGCGGCCACATAAAGCAGGCGCAGCAGCATTGCCGCAGCGGCGACGCAGAAAAAAGTAAAGAATACAGCGATAAGTGCGGTGGTAATGCTCATACGATCAGATGTTAGACAGACTGCCACCTATGGTCTGTGCGGAACCGTACGGAAGAGGCCCGGCACGGCGGCCGGGCGCAAACACGCCCAGAACGGACGTCAGGGATTGCCGAGGTAGTCGCGCTTGCCGATCTCGACGCCGTTGTGGCGCAGGATGTTGTAGGCCGTGGTGACGTGAAAATAGATGTTCGGGATTGCGCTGCCGAGCAGGAACTGCATGCCCTTGTAGTGGGTCTCGGTCTCGCCGCGCCGGATGACGATGTCCTTGTCTTCGGTGCCGTCGATCTGCGCCGGACTCACGCTCTGGATGAAGGTCAGCGTCTTAGCGATGCGCGCCTTCAGTTCGGGCAAGGTCTTCTCGTTGTCCTCGTGCACCGGGTTCTCTATTCCGGCGAGTCGTGCCACTGCGCCCTTGGCCGTATCACAGGCGATCTGCACCTGCTTGGTAAACGGCAGCATGTCGGGGAACAGACGGTAGGTCGTGAGCGTGGCTGGGTCGATCTTCGTGGCATCGATATGCGCCTGTGCCTTGTCCAGGATGTTGGACAGGTTGCTCAGAATGTTGGCAAAGCGTGGCACGCTGGCCTGGTACATGGATAAAGACATGGAAGATTCTCACTCTCGTTGATACGGCACATGCACGCGCCGGCATCTTACCTGTTCGCTCAATCTCAGGCTTGGCGTATTCTTTGCACCAGCGCAGTCGTCGAATAGCCATCGACAAAGGGCAAGGCTAGTGCGCGTCCGCCATAGGACTCGACGACGTGCGTCTCGGCCAGCTTGCTCATGTCGTAGTCACCGCCCTTGACCAGAATATCGGGCCGGATTTCAGCGATCAGTTGCAGCGGCGTATCGTCATCAAACCAGGTCACCAGGCTGGTGCTCGCGAGCGCCGCCATGACGATGGCACGATCGGCTTCGTTGTTCAGGGGCCGGTCCGCGCCTTTGCCGAGCCTGCGGGCGGAGACGTCGGTGTTCAGTGCAACCAGCAAACTCGCGCCCAGCGCGCGCGCCTGGGCCAGGTACAGCACATGACCACGGTGCAGCACATCAAACACCCCGTTGGTGAACACGAGCGGCCGCGGCAGTCGCGCCACCCGGTCGGCCACGCTAGCGCGCGCGCATATCTTGTCCGACAGGGCGGTGATGGCGGGTACGTTGCTCATACCCTGCATGCTAGCAGGCCGCCTGCGCTTTCAGCCAAAGGTGCTGTGTTGCAGCTCCGGAGTCCGGCGCGGCTCCCACCAGGCCCGGATGGTGGCAAACGAATAGCGTTTATCGGACGCCGCAAAGATGTTTGCCGATGGCACGACAGTTGGCCGGCGTCAGATAAACCACGTTGGACTGAACCGCCACCCAAGGCGATCGCGATAG
>Ga0007882_10000501_pt1 | contig 23145 bp, 14 predicted proteins | sample CryBogCBH12Aug01_FD_71195 | JGI IMG/M metagenome (GOLD analysis project Ga0007882, IMG submission 71195) | Freshwater microbial communities from Crystal Bog, Wisconsin, USA - CBH12Aug09.1 | ecosystem: Environmental > Aquatic > Freshwater > Lake | place: Crystal Bog, Wisconsin, USA | collected... | reverse complement strand
TGGCTGCGGCTGCGGATGCAGTCAAACCAGTTCGCCATGTGGTTGACGCCCTTCGTCGTCCCTTGAATCGCCTCGACGCCCGGGTTGTTGGCCTTTTCCGGAGTGAAGGATGCTGGGCCAAAGTTGAGGCTCTCAATGGTTCCATGCGAGCCGAGAATCCGCTCGCCCAGGCCAAAATGAGAGTTCGAGAAGGTGGACTGCCACACAACGATCATGCCCGGATATTCAAGCGTCACGTTGAAGGTGTCGGGAACTTCGCGGCCGTCCTGCTCGCTGAAGACTCCGCCCGTCATGGATGCTGCGATGGGCAATTCGAGACCGAGCGCCGATGTGATCCATGCGTTCTGGTGAACCATGTTTTCCGTCACGTTGCCACCAGAGAACTTCCAGAACAATCGCCAGTTGATGTATTTATTGGCGTCAAACTTCGGCTCAGGACGTCCGTCGAGGAAGAGCTTCCAGTTGACATGCTCCAGGTTGCAATCGTCTGGGATCGAGCGGAACCACTGGCCATGGCCGCGCGGCGTATTGCGCGAAATCCACGACTCAACCATGGTGACCTTGCCCGCATAGCCCTTCTTGATCCAGTCCTTGGCGTCGGCCAGGCCGCCCGTGCTCTGGTGCTGCACGCCGATTTGGATCACCTGCTTTGATGCCTTGGCAGCCTTCTGGCACTCCACGGTCTGCGGGATGTTCCAGGTCATGGTCTTCTCGCTGTACAGGTCCTTGCCGGCGGCCAGTGCGGCGATAAAGTACTTGGCGTGCAGATGCATGGGCGTGGCGTTGATGACGGCGTCAATATCCTTGCGCTCGAGCAGGCGCATCGGGTCGTCATAGGTGGCCACGCCGGGCACCTTGGCTTTTACCTGGTCGCAGCGGCGGGTGTAAGTGTCGGCCACGGCGACTAGTTCAATATTCGGCTGGCGGAGCGCTTCGTCCAGATCCTGCTGGCCGCGGTCGCCCGCACCGATCAGGCCGATGCGAATGCGGTCGTTGGCGCCGAGTGCGCGCATGGAGGGCATGGCGGCCATGGCGATGGCGCCCTTGCCGACGTTGCCGATAAAGTTGCGACGATCCATAAATTCACCTCAGACAACGGAGTGGAACAGGTTTGATAATTTTTCAGTGTCTCCTCCTGGACAACCGCAGCGAGTCGAAGAGCCTGCTTTTCGCCCAGGAGAACAACTTGGTCTTATGCCGCACTAGCAGGAGATGCCGGCTTTGGCCAGCGCTTCCTTCAGGCCCTTCATGCTGATGCGCGTGGAAACTTCGCCAACAGTCATGCTGCTGCCTGCCTCCGGCTTACCGCCATGCCAGTGAGTTTCAAGGCTCACTGCATAGTGGTACCCGTCGCGCTGAAAGGCCTTGAACTGCCCTACCCAATCAACCACGCCGCTGCCCACAGGCGCCCACTCAAACTTGCCGCCCGGCTTGCGGATGGTGTCTTTGCAATGGCAGTGGCCGATGCGGTGTTTCGGAATCTTGTTATAGTCGTCCGGATAGGTAGTCTCACCGGCAAAGGTAGCTGCGTTGCCTGGGTCCCAGTTAAGCATGAAGTTGGGTTCGGTCACGGCTTTGAGCACTTCGATAGCCTCAGGACCGCTGCCTGTATTGCAGGCCATCTCGTTCTCGATGATGAGAATCAGCTTCTGCTCGGCGCAGGTCTTGGCAGCCTGGCGCAGCTTGTCATTGATGGCAGCCCGGAAGGGCTTCTGGTCTTCAATCCGCCAGAAGTCGAAGCAGCGAATCCGGTCCGTCCCGAAGGTTTTGCAAAGCTCCATGGAGTGAGCCAGAACATCGTCCTGCCGCTTGAAGTCATAGTCGGCGTGGAACTGGTCGCGCTGGGGGCCTTCCTTTGACTGCGGCGCACCCGGCCAGTTCACCTTGAAGAGCGGGCTGGCAATGTCCGTAACGCGCAGCTTGTACTTGTCAAGAATCTTCAGAGACTTGTCCACTTCAGCCGCGGTCAGTTCGGTAACGTTCTTGCCCCACATGCTGCGGAGTTCGATCCAGCCGAGGCCAAAGTCGTTGGCGGCCACTGAGCAGGCGTGGTCAAAGTCAGGCGAAATCTCATCGTTAATGACGGAGAGACGGAAGGGACAGCTTGTACCTGCCTGAGCCGTGCGCGGAATTGCTGCCAGTGCGCCCACCGCTCCCAGGCCGGCTAGAAATTCCCGGCGCGAAGATGACATAAAATTTCCCTCCAGATTATTCACAGCGCCGCGGAACGGCGCTTGGCTTGCGCCAGCGATTATAGACCTTTCAGTGGGCCGTTTTCGCCAGCTCAATTTGCGTGCTAAACCGTTAGCCTCGCTACTTGCGCGGGTACTGCTTCACCAGCCCGGTGCGGGTGTTGGTAACAGAAAAGCTCCCGTTGGGCCAGGCAGCAACAACCAGCCCTGCGCCATCTGCAACAGCTCCCTTGGGGTTGGCAATCAGCGCCTCCGGGCTGTTGTGCGCGGCGTCGGAGCCTTCGGCAGTATGCAACATCCACAGGTCTTCCAGGCCCGGGCTGTCATGCACAGTCTGCCATGCCTCGGGGCTTCCGGCCTTGTGCGTGCCGTTGTTCATAATGGCCACACGTGGATGGATGGCATTGACGATGGCGCGGGAACTCGAAAGGTTCATGCCATGGTGCGTAACCAGGTACAGGTCCACCGGTGGAATGGGATTGGCCGGGCACACGAGTGCAACCTCTTTCGCGCCTGTAAGATCGCCCATATCGAGAAGTCGGAATTTGCCAAAGGTCACAAGGATGCCTGTCGAGCGCGCGTTTTCCGTCGAGTCGGAAGGCCACTCGCGCTCCTGCACGCAGAAGGCGTTGGGCACGGGCTTGATGCCCGGAATCGCGGAGATATGCTCCCCGTCCGCAGCCAGCACCACGATGCTGAGGCCAGGAATCTCGATCGTGTCGCCCGGATGAACAATCCGCCGCACCTTGCCTGCGATGGCCTTCAGGTAGGCGGCATAATCGTCGCGGGCATCCGGCGAGTCCTCGCGATTCTCGCCGTGGTCAAGAAACTCGCCCACCGGCACGCGCTTGGCCAGCTCCGGCAGTCCGCCCACATGGTCGCGATGGAAGTGTGTAATCAGCAGGTGATCGATGCGCGTAATGTGCGCATCTTTCATCGCGGCCTGAATGCGATCGGCATCACGCCCGTTGTTGCCGGGCCAGCCGGTATCAACCAGAAGGGAAGCCCCAGAAGGCGCGACAAACAGCGTAGCCTGCCCGCCCTCAACATCAATCGAGTAGATGCGGAGAGTGTGTGTGGCTTGCGCGGCGAGGGTGAGAGACAAGGCAAGGGTTGAGGCAAGTACAGCAAGAAAGCGGCGATGCGCAGGGATTCTCATTTGTGCTGAAGTGTAATTGACAGGGGAAGCAATTGGGAACGGAAGAGGGAGTTTGAGGGCCGAGTGTGCCACTTCCTGTAGAGTCGTCCTTCCGGCAGATTTGGTTCGTACTCGATCCGTGTGTTCATGCAGCCTATTGCTTTGGACTGGAGACTGCTCACTTTTCGAGGTGCGGTGGTGCTGGCTTCAGGAGTTGGCTTTATCAAGTTGTGGAGGAGAGGTCGTCGTCTTTGGTTTCGCGCATGAGGAGAACGCCGAGGAGTGTAAGGAGGGCGGCGGTGGAAAGGTAGTAACCGACGTATTGTAGGCCGTAGGTTTTGGCGAGCCAGGTGGCGATGTAAGGGGCAAGGGATGCTCCAAAGATGCCGGCGAAATTAAATGCGAGCGAGCTGCCGGTGTAGCGGACGGCGGTGGGAAAGAGCTCAGAGAGCACTGTGCCGAGAGGACCGTAGGTCATGCCCATGAGCAGAAGTCCGATGGCCATCATAATGGTGGCCTGCACGGGCCCGGCGGCGAACAACGGCGCGAGCACGAGGCCGAAGAGAGCTATGGCGATGGTGACTCCGAGCAGGGCCGTGCGGCGTCCGCGCTCGGCAAGGATGGAGGAAATGGGGATGCCGATGGCGAAGAAGGCGACGTCAAAGAGCTGCATAACGAGGAACTTCTCGCGGCTGTAGCCGAGCGCTCCGGTGCCCCATGAGAGGGCGAAGACGGTCATGAGATAGAAGAGGACGAAAGTGGCGAGGCAAGAGAGGGTGGCGATGACGAGGGTTCCGAAGTGGCGGCGGAAGACAGCGACCATAGGGATGCGGACACGCTCACTGCGCTCGATGGCCGCTTGGAAGATGGGAGTTTCCGCAATAGTGAGGCGGACGTAGAGTCCGATGAAAACGAGAACGCTGCTGGCCAGAAATGGAAGCCGCCAGCCAAAATTAAAGAACTGACGGTCAGTGAGCAAGTGGGATAGGAGAAGAAATATCCCACCGGAGAAGAAGAAACCGACCGGTGCGCCGAGCTGGGGGAACATGCCGTACCAGGCGCGGCGATGGACAGGCGCGTTCTCAATGGCCAGCAGGACGGCTCCGCCCCATTCTCCGCCGAGGCCGAGGCCCTGACCGAACCGGCAGAGGGCGAGCAGGAGCGGGGCGGTAAAGCCGATCATGGCGTAGGTGGGCAGCAGGCCGATAGAGACGGTGGAAATGCCCATGGTGAGAAGGGCGAGTACAAGCGTGGTTTTGCGGCCAACGCGATCACCAAAGTGGCCGAAGAGCGCCGAACCGATGGGCCGCGCCAAAAAGGCGATACCGAAGGTTGCCAGCGAAGCAAGCGTGGCCGTGGCCGGGTCAGTGGAAGGGAAGAAGAGCTTGGGGAAGACGAGCACAGAGGCGGTGGCGTAGATGTAGAAGTCAAAGAACTCGATGGTGGTGCCGATCATACTGGCGAAGAGCACCTGACGCGGGGAGTTGATGCGCGGAGGGTGGAGCGGGGAATGGGGTTTCACGATACCTGCCGGACTGGGGACGTTCAGTAGATGGGGTGCCTTTGCGCTGCGAAACTGGGACGATAATAGCATTCGAGCGGCAGAGAGCTAGCGGCGTAATGCATTTGCTGAGTGTTGTAATCGACGAGAATGGGGGGAGAGAACCAGCTTTCTAAAGGTAGATCGGCGTTTATTGAACCGCCGCTTAGTGGAATATAATTTCCCCGTAACCTCGAAAGGCACAACCACATGCTGTTGAAGAGATTTTTTGCGATTTCTGCTGTCCTCTTAGCCCTCACCGCCGCGACATTGGCTCAAACTCTGCCGCAAGGCGTTCAGAAGGTGACCTCGATTGAAGGGATCACAGAGTACTCCTTCCCTAACGGTTTGCATGTCTTGTTGTTCCCCGACAACTCCAAGCCAAAAGTCACAGTGAATGTTGTTTACCGTGTTGGCTCCAGGAACGAGGGTTACGGCGAAACCGGGATGGCTCACCTGCTGGAGCACATGGTCTTCAAGACCTCCACTTCAGGCAGAGAGCTTTTCAAGGAACTCACAAACCGGTCCGGCGGCTTCTTTAACGGAACCACTTCCTACGACCAGACCATGTACTTTGAAGGTTTTAACGCGAGCGACGAGAACCTGCTCTGGGCCTTGCAGTTGGAAGCCGACCGCATGGTCAATATGACCATGCTCAAGAAGGATCTTGACACTGAAATGACCGTGGTTCGGAACGAGATGGAATCCGGCGAGAACAACCCGGAGAACGTCCTGGAAGAACGCGTTCTGGCTGCGGCCTACAACTTCCATAACTATGGAAAGACGGTCATCGGCAACCGCACCGACGTAGAGCGCGTGCCCGTCGAAAACCTGGCCGTTTTTTACAAAAAGTACTACCAGCCCGATAACGCTGATCTGATCATCGCGGGGCAATTCGACGAATCCAAAGCCCTCGCATTGGCGGCGCAAACACTTGGCGCCATCGCCAAGCCGACGCGCGTACTGACCCAGCCCTACACGTCAGAGCCAACCCAGGAAGGTGAACGCTCGGTCACTCTGCGCCGGGTCGGAAACATCCAGGAGATCATCTCGGTCTATCACATTCCGTCCGCGCTACATCCCGACATGGCGCCTCTGGAAGTGATGGCCCAGATACTGGGCGAGCCCCAAACCGGTCGCCTGTACAAGGCGCTCGTGGAAACCAAGAAGGCCGTTAGGGCTCAAATGGACGCACAGTCCATGCACGATCCGGGCTTTGTAGAAGCCGATGTGCAGCTCAAGCCCGATCAATCCATCGACGAGGCCCAGCAGATCCTGCTGAAGACCGTCGAAGGCCTGACCGCTGCTCCTCCCACGGCGGAAGAAGTTGACCGCGCCAAGGGACGCATCCTGAAGAACATCGAACTGGCCCTGACAAACTCCCAGCGCGTTGGCATCATGCTCGGTGGAGCTGAAGGCCAAGGCGACTGGCGCTACCTGTTCCTTGAACGGGATGAAGTAAGCAAGGTTACGCCAGCCGACGTGGCGCGCGTGGCCAAGGCTTATCTGAAATCTTCCAATCGCACGATGGGTGAATTTATTCCCACCACGACTCCTGATCGTGCCGATATTCCCGCCACGCCGGACCTGACCGCACGCTTCAAGGATTTCAAGGGTGGCGCGGCTGTTCAGCAGGGCGAAACCTTCGATCCCACTCCGCAGAACATTGAAGCGCGTGTGATTCGCGCCAAGTTGCCCAACGGTCTGAAGCTGGTGATGTTCCCCAAGAAAACCCGCGGCGGCACGGTAATGGCTTCAATCAACGTCCGCTTCGGCGATGAAAAGTCGCTGTTCGATAAATCCACTACTGCGGATATGACTGGCGCCATGCTGATGCGCGGAACCAAAACCAAGACCCGCCAGCAGATTCAGGATGCGACCGACCATCTGAAAGCACAGATCCGCGTGAACGGCCGCGCCGACTCGGTTTCTGCAAGCATCCAGACGCTGGAAGCGAACCTCCCTGATTCCCTGCGCCTTGCAAAGGAAATCCTCCGCGAACCAACGTTCCCTGATGCCGAATTTGAGCAGGTCCGCCAGCAGCACATCGCAGCAGCGGAGAGCGGTAAAACAGAACCCATGACACTGGCCCCGCGCGACCTGAGCCGCCTGATCAATGGCCGGTACACGCGTGGCGACGTACGCTACGTCTCGACCCTGGATGAAGAGATTGCGGATTTGAAGAAGGCAACTCTGGATGAAACACGCCAGTTTTATGCGCAGTTCTACGGCGCAGGCGAGGGCGAGATCGTCATCAGCGGCCAGTTTGATCCGGTCCAGATGAAGAAACTGGTCGGGGAACTCTTCGGCGATTGGAAGAGCTCCAAGCCCTACCAACGCATCACCAATACCTACGCTAAAGTAGCGCCGGTCAACCACAAGCTTGAAACACCCGACAAGCAAAACGCCTTGTTCCTGGTGGGGATGCCGTTAAAAATGAATGACGAAGATCCCGACTATGCGGCCACAACCATCGCCGGCATGGTCTTCGGCGGTTCACCCAACTCCCGCCTCTTCAAGCGCATTCGCATCAAGGACGGCCTGAGCTACGGCGCTGGAGCATCGTTCTCCATGCCTACCAAGGACGACATGGGCTTGCTTACCGGATATGCCATTGCCGCGCCTCAGAACATGCCCAAGGTGGAAGCCGACTTCAATGAGGAACTGGCCCTCGCACTCAAGGACGGTTTTACAGCCGACGAGGTGGCGACAGCCAAGAAGACCTGGCTCGATTCACGCACAGTGGCTCGCACCGAAGAGGGTTCTGTCGGCGGTCAGCTCTCAAGCCGGGAACGCTGGGATCGCACCATGCTGTGGGACGCCAAGCTGGAAGCTGCAGTCTCCGCGCTCACTGTGGAACAGGTCAACGCTGCATTCAAGCATCATGTTGATCCGGCCGCCATCTCTATCGTCAAGGGTGGCGACTTCAAGAAAGTAGGGGCCTTCCAATAGCCCTTTGACTGGGGGAACGAGCGGCAATAGCAGTACTATTGCCGCCCACTAAATCGGTACGAACAAGGCGCGGCTGATTGGTTTCAGGTGGTAAGCCATCTGAAACCAATCAGCCGCGCCTTGTCGTGAGCCCTGAAATTGCCCCGTCCCAAAGGAGGGAAGGGGCTCGACCGCCGGGCTGATAGAATAGGAAGTGCCGCAGTGTGCGGTGATTTGTTGCGTTTTGTCCCCAACCTGACGGCCCGAGCTGCCGAACCCAAGAGAAGGAAAATTGCACCTGTGACCCAGACGATACGTAATATCGCCATCATTGCCCATGTTGACCACGGCAAGACAACCCTCGTAGACGCCATGCTGCGGCAGTCCGGCACCTTCCGTGCCAACGAGCAGGTCGCCGAGCGGGTGATGGACTCGAACGAGTTGGAGCGGGAGCGCGGCATCACCATCCTTGCCAAAAACACCGCCATCGTCTTTGAAGGCGGCAAAATCAACATTGTCGATACACCCGGCCACGCCGACTTTGGCGGTGAGGTGGAACGCGCGCTCAAGATGGTTGACGGAGTAATGCTCCTCGTCGATGCCGCCGAGGGCCCTCTGCCTCAAACGCGATACGTGCTGGCCAAGGCCCTCGAGGCCAAGCTGCTGCCCATCGTCGTTATCAATAAGATTGACCGCCCCGATGCGCGCGCCCAGGAAGTTCTCAACGAGATTTACGACCTCTTCATCGACCTGGATGCAGACGAAAGCCAGCTCGATTTCCCGGTGCTTTACGCGGTAGCCAAAGAAGGCAAAGCCACACTTGACATGGCCACCCCCGGTGTCGACTTGCAACCGCTGTTCGAGACCATCGTCAAAACCATCCCGCCAGCTACAGGCGACGCGGATGCAACCCTGCAGATTCTGGTCACGAATCTCGACTACTCGGAATATTTTGGCCGTATTGCGATCTGCCGCGTCTTCCAGGGAACATTGCACGCTGGAGACGATGTCACTATCTCCAAGCGCGACGGCACGCTCCAAAAGACACGCATCACCAAGCTCTTCACCTTCTCTGGTCTCAAGCGAATAGAAACAACCGAGACTACGATGGGCGATATCGTTGCAGTTGCCGGCGTTGAAGGCATCACTATCGGCGAAACCATTACAAGTGTGGAGAACCCGTCCCCGTTGCCCTTGATCGTCATCGACGAGCCAACCATTGCAATACAGTTCAGCGTAAACAATTCTCCGTTTGCGGGGCGCGAAGGCACTTATGTAACCAGCCGAAATCTACGCGAGCGGCTTGCAAAAGAACTGCTCACCAACGTCAGCATCCGTGTGGAAGACACTGGCTCGCCGGATACCTTCAAGGTGCTCGGCCGCGGCGAACTTCAGTTGGCTATTCTCATTGAAATGATGCGACGCGAGGGCTTCGAGCTCTCGGCCGGACGCCCCGAGATCGTCACCAAGACGGTCGACGGCCAGCGCATGGAACCGGTCGAGCACTTGACCATCGACGTGCCTGAAGTACACACAGGCGTCGTAATTGAAAAACTCGGTCCCCGCAAGGGAGAAATGACCAAGATGCACAACCACGGCTCAGGCCGAGTGCGCATGGAATTTCGCGTTCCCAGCCGCGGCCTCATCGGCTTGCGCAGCGAAATGCTCACCGAGACGCGCGGCACCATCGTTATGAATGCGCTCTTCGACGGCTATATTCCCTATCAGGGCGAGATTCCTCAGCGGCCCACCGGCGCGCTGATTGCTGACCGCCAGGGGCTCACCACAACCTATTCGCTGAATGGACTGCAGGAACGCGGCATTCTGTTTTGCGGCGCAGGCGTTGAAGTGTACGAAGGCATGATCGTCGGCGAGCACTCGCGCGACAACGACCTCGACGTAAACGTGGTCCGCGAGAAAAAGATGACCAACATGCGCGCATCCAGCGCGGATGAAGCCATTCGCCTTGTGCCCGTGAAAGCTCTCAATCTCGAGCAGGCCATCGAGTTCATCGCAGAAGACGAAATGGTCGAAGTCACGCCCAAGTCATTGCGACTGCGCAAGAAGGTTCTGCAGCAGAATCGCCGCCCCAAGCGCTGGGAAAAGGGCGCCGAATAATGCCAAGCTGGCCATGTTGGTTAGCTGCAGTATGATTGTCCGTCTTAAACTCAAACAGCTAAGTCAATCCAAATGACTTAGCTGTTCGAGTTTGCGCGGTCCCTCTGCTGAAATGTCTCTTGATCGCGCATTTTGTCAATCATGGTGATTAAGTGGACTTGCAGTAAAATTAGTGTGAACTCGCCTGATCGTGGCAGTTTTTTGACGATAGCGGCGTCCCAAATCAAGCCCGCTGCAGACCGCGTAATACCTCGACGGGATAGAGCTCATCCTATCTGCATCGTCGGCAGGAAGGTCCCTTTTTTCGATTCTGCATCCCCTCTTATCGACTCTGGATTAGAACAACTTGGCGATTGCACTCCCCTTCAAGGAATGCTGGAGTGCTCAGGCTCACACCCTCTCCCAGCATCCTCGTTCCTGCAATTCTTCTCGCACTTTGCCGGAACACGCGCGCAATCTCAGGTTGAACAATTCAGACAGGGTAGTAATTCTGCCAACTGTCGGGCAAAGCGGGAGAATCAGGTGGAAAGCCGTACACGCGACGGAAGGGTTCCCCCGGCTTGGGATCCCAATTTCTCCAAGAGGACGCGTTTGAGTCTGCAATGCGCGAACAGGCACCCTCCCCGTTTCCGTTGACTGCGGTTACACAGTACTCATTAATATCCGCAGGTGTGGTAGCAGGCCCTGAAGGAACCGCATCTGCCGCCTGAATCCCTGCCCGTTTGTCGTAATAGAAGCGGTCCCGGCCTCGATAGAGAAGATGCTTTGCCTCTCCACCTGCAGAGCGCGTGTAGAGTCGGTATTCCGTTATGCCCAGCACCTCGCCCCAGGTAAGTTTGGCCACACCGTCCTGCAATTCGACGCGCAAGCCATCAGGCGGTAGAGGCGGCTTGCTGGTAACGTAGAGTGGATACTCTGGGCCAGGCAGGCTCTCATACTTTGAATTCAAGGCAACTGCGCGGACGTGCACTTTCTCTCCATCAGCAAGGCCACCTACTTCAAACGTGGCACCCTCCTGCAAGCCCACCTTCAGCCAGTTGATGCCGTTATCTTTGCTTAACTCCAATCGATATTGAGTTGCGCCGGCAACTGTGGCCACCATGACCTTGCCACCCCCGGTCCGGTTTTGGGTTCTCTCAATATTCGGTGAGATAGGTGTTGGAAGGGTGGCGGTCAACTCCCACTGATGGAAGCCCTCGTCTAACGTGATCACGAGCACGTTCGCTCCAGATTGGGCAGCTTGTGAATCGCCGTCTATATAAAAGCGTGCTTTTGAAAAAGCTGATGGTATGACGATGCGCAGAGTGCTCGAGCTTGGCGCGTAAAATACGCCGCGGGGCGCCTGTCCCGAAAGGATGGACCCGCCGATAGCAAAGTTCACATCATTGGTGAGAAATTCATATCCTGAAACACCGATTCGTGTCCCGTGGAATAGGCCGAACTCACACCCATCTTTCCTCCGCCGTATCAGGCCGGCAGTGCCTTCGAAACAAGTTGCAGCTTCCTGAAATCGAATTGGCTCCGCGTTGCGAAAGACCAGGTCGTCGATATCTGAGGCATGGACGCGGCAGCCGTAGGGTGTAGCCTCCACATGCAAATCTTCGCGGTGGCTTACCACGGCCATGGAGTCGCCCACGCCATCAAACCAGACACCCGTAGTCGCAGCCGTCTGGTGGTCTGTGCGCTGTGTTTCCCTCACCTTCGGTGAAGCACCCCGCACAAACTGAATCGAAGGCAGTTTGCTTCCGCGCCGCACAAACCATGAGAGTCGGTGGGCAACAGACGGGTTTAGCACCGCGTCACATAGCAGGAAGTAGTCATGGCCAGCAAGCAGAATACTGCGGCTCAGATATTCAGGAGCCGCATACGCATCTGGACCGTCCCTTGGAATAATTTCGGCGAATTGTCCTGCGCCCAAGTCGAAGTAGGGCCGAGAGAGCACGTTTTGCCCGATGGAGCGAAACTCTCCGTCCTTGAAGACGCCAAAGTTTGTGCAGAAATCCGTATCCTGATCTCTCCGGTCCCCTGCATCCTCAGAGCCGTTGAAGCTGTAAGCCTTGCCAGCGGCATAGAAATACAAGGCGCCACAACCGCCTTCAGCTGCCCAACCCCAGCGATAGTTCGGCCCTTCGTCAATCTGCTGCAAATGGATGGACACTTCCTGCGGCAACCCGACAGCGGACCTGAGGACGATGCCGTATCCGGTTTGCTTGCGGCTGCGCAGGTGCGGATTGGTGCCTCGGTTGTCTGCCGCGCGGTACATGAGATCCTTCCATGGCGCACCAGCTACCGGTGGTGTTTCCATATCCTGGCTGGTGGGCAGAGCGGCCCACATTGCGTGTTCTGCCGCGAGCGGAGCGTAACGCTGTAAGCAGGTCCCGAGATACCATAGCGATCGCGGCGGAATGCGCTGTTCAGAGTGGGCTCCCTGCGGCGGGTAAACCCGGCGTGGGCCCTTGCCCTCTGCTAGAGCGCCCCACTCATGGCCATAGTCCAGCGTCTGCAGAGCATGAAAGGCATCCCGGTTCTCTCCGTTGAAAGGAGCGGAGAGCGCGTTCACCAGCCAATCGGCCATCAGGGCTAGATGTGGCGTTGCAAATCGCTCGCTGCCGTCATAGTTCCGCACCAGGAAGTCCGCTCGAAGGGACGGCCGCAGAAACGCCCATACATAGGTGCCCAGATTCTCTGTCCAGCGGCCCCCTTCGGCATTCCAGGTCTTCACGCTAGGGCGCGTGTTGTAGCGGGTAGCCAGCATCACACACTTTTCCCACATGTCCACCCAGGTTGAGGCCAGCGGATGCTCAGGAAAGAGGAATGACATCCCTGGCAGCACGCCTTTCACATCGGCCAGAAAGTTGGGATGCCCGCTGAGCATAGGAAACAGTGGCATAAATTCGTCTCCCGCATGCACGTATGCAATGAACAAGAACATCGCTGACAGTCGTCTGCGCTGCCTGTCGCTCATCCCCGCACTCATGCAATTGAAGTCGGCGATCCACCAATCCAGTATGTGCCTGGCCCTTACCGGGTTGAATCCGCCATCTTCACACGTGCCTGTTACCGGAAGTGTGCAGACGTAGTTCGAAGCCATGATGCTGCGTTCGAGCTCATCCGGACTCTTCACCGTTGCCTCGGAGAAGATGGCCGGGGGACGGCGGGCGCCTTCCGGGTAGTCAAGCACCCAGTCCTTGATGCGATTCAGGTCAAGTGTCCCGTAGCGGATCTGGAGTTCCATGGGATGCGATGTGAAGTTGAGCAATACCTGGTAGGTGAGACCACCCTGCCGAACGCCTTGGGAGTCCCGTTCCAACTGGCGCATGGCCTGCTTGTCCTTCTCGTGGCCATAGAACGTAATGCAGGTAGTGCGGCTGCCACGAACCAATGGCCACTTCCACCAGAGCTTTCCCTCTTGGTAGATGAAGCGCACCTGCAATGCAGAGGCCTCAATTTCATACGCATATTCGTGGTCTTGCCAGCCAGCAGTCTTGTCGATGAAGACGCCAAGCGCATCACCCGAGTGCTCGTCCCAGAACGTCGCGCTGGTTCCGATGCTCGATGCGGTGGAAGGCTGGTAGATGCCCAGGCCAACAGGCAGTTCGCCATCGTCAAACGTGACGGGATAGACTGGTCGGCTTGAACCGAAACGAACGTCGCGCCCAGGCCACGGTTGCTCAATTCGCTCCCAAGCATACTCATCATAGCTGCGGATCTGATCTGGAATCACTAGGGGATGATTGGGCGTTTGGCGATGGGTTGCTTTGAATCCGGACCATGTTGTTTTCATGACCCCACGCGCTCCCGGTTTCAGCCCATCCATGTTCTCTTGCAAGTGAATAAAATCAAGCCCACCAATGCACTCGATCTTGGCCACATATCGTGAACCGCCCTCGGTCACATATGTTAGCTCATAGCGAATAAACAATGGCCCATTTGCCACGCGCTCTGCTGAGATATGCGTCACGCGATCGCCGGTGATTGCGAGTGTGGAGGACCCTACCCACGGTCCACCTCGCGATACCTGCAGAATCGGGCCCGGTGCATCATCGTTCACCTGCTGGGTTGCGGGAATGCGGCAGCTCATCGGTCCTGAGTTCAGAACAATTGTTTTGCCCTCAAGCATTTCGCTCACCTGCGGCTTATGAACGACCGGCTGATCGGCTGCGGTAAGAACAAATTCGCGCCGCCCGCCGCTGGGCAGATCAGAAAAGAAATGCAGAGTGGCAGAGTGAAGCCCGGTGCGACCTTCCACCACGTCGGAAAATTGAGTCGGAATCTGTTCACCCGTGTCCACGCGCGTAAGCTGCAAATGGTCCAGCGTGATTGGAATCTCAAACTCTATGGGGTAACTGAGAAGTGTCCGGGGCCACCAGTAGAATGGATGTTCCAGTGGTTCGTTCAACACAAAGCGAATCTTGCAGAGTTTGTTCCACACAGCTGACCTGACAGGGAAAGAGCAATCACGAAGCGTAATAGCAGAAGTCGCTGACGCAATTGCGGGAAGCGAAAGTGCACCAAGACAAAATGACCGTCGATTCAGCATCCCTGCCCCCTTGCGGTACCTCTCAATGCTTCAGTATCCGCCTATTGATAACGTAAATGGCAAGGCCAACTTTTACGCTGAGGAAGCCAGATGACTGCAAGAACTCAAGCTATTCGCCGTGTGTACTCGTTGCGAACTTTTGTGTCCCTATGCGGAGTTTTGTTCCTACCCCTTGCTCCATCGGGAACCTCATTCGCGCTTGCCCAGATGCGCGGGGATTTCCCGGTGAACAACACGCACATCGTTTACCACGACGTGAAAGTAGACTCAAACGGATCGATTGTGCCCTGGTATAACAACAAGCCATCCGTGGCCTACGACCACGATCTGCGCTTGCTGTGGAACTTCTGGAAGGGGATGAGAACCTGCGGAGATGGAATCCCCTATTACCTGCAGCACCAGGTATGGAAGGAGAATGAGGATGACCCACGCGGAATCGGCGGCGACCAGATCGACATGACCATCGACTCCTGGAATCTTCTTTACGGCTATCTCGGTGACCCTGCTCTACACGACAACATGACGATGATGGCAGATTTCTATCTGAAACATGGCATGTCGGCTCCCAGCCTGCTTTATGCCAATCTGCCCTATCCCTACGATCTTGAAGTTTGCTCAGGGCACTTCGACGGCGATATGCGAGGCGGCGAAGGTTATCTCCAGCCTGACAAAGCGGGGGCCTTCGGAGCCAATCTCGTCTTGCTCTACAAACTGACAGGGAACAGGCACTACCTCACGGCGGCGATAAAGATTGCGAATGCGCTGGAAGCCACTGCCATGCCAGGCGATGCCGACCACTCTCCGTGGGGCTTTCGGGTGGATGCAGCGACAGGTACACCGGCAACAGGCACCAGGGATGGCAAAGTGATCACCGCATCCTACACAACAAACTGGACGCCAACGCTCGAACTCTTCAGTCAATTGCAAGCCCTGCGCATGGGAAAAATCAGGAACTACCGGCGCGCATCCGCACTTGTCGAAGCATGGCTCAAGAAGTATGTGCTGCCCGCTAACAAGTGGGGACCATTCTTCGAAGATATTGGGACTGAGCACTACTCCGACACGGAGATTAACGCAGACACGCTGGCAGCCTACATTCTGGAACATCCAGAGTGGGGTAGTGACGCCAGCGCACAGGCTTTGAATATTCTGCAATGGACTGAAACTCGCCTTGGCAACCACAGCTTTGCCGCGCTGCATGTGATGCCGATCAACGAGCAAACTGCGTATCTGGTGCCCGGAAACAGCCACACCGCGCGGCACGCATGGGTACGGCTGCTCTACTGCGAGAAAACCAGCGACTGCGCAGACCGGGACGAGCAGGTTCGACGGCTTAACTGGGCCACCTATTCGGTCAATGACGACGGCCGGAACCGCTACCCGAACGACGATATATGGCTCACCGATGGTTACGGCGACTACGTGCGCCATTATCTCCGCGCCATGGCTTCCATGCCAGAGCTTGCCCCGGACGACCAGAACCATCTGCTTCGCACAAACTCCGTAATTCAAAAGATCGAATACAAAGCAGACGCAATTTCATACAGAAAGTTCGACGCACATTCTATCGAGCGCTTCAAGCTTGGCGCTGGCGTTCCAGTGCGCGTTCAGGGCGGCAGTTTTACATGGAATCCTGAAACAAAGGTGCTCGCAATTCATGCCCAGGCAAAGGATGTCTGCATTTACTTGAACCACGCAGACAATCAGCGAGGCAATGCCAATTGATGCATCATGCCTGAATCGAGAACGAGGCAGCAGCTTTCTGAGGGGCACTGCTCGAAACTCTTCTCTGGGCCAACCGGCTCAGAGCTTAGCTTTCATCTCCTCCGCGCGCTTTCTGGTACCCGTAACAAAGGCTGCGTCGTCGGACGAGTCCATATCGATGGATTCGAGGTTGATCTCGACATTGGCGAGCGCGCCCTCGATAGCAGCCTTTGCCAAGGCCCGCGCGGTCACCAGGTCGGAGCTCATCCTGGGGTTGGTAATCGGCGTCAGCTTCGTGGCAATCTGCTGCACCTCGAAGGCCTTTTCAGCCACACCCATGGGTACGCTGGCCGCCTGCTTGAGTGCGGCGGCAATCACTGGGGCCGCATCAGACGACTCCTTTGCGGACTTGTAGGCCTTCATTACCACCAGGTAGGAATCAGCATCGGCATCGATGGCGAACTTAAGTTCTTCGCGCAGCAAGGTGAGACGCGCGATAGCTTCGCTGAGTTCGGCTTCAAATTGCACATAAGCCTTTTTGCCGCGAGACATGGACGCTACCATGCAGGCCAAACCGGCTGCCATCGCTCCGCTGGCGGCGGCAGCGCTGCCTCCGCCGGGTGTGGCGGTGGGAGCGGACAGTTGTTCGATAAAGGGCTCGATACCGGCGCGAAGTGGTGCGCTCGGCCCTCCGGGAGCCATTTTGCCGCTCATCACTGCGGCCAGGCGATTCTCAAGAATGAGCGATGAGTTGAAGTTCTCAATCTGCAGATACCACTCCGCTGCCTGCTCTAGGGCGAGTTTTGGAATGAGCCCAATAACTTCACTGGAGACCGGGGCGACACCGTAACGCGCCGCTTCCCTCTTTACGAATTCGAAGACACGGTGGATGGGGGTTTGCTCGAAATCGGTGAGGTTCATTGATACCTGGGCCATGCCGCGCACCAGGAATCCAGCGCCCTTCACGAATCGCAGGCCACCAGATGAGAAGCGAACCGCCTTGGCGATCTTTTTTGCAATATCCACTTCGGGCGTGTTGAGAAAAATGTTGTAAGCCACCAGAAACTTGCGCGCGCCCACAACCGTAGCCCCGGCCGTGGGATGCACGCGCGGCTCGCCAAAGTCCGGTTTGCGAGCTGGGTTAGTCGCTATCTCTTTGCGTATTCCCTCGAACTGTCCGCGGCGAATGTTCTCAAGACTCTGCCGCTCGGGCGCAGTGGCGGCGGCTTCATACAGGTAGGTCGGAATGTGGAAGCGCCTGGCGATCTCGGCCCCCACATGGCGTGCCATGGCCACGCAGTCTTCCAGCGTGACGCCCTCGATGGGGATGAATGGGACTACGTCTGTAGCCCCCATGCGCGGATGCGCGCCCTGGTGGCACGTAAGGTCGATCAGTTCCGCTGCCTTGCCGACTCCGCAAATGGCCGCTTCCTGAATGGCTTCGCGCTCGCCGACGAGCGTGATAACACAGCGGTTGTGGTCAGGGTCCATCTCCCGGTCGAGCAGGTAAACGCCGGGGATAGTCATGGCTTCGACTATGGCATCGACCTTGGCACGGTCGCGGCCTTCTGAGAAGTTGGGAACGCATTCAACAAGAGTGTTGGGCACGAAAAGAAGGATAATAAGTGTGGCTCCATCCGGCAACCGGAACATGCTTGCAAGTAGTCCTTCCAGTTCCGGCGTGGTCCCGACCCGCTCGACACGAGCCGGGTAGAACAGAGTTTGCAAATGGGAATTCGCAACATGAAAGCCTCCGCTGAATCCACTGCTCTGCCTGCCGGCAATTTTTCTGCCTGGCTTTCCCGTGCAGAGGCCTCGCTGCAATCGTCAGACAAAGGAGCCGATGTCCCGTGCGGAACTTGCAAGGGGTGTTGCCGATCCTCGATGTTCGTACACATCGAACCGGATGAGGCTGAGACCCTCGATCGGATTCCGCGCCTGCTGCTCTTTCCCGCTCCAGGTCGGCCAAGGAGCCATGTGCTTATGGGCTACAACGACCAGGGCCATTGCCCCATGCTGCTGCACGGCAAATGCTCCATCTATGAGTTTCGGCCCCGAGCCTGCCGTAAATATGACTGCCGGTTCTTTGCAGCGGCGGATACTGCCGTTGACGCGCAATCCCAGCCGGAGATTGCGCGCCGTGTCGGTCGGTGGGTTTTCGACTATGAGGATGAAGCAGGCCGCGAAGCGCACATGATGGTAAAAGAGACGGCCGCCTTCCTTAAAAAGAACGGGGATTTGTTTATGAAAGGGACCCTGCCTGTTCATCCTGTTCAATTGGCCGCGCTCGCCGTGCGCATCCACGGCGTCTTCGCCGCCATAACGGCAAATGCGCAAAAGGACGGCACTGCTGCACCCCCCGCCGCCATAGCCAATGCCATCATGACTGCGTTGAGTGTGCCTACAGCCGCTTAAGCAGATGCGCGTTTGCCGGTAATATTGCTGTGTTGCGATTGTGGGGGCGATGTGCTGAGAGCGAGTGTTATCCCAGGGAGAAGCATATGACGATGACAACGGCTGGAGTTATTCGTGCGCCGCGCGGCAGCCAGTTGCGCTGCAAGGGATGGCAGCAGGAGGCAGCACTGCGCTGCCTGATGAACAACCTAGATCCAGAGGTGGCCGAGCGACCCTCTGACCTGGTCGTGTACGGCGGCATTGGCAAGGCGGCGCGCAACTGGGAGTGCTATCACGCAATCGTGCGCCAGTTGGAGCAGTTGGGCGAAGAGGAAACCCTGCTCGTTCAGTCGGGCAAGCCGGTTGCGGTGTTTCCAACCCACGACATGGCTCCGCGCGTGATTATTGCCAATTCAAACCTGGTGGGCAAGTGGGCCACTTGGGAGCACTTCAACGAACTCGACCGCAAGGGCCTGATGATGTACGGCCAGATGACCGCGGGTAGTTGGATTTACATCGGCACCCAGGGAATATTGCAGGGCACCTTCCAGACCTTTGCGGCCATGGCCGAGCGGCACTTTGGCGGAACACTGAAGGGAAAGCTTGTGGTTACCGGCGGCGTAGGCGGCATGGGCGGGGCGCAACCGCTCTCAGTCACGTTGAACGGGGGAGTTGTGCTGGCTATTGACGTGGACCCGAGCCGCATTCAACGCCGAGTCGATACGCGCTACTGCGACAGGATGACCGCAGATTTGAACGAGGCGCTAAGTCTCTGTGAGGCTGCGCGACACGAGGGGCGCGCCATGAGCGTGGGCCTGGTGGGTAATTGCGCCGATATGCTTCCGGAGATTGTGCGGCGCGGCGTCAGTGTGGATGCAGTGACCGACCAAACCAGCGCGCACGACCCGCTCAATGGCTACATCCCGCAGGGACTCACACTCGGCGAAGCCGCCGAGCTACGGCAGCGCGACGCCGATGAATATGTGCGACGATCAACAGCCTCCATGGTTGTGCATGTAAATGCGATGCTGGCTTTGCAGCGGGCAGGCGCGGTGGCCTTTGACTACGGCAACAATATTCGCCGGTTTGCGTTTGATGCCGGGTGCGCGGATGCGTTTCTGATTCCAGGATTTGTGCCGGAATATATTCGTCCGTTGTTCTGCACCGGACAAGGGCCTTTCCGCTGGGTGGCGCTCTCTGGTGATCCAAATGACATTGCCCGTACCGACGAGCTTGCACTGGAGCTTTTTCCTGAAAATGAAATCCTCACCCGCTGGCTCAAGCTCGCGCGGGGGCGGTTCGCATTTCAGGGGCTTCCATCGCGCATCTGTTGGCTGGGTTATGGAGAGCGCGCGCGCATGGGGCTGGCGATTAACGAACTGGTGCGTAAGGGCGAGATATCCGCGCCGGTAGCCATTGGGCGCGATCACCTGGATACGGGCTCCGTTGCCAGTCCTTATCGTGAAACAGAGAAGATGCTCGACGGTTCCGATGCCGTCGCCGACTGGCCCATTCTGAACGCGCTGCTCAACACTGCATCGGGCGCAACCTGGGTAAGCTTCCACCACGGCGGCGGCGTGGGCATGGGTTACTCGTTGCATGCAGGACAGGTAACGGTAGCCGACGGCACAGAGATGGCTGCACGCAAGATTGCGCGGGTGCTGAATAACGATCCCGGCCTGGGTGTGGTACGCCACGCCGACGCCGGTTATCAGCTTGCACAGCAAACAGCTCGGGAACAGGGCATAGCCATGCCGATGGCGGAGAAATAGCGATGGCGCAATCACTCGCAATCGTTAATATCGGTCAGCTTGTGACGCTGGCAGGACCCGCGCGTCCGCGAGTGGGCGAGGAACTGCGCGACCTCTGTCTGGTTAAAGATGCTGTGCTACTGATTCAAGATGGCCTGATTACTGCAGCCGGTTCTTACGCTCAGATGGGTGCCCGCATGCCCGCCGGAACTGAAGTTGTTGATGCAGGTGGTCGCTGCGTAACCCCTGGTTTTGTGGATGCGCACACTCATCTGGTCTTTGCCGGCAATCGCGCTGCGGAGTTTGAACAGCGCATCGCGGGAGCAACCTATCAGCAGATCGCAGCTGCAGGCGGGGGCATTCTAAGTACTGTGATGGCTACGCGCGCAGCCACGGAGCAGAAGCTCGTTTCCCTGGCTCGGAAGCGCATGAACTGGATGCTCAGCTGTGGCACCACCACCATCGAAGCCAAATCAGGTTATGGGCTGGAACGGGAAACGGAGTTGCGCTTGCTGCGTGTGCTGTCGCAGCTCAATGCAGAGGGCCCGGCGCGCATTATTCCCACATTGTTGGCCGCGCACACACTGCCTCCGGAGTTTGCCGGCCATCGCGAAGAGTATGTACGCTGGATTGCAGACGAGCTGATTCCAGAGGTTGCAGCGCTTCGGCTGGCTAATTACTGCGACGTCTTTTGCGACGACAACGCTTTCACCGTGGATGAAGCGCGCACAGTGCTTGAGGCAGCGCTGCACAACGGGTTCCGGCTGCGTGTGCATGCTGAGCAGTTCAGGCCCGGAACTGGAACGGCGCTTGCTGCGGAATTAGGCGCGGCAACCGCTGATCACCTTGAGGCCGTGACAAGCGAAGCGCTTGCCCTGCTGCGCGAAGCGGCTGTGCAGCCAGTACTGCTGCCGGGCTCAGTATTTGCCTTGGGGCGTGAGCAGTACCCGCCAGCTCGGAAGATGATCGAGATGGGCCTGGGGATTGTGCTTGCCACAGACTTCAATCCAGGGTCATCGCCGGTGGCGTCAATGCCCTTCATCATGTCGCTGGCGTGCCTCCAGATGCGCCTGACACCTGCAGAGGCGCTTGCCGCCGCAACTCTCAATGCCGCGTATAGCCTTGGGGTGGGCGACCGCGTAGGGTCTTTGGAGGTTGGCAAGCACGCCGACCTACTGATCCATGAATTCACTGACTATCGCGAGCTTGCATACTTTATTGCCGCGCCGCTACGGCCAAGCGTTTTTGTTGAAGGCAAAAGATTTGCACCGTAAAGATGAAACTACTGACAAAACCAGCTGGAATCCAAAACCGAAATTGGCGACAATGTAACGTTGGCTGCCTGAGTAGCCAGCGAGGTGAATAGTATGGCCGAAATTTCTGTATCAATTATCCCCACAAAAATTCTAGTGCCTGTCGACTTCAGCCAATCTTCCCATGCTGCGCTTGAGGTGGCGGCGGGGTTTGCTCAGCAGATTCACGCCAAGCTCCACCTTGTTCATGTTATCCCGACCTTCCCAAGAACTACTTTTCCTGACTTTGCCCCCGAGACCGAGTTTCTTGCGAAGGTAAGGAAAGATGCGGAGACACATTTTGCCGCATGCAAATCCGATCTTGCAACCAAGGGCATCAAGGTGGATTTCTGTATCGAAGATGGAAATGACGTGGCGGGAATTCTTGTTGATGTAGTCGAGCGCGAAAAAATTGACATGGTTGTGATTTCAACGCACGGCATCACCGGATGGCATCCGATGGCCTTCGGTTCGATTGCGGAAAAACTCGTAAGGCTGGTGCAGTGCCCGCTGCTCTTACTCCGCTCCACCAGGCCCGAATCCAGCGTGAAGCCAATATCAGGACGCCTGATGGAATGGTGGTAGCAACAGGCCGGCGTTACACGGATTCAATTCCATGGATGCTGTCGGCAACTTCGGCAGCGAGGCTTTGAACGTCGGGGAAGAAGTGTTCGCGTTGGTGCGCCGGGATTTCCTCAAGCAGGTCAGGATATGATTTGACTTCGCACCCCGGAAATGCCGGGTGACCAACTGCATCCGCCATCCGGCAACTTGTCTTCACTAGCTCAGCCATGCACCATCCGCCATCCTTCTGCTTCCCGCAATGATGCTCGGAAACAATGGCCTCAAGCTCAAAGGGAAGTTTCCAGTTGGAGATTAACTGCCTGCCCGCCTCGCAATGGTCCCAGCCGAACAACTCTCGCTCGCGCTCAAGGATGCTGTCGGCCGTTCCGTGGTACTCCTGGAGTAGGATTGCGTACTCCCTGGGTTGAATTACCGATAGCGCGATGCGGCCGATATCGTGAAGAATCCCAGCCGTGTACGCAATGTCTTTCTCCCTCGACCCCGCTGTGGCAAGCCGCTCCGCAATAATGGCGCATGCCAGGTTATGACGCCACAGGCATTTCATTGAGGGGTAGCGCATGGACTTGCCAAGATAGGCGCGCACGCCCACCGTAATGCACATCCCTCGCAACGTATTGGCGCCAAGCACGGCGATTGCCTGCAGAATACTACTGGAGGGATAGCGAGGCGCATAAAGCGCGGAGTTGGCAACTGTGAGGACTTCGCTGGCGAATGCTGGATCAGACGATATCAGGTCACTCAGCTGATGCAACTGCACGTTTTCGTTGCTGGCCAATTGCAGTATGCGAATCGCTATCTGCGGAAAAGGAGGCAAGCGCAGATTCGCCCACGGGAGATTCGCCACTTTGCCCGCTTTTGTTTCAGTCTGCACCGCCAGCGTACTCCTCTGATTAGTCTGTCGGCAGGAAATGCGATTTTCTATAGCTCGAATTGCCCAAAGCTTTCGGCAGTCAGTGATTA
>Ga0007882_10000495_pt1 | contig 23335 bp, 22 predicted proteins | sample CryBogCBH12Aug01_FD_71195 | JGI IMG/M metagenome (GOLD analysis project Ga0007882, IMG submission 71195) | Freshwater microbial communities from Crystal Bog, Wisconsin, USA - CBH12Aug09.1 | ecosystem: Environmental > Aquatic > Freshwater > Lake | place: Crystal Bog, Wisconsin, USA | collected... | reverse complement strand
GTGGCGATGAGGAAGATCGAGAATCCGATGATGAATCCCGCAGAGAGCGCAGCAGTGGTCACGCCCCGAAGGCTACCGGCCACGAGCGTGCAACACCCTGCCGTCAAGATCAGTCCATGGTGCTCCTCGACCCAACGCCAACCACCGAGACCTGTGCTCCCTGGCAGCCACTCGCCGGTGCTGCGCTGCTCGACGCCCTCCGTGGTGGGCGCAGTAGTCGCCCCAGTGTGGAAGGCGCCTTCGCCCTTCGGGTTCGTGGTGAGCTCTCGGACCGATGCGGCGAACTCCTCGGGACGAGCGACGCTGCACCGGTGACGCTCGACCGGGGAACGGTGGCCCGTGGCTACCACCTGAGCGAGCGCTCCGAGCTCTCGGTGGAGCTCATCCGCCACGTCTTCACCTCCACGATCTTCCAGCTCCAGGTCCACGCGGGCCCCTCGGCCGATCCGGTGGAAGACGCCAAGGCCGTCCTCGAGGCCGACCCCAGCCGTCGACCGCTCCTCGAGTACCTGCGCACGCTCGCCCCGGCAGCTCGACGGGACCTGCGTGACGCCATCTCGAGCGACGCACGACACCTCGCCGAGCGCTGGCCATCGCTCAACCCCATGTGGCTGCCTCGAACCGGCGTGTCGATGGCGGTGGACCTCGATGGGGGTCGAGTGCGCCTCCGGGGCACGTGCGACCTCATGGTCGGCATTCCCAACCGATCCTCGGCGTCGGTGTGCATGGTGTCCATCAAGACGGCACCGCTCTCGCCGTTCCACCGTGACGAGGCACGCTTCCTCGCCTTGGTGGAGACCGCCCGCAGCGGCGTCCCCCCGTTCCGGGTGGCCACCTACTCCACCACCACCGGCGAGCTCCACGCCGAGTACGTCACCGAGGCCCTCTTGAAGGCCGCCATGGAGCAAACCCTCGCCGCCGTCACCGCACCAGCAGGAGTGCCCACCCCATGACCACCACCCGCATCCACACCGCGCAGCTCACCGCAACACTGCTGGCCGAGCGAACCAGCATCACCCTGAGCGCTGGAGATCGTCAGGGGCTCCTCGGCGTCTTGGCCCAGACCGGTGCCACTGGACCTGACCTCCTGCGGGTCGACGGCTTCACGTTGAGCGCGGGATTCGACGCGACGACCACCCCGTTCTCGTGGAACCCGCGACTCGCCAAGCGAACCCTCGGCCTCGCTGCGCTCCGGACCTTGGTCCACGGGGCAGCCAAGAACCCGATCGAGGCCTGCGAGGCCGTGGTGGCTGAGGCAATTACTCGAGCTACGAGTGGTGCTGAGCGCTCCGGATCTCTCGGATCCTGGCTGGCCAGCGCGCCGAAGCCCATTCGAACCATGGCAGTCGCCTCCGCCTCGTCGTACGCCACCGAGCTGTGGAGCGCGCTCGAGTGGAGCGCCATGGCGGAGCTGCCGACCATTGGGGGAAGCGACGACACCGTGGTCCACCGCCCTTCTGGGCTGCTGCTCAAGGGTCGAGCCGAGGTCATCGTGCACGGGAGCGATGAGCGTGGGTCCTCAGCTCGTCTCCTCGTGCTCGGGGGCACGCCACGGCCAGAGGACCTGCTGACCCTCGGCGCAGCAGCGCTCACCGCCACTCTCGCCGACCGAGACGGCCAGGCCCCCTCGGTCATGGTCGGATGGCACCCTGCTGCGGGCCAGGCCGTGGTCCTCCCCGTCGACCACATCGTGCTCCGTCGAGCTGCAGCAGGGATCCGCCAGCGGGTCACCACCTGGCGCAGTTCGCTGGCCGAAGTGCCCGCCACCGTTGCCGCCTAGCGGCCCGGTCCGCCCACGTCGCTTCCTGCCACTAGCCTCTACCGGGTCATGGAACGCCGCCAAGAAATCAGAAATATCGCCATCGTTGCCCACGTCGACCACGGCAAGACCACGCTCGTCGACAAGATGCTGTGGGAATCGGGGGCGTTCCGCGCCAACGCCGACATCGCCGACCGCGTCATGGACTCCGGGGACTTGGAGCGAGAGAAGGGCATCACCATTCTCGCCAAGAACACCGCGATCACCTACCACGGCACCAAGATCAACGTCATCGACACCCCCGGCCACGCCGACTTCGGTGGCGAAGTGGAGCGCGGTCTCACCATGGTTGACGGCGTGCTCTTGCTCGTCGACGCCTCAGAAGGCCCACTGCCCCAAACTCGCTTCGTGCTGCGCAAGGCCCTCCAGGCCCGCCTGCCCGTGGTTCTCGTGATCAACAAGGTCGACCGCCCCGACGCTCGCATCGCCGAAGTCGTCAGCGAAGTCGAAGAATTGTTCTTGGACTTAGACGCCGACGAGCACCAAATCGACTTCCCCATCCTCTACGCCTGCGCCCGTGACGGCTGGGCCGCCACCGAAGAGGGCGTGGTCGGCACCGACCTCACCCCCCTCTTCGACGCCATCTTGGAGCACATCCCCGCTCCCGAGTACGAGCCAGGTCACGGCCTCCAAGCGCTCGTGTGCAACTTGGACGCCTCGGCCTACGTCGGCCGTCTCGCCATCTGCCGTGTCCACAACGGCACGCTGCGCAAGGGTGAGACCGTGGCGTGGTGCCGCCTCGATGGCACGATCGAGCGGGCCAAGGTCACCGAGCTCTTCGTCACCGACGCCTTAGAGCGCGTGGACGTCACCGAGGTTGGACCTGGTGAGATCGTGGCCATTGCTGGCTTCCCCGAGATCACCATTGGTGAGACCTTGGCAGACTTGGAGAACCCGGTTCCCCTGCCCCCCATCACCGTGGACGAGCCCTCGCTCGGCATGACGATTGGTATCAACACCTCCCCGCTCGCCGGCCAAGACGGCACCAAGCTCACCGCACGTTTCTTGAGGGGTCGGCTCGACCAGGAGCTCATCGGCAACGTGTCCATTCGGGTGCTGCCGACTGAGCGTCCCGACACCTGGGAAGTCCAGGGTCGTGGCGAGCTCCAGCTCGCCGTTCTCGTCGAGACCATGCGTCGTGAAGGGTTCGAGCTCACCGTGGGCAAGCCACAGGTCGTCACCCGAGACATCGATGGCGTCAAGCACGAGCCCATCGAGCGCGTCTCGGTCGACGTGCCCGAGGAGTACATGGGGGTCGTCACCCAGTTGCTGGCGCTGCGCAAGGGCACGATGCTGGAGATGGTCAACCACGGCACCGGATGGGTTCGCCTCGACTACAAGGTTCCCGCCCGTGGCCTCGTCGGATTCCGCACCGAGTTCATGACCGAGACCCGTGGCACCGGCATCTTGCACCACGTCTTCGATGGGTTCGCCCCGTGGATGGGTGAGATTCGCCTGCGTCGCAACGGATCGCTCGTGGCCGACCGCCGTGGGGTGACCACCAACTTCGCCCTCACCGGCCTCCAAGACCGTGGCACCCTCTTCGTCGGACCCCAGACCGAGGTCTACGAAGGCATGGTCGTCGGCGAGAACGCCCGCTCGGAAGAGATGGACGTCAACCCAACCAAGGAGAAGCAGCTCACCAACATGCGTTCTGCTGCTGCGGACAACTTCGAACGCCTGACCCCAGCGACGCTCATGTCGCTCGAACAGGCGCTTGAGTTCATCGCCGATGATGAGTGCGTGGAAGCCACGCCGAAGGTCGTCCGCCTCCGCAAGATCGTCCTCGACCAGAACACTCGTGGACGGCTGCGCAAGAACATGAAGAACAGCTAGCAGAGCGCAGATCGCTCGCCGAGTAGGGTTGTACTCGGAACGGTGGCAGAGCGGACGAATGCGACAGTCTTGAAAACTGTTGGGGGTTCACGCCTCCCGAGGGTTCGAATCCCTCCCGTTCCGCCAAGTTGTTGCCTCGTCGTCGCGGGGCTCTTCCACGCCTCGACGTGACCTAGCCTGCCGTGTGCTTTCTACGCAGAGGGTCGTTGACTGCTCCGCTTGCGGCGCAGGCCGAAGACCACGATGCAGAGTCCCACCACCAGTGCGGCCACACCACCCACCGTTTCTGAGGAAACCGAGGCATCTGGGCCCCTAACGGCGGCGACCGTCCACACCGACGTCCCTGGATGGGCGGGATCGACGAGCGCGGCGACCATCGACCCATCCGGCGGCGAGTCGAGAACTCCCGAGAGCGATTCTCGATAGATCACGCCGTTGAACCTGAAGGAGCCACGGCAGGTGAGGCCGCCCTTCAACCCCGCGTCACAGGTGGTGAGGTGGTAGGTGACCGCAACACCGTGGGCAGCGAGATCTCTCCGTTGAGCGTCTTTGGAGAGTCCCCATGCCAGCAGTGCTCCCCCGATGACCAGAACGATGAGGCCAACCATCACGATGAATCGCGGTGACGTTTCGGCTGCAGTCCTCGGTGCTTGACCATTCGCCGAGGGGGGAGGTGGTGGAGGCGGAGCTTGCGTCATGCGTCGCTGCTCTGCAGGTGGCCATGAACCATGGAGCCCACGCTACCAACCCCCAGATTCCCCGTACATACACACTATTCGTTGGAATAATGTGTAAATTTACACATTATTCGTGGGAAAAATGTGTATCCTGCTAGAATTGAGGTATGGATCGCAGGGCGCTCACCACACTGCTCGAATGGAAATCCGACCCGAATCGCAAACCACTCGTCGTGCGCGGTGCGCGCCAAGTTGGTAAGACGTGGCTCCTGAAGGAGTTCGGACGCCGCACATTCGACACGACGGTCTACGTCAACTGCGAACGGGACGCCTCGGTCCGCTCGATCTTCGACGGAGACCTCGATCCCTCTCGGATCCTCCGGGCCCTGTCGATTGCCACGCGGACCACCATCACCCAAGCATCGACGCTGATCGTCATCGACGAAGTCCAAGATGCTCCTCGAGCCCTCACGGCGCTCAAGTACTTCGCCGAAGAGCAGCCAGATCTCCACATCGCCGTTGCGGGCTCGCTCCTCGGCGTGGCGCTCCGATCCGATCAGTCCTTCCCGGTCGGCAAGGTCGATTTCCTCGACCTCCAACCGCTCGACTTCAGCGAATTCCTCCGTGGCATTGGTGAAGAGCACCTCGATGCTGCGCTCTCCTCATTGGACTGGAGCCTGATCGCGCCATTCGCGGAGCGACTCACCGAGCTCCTCCGCCAGTACCTCTTCATCGGTGGAATGCCCGAAGCCGTCCACCGCTTCAGCCTCGGTGCTCCGCTCTCCGAGGTTCGGTCCATCCAGCGATCCATCATCACTGGATACGTCCAGGACTTCGCCAAGTACGCCAACGCGACCACCAGCCGCCGCATTGCCGAGGTGTGGGCCAGCATTCCTGGGCAACTGGCCAAAGAGAATGCCCGCTTCATCTTGGGTCACGTCCGCCAGGGGGCACGTGCTCGGGAATTCGATTCGGCAATCCAGTGGCTCAGCGACGCAGGCCTCATCCGCAAGGTGAGTCGCTTCACGAAACCAGGACATCCCGTCCGCTCCTACGAGGACCCATCGATCTTCAAGCTCTACCTCCTCGACGTCGGGCTCCTCGGCGCCATGGCCGATCTCGATGCCTCGGTCGTCGTCCACGGTACGGGAATCTTCGAAGAATTCAAAGGCGCGCTCACCGAGCAGTACGTGCTCCAGCAGATCCTCGCCACTCGCACCACACTCCCGATGTACTGGAAGCCAGCCTCGGGGTCAGCGGAGGTCGACTTCGCGATCGAAGCGCACGGCGCGCTCATCCCCATTGAGGTTAAGGCAGCGGCGAACCTCAAGTCCAAGAGCCTCCAGAGCTACGTCAACCAGTTCCAGCCCGAAGCAGCCTGGCGGTTCTCCCTCGCCGACTACCGCGAGCAATCAGTGCTGACCAATATCCCGCTGTATGGGATCGTTGCATTCCTCACTGGCGCGGTTACGCCCAGAGGTCATTGAACGAGGAAATTCCTCGAGTGGCTCCTCGAGGGCACCCCTCGCCTGTTCCTCAACCAGCAGATGCCAACGCTCGGGCGTCGAGTTCACGCCGTCGGCGCTTGGCCCATCCTGGGCCCTTCAGCAGGAAGCCCAGTCGATCCGACCACGACCGCGCCATGGAGAGGTCACCGAGCATGGTGCGGTACTCGTGAGTGGCGATCACCCACGGGGAGAACGAGGAGATGTTCTCGGTGAGGCCGTAGGTGGGCGGCTCCTCCTCTTCGGTGAACGTCCCGAAGATTCGGTCCCAGGTGATCAAGATTCCGCCGTGGTTACGGTCGATGTACTGCGGGTTCACGCCGTGGTGCACCCGGTGCGCAGCAGGTGAGTTGAGCACTGTTTCAGCTCGCCCGAGGCGGTCAATGGCTTCGGTATGGATCCAGTACTGGTAGATCAGGTTGATCCCTCGAGAGGCCAACACCAGCTCGGGTGAGACGCCGAGGAGGCAGAGTGCGGAGTAGGGGATGAAGACACCGAAGGTGTCCGAGACGGTCTGGCGGAGCGCGGTCGAGAGGTTGTAGTGCTCACTCGAGTGGTGCACGACGTGCACTGACCACAAGAACCGGCGCTCGTGCATGGACCGGTGGTTCCAGTAGTAGATGAAGTCCCACCCGAGCAGCGCAACGGCCCACGCCAAGGGGCCAGAACCCAAGGTGAACAGCCGACGTCGCCACAGCCGGTCGATGGAGGTGAGTGCCGCCCATCCCGTTGCCACCGATACGAGCCCTGCGCTCGTCGCCGCAGTTCCCGCAACCGAAGCAATGCGCTCGGCTGCCGGCGAGGGGTCGTCCCCACGACGACGCTTCGTGGCGCTCACTCGATCGGCGAGTGTGGCCGCTGCGGCAGCTACAGCGGTGGCGCCGATGACGTGGGTGGCGTAGCGGCCGCGTCCCGGGGTGATGGGCCGCAGCAGTCGTGGCAGCACTAGTGGGGCGATGGTCGACAACGTGCCCATCGTCAGACTCGCCGCGGTGTCTCGGCGTTCGTAGGTTCCCCCCGACGTGCCGTTCGTGGCTGCCTTCTTCTTGTTGTGGCGGTACTCGATCGCCATGGAGAGGAAGAACAGCGGGATCGCCCAGGTGACGGGATCCTTCTTCCCTCCTCGACCAGCCCCGGCCACGGTCAGATCTCCAGGCGTTCTGCGAGCAGGCCGTCGACCCACTGGCGGGCGTCGCTGCGGGCTGCGGACGCTTCTGCCCGTGACGACGCGGCAGCGAGACCAGCGACGGGGTAGGACCCGAGAAACTTCACCCGGGCAACGGTGGCCGCCAGATCGGTAAGGCAGTCAGCGATCACCGGGTCGGCGAGGTGGCCGTCGAACTCCACGATGAAGCAGTACTCGCCCAAGCCTTGCTTGGTCGGGCGAGACTCGAGTTTGGTCAAGTTAATCCCCCGAGCGGCGAACTGCCCCAAGATGCCATAGAGCGAACCGGGACGATCGGCGTCTTGGAAACAGACGATCGCGGTCCGGTCGTGTCCAGTCGGTGCGGGCACGCCGTTTCGGGCCACGAGGACGAAGCGCGTCTGGTTGTCGGGATGGTCCTCAATGGCCTCGGCCACGGTGACGAGGCCGTAGGTCTCCCCGGCCAACTTCGATGCGATGACCGCAGTGGACGAGACGTACTGTGCTTCTTCACTCACGAAACGAGCGGCATCGGCGGTTGATTCGGCCGGCACCGTCATCACGCCGGGCAGGTTGGCGGCGAGGAATGCCCGACACTGCGCGAGCGCATGAGGGAACGACATCACCGTATCGATGCTCTCCAAGGTCTGACCAGGGGCCGCCAAAAGGTGGAGGTGGATGTCCAAGATGACCTCTCGGACGATTCGGAGGTCATGGTCGAAGAGCAAGCCATCGAGCGTCACGTTGACCGTGCCCTCAATGGCGTTCTCGAGGGGAACGAACCCGAAGTCGCAGGCACCACTCGCAACAGTGGCGAGGACATCAGAGATCGAGCCCACCGGCGTGTGCGTGAAGGCGGCCAGGTCCTCTTGGGTGCGCAGCGCTTCTTCGGTGAAGGTTGACGCGGGACCGAAGTAGCAGATGGTGCGCGGCGTCGTCATTTCCCCATCGTAGTGAGGTTGGGTTGGGTCACAGAGGTGGACCACCCTGAGAACCTCAGGGCGCTGCAGCTAAGCCGAGCGCCGAGATGAGGAAGTCCGCCGATGCCCGGAAGGTCCGAGTCGGCACGTCGCCGTGCGCACCGGGACTGGCCACGAGGTGCTTGTCGTCGCTGCCAATTGCCTCGAAGAGCTTGAAGGCCAAATGGCGATCGAAGAGCTGATCATCCCACTGGACGAGGAACTCAATCGGACAGGTGAGTGCTGCGGCATCTCGTTCCAAGCGGTGCTTCGTCGGCCCCGTGAGCCCCATGAGTCCAAGGACCGCCGCTCCAATCCGTGGCTCAGCGGCCACGAAGGGGAGTCCGAGGATTGTTCCCATGGAGACTCCCCAGTAGCCAACGGGAAGTTCTGGGTCACCGAGGACACCGAGGATGTGGTCGAGGACTCCTCGCCAATCAGCCACTGCTTCATCGGTCAGGTGGTGGTCATTGGCCCAACGTTGACTGAACTCCAAGAACGGGACGACGCCCGTGACGGCGCCATCTTCTCGGCGATCACCGTGCACGGGGCCGTCAATGGCGCACACTGCAACCCGGGCTCGGCGGACAAGGCCTCGGGCGAGGGCGACGACGTACCCTTCGGTCTTCGTCCCTGATGCGCCGTGTCCAATGAGGATGAGTCCTCGGGCAGGACCGTCGGTCGGCGTCCACAGGACCGTCGGCACCGATCGATCCTCGACCTCCACCGAGAAGGACGAGGTCGTGAGCCAAGTTGGCTCGAACGCTTGGCCGTGTGGAGAGGGCTCGTGCATGGCCGTAGCGTAGTGAGTGGAAGGCTGCCGACGAGAGAGGACGAGCGACGTGACTCGCGACATGTTCAGCTTCGATGACAACCTCGCCGCACCGATCCTTGAGTACTGCCGCAACCGACTCCAACTCCAGCCGGTCGAACTCGACTTCGGCGGAACGAGCGTGGACTTCGCCCAGGCCCTCGAGGGACTGTTGACTGCTGAGGGGAACGACCCAACTGCGGTCATGGAACTCTTCACCAACGTCCTCGCCCCTCGGGTGATCTCGGCAGATTCTGAACGCTTCTTGGCCTTTATCCCCGCAGCCCCCACCAAGGCCGCGCTCCTCATGGACATGGTGGTCTCGGCGTCGTCACTCCATGCAGCGAGTTGGCTCGAGTCCGCTGGTGCGGTCGCCGCCGAGAACCAGGTTTTGGAACTCCTCGCGCGGTTGGCCGGCCTCCCCGACGGTGCAGGTGGCACCTTCGTTGGTGGAGGTTCCATTGGGAATCTCTCGGCCCTCGTCGTCGCTCGAGATGTCGGGGCGCACCGCGTCGGGGGCGACGGACCGCTCAAGATCGCCCTCTCCGGCGACGCTCACTCCTCCATTGCCAGTGCGCTGCGCATCATCGGCGTCGAACCGCTGTACGTGCCCGCTGTTGACCATCGCTTGACGGCCGAGGCACTCGCCGCAGCGATTGCCAATGACCCACACCCAGACCGGGTCATCGGTGTGGCCGCAACCGCCGGGACGACTAACGCCGGCATTATCGACGACTTGGCCGGCATCGGGGCGTATGCCACAGCGAACGACTTGTGGTTCCACGTTGATGGCGCCTATGGGCTCGCCGGGCTGTTCTCCCCCACCATTCGCTCCGCCTACGACGGGATTGAACTCGCCGACTCCTTCATTGTCGACCCCCACAAGTGGCTCTTCGCCCCCTTCGACAGCTGCGCCCTTCTCTATCGCCAGCCCCACCTCGCTCGATCGGTGCATACCCAGCACGCCAGCTACTTGGACATCCTCCACGACGACCGCAACGTCGAGTGGAACCCGTCGGACTACGCCATCCAACTCTCGCGGCGACCGAAGGGATTGCCCATCTGGTTCTCCCTCGCGGTCCACGGAACCGCCGCTTACGGCGCGGCCGTCGACGCCGCGATCGACATCGCTCATCGGGCAGCACAGATGATCGACGCCGCACCCCACGTCGAACTCGTTCGAGAACCGGGACTCTCCGTTGTCCTCTTCCGGCGGCTCGGGTGGGGACCTGATGACTACGCCCGATGGTCTGAGCAACTGGTGCGCGATCAGATTGCCTTCGTCACCCCAACGGGTTGGGAGGGCGAGACCTGTGCCCGCTTCGCCTTCCTCAACCCCCATACGACCGAAGCCATCGTGGCCGAGATCTTGGCGACCATGGCATGAGGCAGATGCCACCAGAGTGGGGACCGCACGCCCGCACGTGGATGTGCTTCCCCCGCTCCACCTACGACGCCCCGATCCCGCTCGACCAAGCTCGATCGGCCTGGGGGGCAGTTGCCCTCGCCACTGCTCTGTTTGAACCCGTGACCATGGTCGTCGATCCCCGCGATGTGGCCGACGCCCAGTCGCTGTTCGGGAGCTCGGTGACCCTGCTCGAACAGCCACTCGACGATGCCTGGGCACGAGACATCGGGCCGACTTTCGTGATCGACGATGGCGCACTGGTCGCGGTCGACTGGACCTTCAATGGATGGGGGGCCCAATGGTGGGCCGCCTACAACCACGACCGTGCCGTCGGCGCCGCCATTGGTCGATCGGCCAACGCCACCGTGGTGCCCGTTGACCTCGTGAACGAGGGCGGTGGTATCGAGACCAACGGCGACGGGCTCATTGTGCTCACCGAGAGCGTCCAGCTCGACCCAGGTCGAAACCCCGGCTGGGATCGCGCCCAGGTCGAAGCGACGATTCACGATGCCCTCGGCACCACCCGAGCGGTGTGGCTGCCCACTGGACTCGCTGGTGACTACGGCGACTACTCGACGCGTGGGCACGTGGATCTGGTGGTCAAGTTCGTCGATTCTGCGACCGCCCTCGTGCACGACCAGCGCAACCCCGAGCACCCTGACGCCTCGATCTTGGCCACCGTCGCCCCGCTCCTCGAGGCCGCCGGGATCACGGCAATCCCACTCGTCGGCCCGAGCCGACTCGAGGTCGATGGCCGGATCTGCGACTGGAGCTACGTCAACTGCTACCCCGTCAACGGCGGCCTCATCGTCGGCACCTACGACGACCCCGCCGACGACGCAGCACTCGCCATCTTGGCCGACGCGTTCCCCGGTCGAACCGTGACTCCAGTCGACGCTCGAACCCTCTTCGCCTTGGGCGGAGGGGTGCACTGCATCACCCAACAAGAACCCCTCGTGGAGGCACCATGCGCACCGTGACCCTGGCCGTGACCCAGAAATCCTGCTCCGGGAACCGCGCCCAAGACCTCGACGACGCCGAGGCCATCGTTCGCGACGCCGCAGCTGCTGGCGGACAGGTGATCCTCCTCCAAGAACTCTTCGCCGGGCACTACTTCTGCCAAGAGGAGAATCCTGCACACTTCAACGAGGCTGAGGAGGCGTCGGCATCCACGGTGGTCGCTCGCTTCGCAGCGTTGGCACGAGAACTCGGCGTGGTGCTCCCCATCTCCTACTTCGAGCGAGCCGGTCGAGCGTTCTTCAACTCAGTGGCGATCGCCGATGCCGATGGCACCATTCGCTCGAACTACCGCAAGTCCCACATCCCCGATGGACCGGGGTATGAGGAGAAGTACTACTTCAGCCCCGGAGACACCGGATTCGTCGCCACCGAAACCGCGTTCGGCACCCTCGGCGTCGGGATCTGCTGGGACCAGTGGTTCCCCGAAGCTGCCAGAGCGATGACGCTGCTCGGCGCCGAGATCCTCTGCTACCCAACCGCCATTGGTTCTGAGCCCCAAGATCCAACGCTCGAATCCTCAGGCCACTGGCGCCGGACCATGCAGGGCCACGCCGCTGCCAACATGGTCCCCGTCATGGCCTCCAACCGCGTCGGGACCGAGGTCTTCGGATCGAGTTCGATCACCTTCTACGGCACGTCGTTCATCGCTGACCAGACTGGCGAGATCCTGGCCGATGCCGACCGCACGAGCAGGGCAGTTGTGACCAGCACCGTGGACCTCGACACCATTGAAGAGCAGCGGCGAGCGTTCGGGTTCTTCCGAGACCGTCGCCCCGAGCTCTACCACTCCCTCATCACGCTTGATGGAGGAATTGGTAAATCGCTCGAACATTGAGCTCTTCCGTGGAGCGATACCGCCTCGCAATGATGAACGATCGCAACAGATCATTCACCAAGCGATCGAGCCCTCGGCTGAAGCAGGGAGGTTCATGGATGCCAAGGGAGCGAATTCTCCGTTACTCAGTTGGGTAGCGGGTTGAGGTTCAAGTTCTCGATTCCCCCTCCGGCGACCACCGCGAAGCAACTTCCGGAAGTTGTGCAGAAGGGCCAACTCAGGAGTCGATTCGGAGACGTCGTCCGCACGATTACCGCACCAGACAGGATGAACTGGGCCTGCCCAGGGGGGACAATTTCGTTGTCCTCAATCGCACATGATGTTGCGCTCGCACATGAGGCGACGTTTGAAGACGACATTGTCGCACCCGACAGAGGTCCAATCCACTTCACCTGACCACCTTGGAAGGTCCAGAGGTTCCCGTCGTTGTCCTGCATGAGACAAGCTCCACTCGCACCACATTGGAGCCAAATCGGGCTGAGGTACTGGATAGACGGGAGGCGCACGTAGCTCCATCGCTGCCCGTTGTAGGTCGCGAAGAACTGGCCACGAGCATCACCACCTTCTGCCGTGCACTGCCACACACGAACGCATTGCACCAAGTTCAGTCCGGTGTTCTGGTGACCCAGCCAGTGCCACGGACCCTTGGGGCCATGCACCCGCAACTTCGCCACTCCGTTGAGGGCCGAGAAGGTTGCCACCTCATCGGAATTATTAACCGCCATGCAGTGCGTTGGGTCATTCGGCACACAACTGAGAGCAACGTTCATGCTTGAGCCAGCATCAGCCCACGCTCCGCCGACCTTCAGCCACGAATCAACCGTGCACACCGACGGCGTTGCACAAGCGAACGACGGAGAAAAGGCCGATTGGAAGACTCCGGCGGGAACGGCACCGCCGAGCGACCACGTCGAGCCGTTGAAGGTTGCAAACCGCTTTCCCGAGATGGCCTCACACGCTGTCGGCGATTGGCAAGTGACCATTGGTGGACCCCCGGCTGTGCTGGGAAAGACGGGCGTCGGTGATGACCACGCGGGAGTAGTGCTTCCTCCGGCAACGGGCGCCGTACTCAAGACTGCCGCTGCAGCCATGGCTACCAAAGCGGAAGTAAAGGAGAGTTTCCTTGAGACCTTCATTCTTGATCCTCCTGATCGCATATTGCAATACGAGGTGACTATATCTCAAAGATCGGGCCGCGGTGAGTAGCACCAAAGTCTTGGTTTCGCCGCTGATTTGAGCGAGGGCATAGACGAAATGCCATGCCACAACGAGTGATCAACTGCCCGAGAACTGCCGTGCGCTATTCCCCGCTCGCACGGTTGGGGTGAGATGCGAGTTCACGCAGAAGCTCGCCGGCGAGCGACCACAGCGAAATATGACCATGGTCGGGCTCCATGCGAGCAACCGCCTCGGGGACGTGACTGGCCAACCACTCGCCGTGGGCCAAGGGAACCATGGTGTCATGCGCCCCTTGGACGACCGTCACGGGAACCGTGATGCGGTTGAGGTCGAAGCCCCAGTCCTTCACGAAGGCCAGGTCATCATCGACCCACCCTCCAGCACCGTTCTCAACCGCGTGGTGGAAGGACTCGACGAGGTAGGGACCCATGGGTCCGTCGATGGCTCGAGCGTCAGGCTCAGGTGCGAGTCCACCGAGTTGTTCGACGAGGTCCTCGAGCGTCACCGATCCCATCTCCGCAGCCATCTCGCCAATTGCTGCTTCGAAGTCGTCGTCACCATCGAAGGCCAGACTGAACTCCTCGATGTTCTCCTCAGCCATCCCGGCGAGGAAGTCGAGGTCGGCAACGGTGGCAGGACCCACTCCGGCCAAGATGAGTGCACCGGCGCACCCCGGCGTCAGTGCGGCGATCGCCAAGGCGTGTGGGCCACCGCCCGACCAACCCGCGACGACGAAGCGCTCGATGGCGAAGTAGTCGAGGATCGCTTGCGCGTCGCTGGCAACCGACCGAATCGTGCGGTTGCGTTGCCGACTCGACTTGCCGTATCCAGGCCTCGACCAGGAGATGACCTCGAGGCCTGCGGCATCGGCAGCCTCGAGGAGCGCCGGGAACGCCACTGCTGCTGATGGGGTGCCGTGGCAGTAGAGGAGGGTGCCGTTGGTGGCGGTTCCTTCACGGCGAACCTCGAGCCGTCGATTGCCGTCGAGGTCGAGCAAGAATGCGTGCTGCTTGGACATGGGCGTTCCTTTTCGCGGACAGGCTCTGAGGTTAGCGACCTAGCATTGACCCATGGCCTCTCCCCGCATCGTGTCCGCCGAGCGCATCATCAACGCACCGCGCCAACAACTCTTCGACATCGTGGCCACCCCGGCGCTCCACAGCGTGATCGACGGCTCGGGATCAGTCGAGGAGATCATCAAGGGACCTGAGCGCCTCTCCCTCGGGGCGACCTTCGGCGCAGCAATGCACCTCGGTGTTGGCTACAAGGTCACCAACACCGTGTTGAGTTTCGTCGATGGCGAAGAGATTTCCTGGCGCCACGGCGGCGGCTTCACCTGGAGCTACGAGTTCAGCGACGTCGAGGGTGGCACCAAGGTCGTCGAGCGATTCGACTACTCAGGACCGCTCGGCCTCACCATTGCCTTCACGCCAACCCCGAAGCGCAACCAGAAGAACATGGCCAAGACCCTGGAGCGCCTCGAGCGTTACGCCCTCACCGGTTCGGCCGAGGGGTAGTTCGTTCCAGGAGTACCGCTCCACTGGCCGGCGCCGCAACGGCCCGTGCCGTCCACGTCGGGTCGTCGGATTCAGGAGGCGTGCGTCGCAGCGAGTTCGCAGAGCCCTACGACCGTGCGCTCCATGTTCGCTCGCAGTGCCCCCAATCGGAACGCGATGATGGCGTCAGCTCGATCGGGATCGCGCTTCATGGCGGCGGTGAGCCCTGAGGGGTTGCCGTAGAGGGAACAGGACTCGGTGAGCACGCGCTCGGTCCCGAGATCGGTGATCGTGAAGGTCCAGATCGACACCGGTGCATCGAGGTCGCCAACGGTCCACGAGAATCGCGTGAGTGGCTCAAACGACGTCACCGTTGAGGTCGTGGTCCAGGTCATCGACCTTCCTCCATTGTCCCCGTCGAAGGTTGCACCGAGGCCAACCGGACCGAGGGGACGAATGGCTTGCAGCTCTTCAGAGAACGGCACGAGGTTCGCTGGGACGCTGATCAGGTCCCACAGTGCAGCAGCAGAGGCCGTTGTGGTCGCCGAAACCTCCGTCGTCGCCGGCGCACGGTTGAGATCTTCGGGAGTGGTCACCATCAGCCCGTCACCGCCTTCTTCGCACTCGGGGCGATGATGGACCACAGGGGCTTCATCGACAGTGCTTGGAGCGCTTGCTCGGTTGAGGTCACATCGGGAGCACTGTTGCCGGGGTAGACGAAGCCACCCGTTGGAGCAGCAGCTGCGAGGAGCGCCGCGGTGGCCTTCGTGAGACTGCCGAAGGAGGTAGCACTTCCCGGAACCGTGGCCGCAGCCCAGAGCATGAGCGCAGTGGAGTTCGGATCGGTGGGGTTGGTGGGGTAGAAGCCCCAGCCACCGGTGCGCGAGGCGTCTCGCTTGACGAAGGCCAGCGTGGCCGAGGGGACCGCCGTCTTGGCAGCCTCTAAGCCGATGATGGCAGCCGCGGTGGAGTTGGTGTCGGGACCGGCGTAGTCGGCCGGAAGGCCTGAGCACGGGTTGTCGGCGACGTCCGAGCTGAACGCGCCGTTCGGACACTGCTGCGCCTTCAGCCACGACACCGCAGCTGCAGGAATGGTGGTCCCGGTTGCGCGCAGCGCAGCGAGGGCCAGCCCTTGACGGTACGTGCCGTCGTAGGTCGGGTCTTCGGTGCCGAAGAGTCCAGGCGTTGCCCCGGTTGGCCCTTGGAACGACGCCATTAGGTGGCTGACGAGGTTCACGCCACCGAAGTTCTTCGGTGAGACGCCGTAGGTGTTGGCGGCGAGGATCCAGACCGCCACATCACCGGGGTTAGTGGTCGACAGGCTGGTTGCCAGTGCCGGAGCGTGGAGCCAGAGGTAGTGGAGGATCTTCGCTCCCGTCGTCACTCCAGCGGTGGTGTGCGAGAGCGCGAGCGCACTCTGCGCGCTCTGACCAACAGACACGGAGATGCCGTTGGTGGAGATGTAGCCGGCGCTGGCCTGCGCTGCGAGCCAGGTCGTCGACTTCGCGGTGGCACTCGCTTGGCTGACCGAAGCGCCAGCGACCGTGCTGACGGCGAGGGTGCTCACAGCGGCGACGCCGACGAGCAATCGGCGCAAGGTGGATGGGGTGGACATGGTGGCTGCCTCTCTGCAGCGGAAGCCCGCACCACGGTCCATCGCGGTCCGAACCACCGCCCTGTGTCTCGACGGGTGTGGCAGATGGAGCTGAGGTAACCCGACTCGTGGAGTGCTCCACCTACGGTTGCGGACCAGCGCCGGACTTTGACCGGCTTCCCCTCAGCACCACGTTGAACAACGTCTTTTGTCTAGCACGGGTCTCTAGGCTGCGTGGCGTGACCGACGCCCCTCGCCTCCCCCACATCATCGCCACCGAGCGGCTCGACCTCATCAGCTTCAGCGCCGAGGAACTCTGGAGCCTGTCGAGGGCGGAGATGACCGTTCCAGAGCGCCGGTCGTTCACCAATCCCGAGCACATCCTCGGCGGCGATGACGCCTGGATCGCCACGATCTTCGGCGATCGCCTGATCGCTGAACCTCGCCACGAGGGCTGGACGCTTCGAGGGATCATCCACCGCGAGGAGGCGACCATCATCGGGCATGCGGGCTTCCACCTCGCACCCGACGAGGAGGGAATGGTCGAAGTGGGGTACACGATCCTCCCCACGTGGCGGGGCAACAGATACGCCACCGAGGCCCTCCGTGGCCTCATCGACGCAGCACGGACGACCAATGCGGTGCGGACCATTCAGGCCTGCATCGCCCCCGACAACGCCGCGTCGCTGGCAGTCGTTGGCCACCTCGGGTTCACATTCAGCGCTGCGGTCATCGACGAGGTTGACGGCATTGAGCACTGTTACACCCTGGAGGTCTCCCCGTGAGCGACGCTTCCTCGGAGGTCTTCGCCTACGCGGATCGGTTGGTCGCCGAACTCGCAGCACTCGACCCCATCTTCGCCACCACCGCAGGCGTCCCCGGCCACGACCACGAACTCCCCGACTTCTCCACCGATGGCCTCCGCCAGCGGAGCGAGCACGCCTTCTCGGCCATGATCGCCGTCGACGGATTGGAGGCGAGCGACGACGTCGACGAGGTAGCCAAAGCGGTCATGCTCGAGCGGCTGAGCTCAACCTACGCGCTCCTCACCTCTGGTGAGATCCGCCGAACCTTCTCCGTCTTGTCCTCCCCGCTCAGCGAGATCCGTCAGGTCATCGAGGTGACCGACCTCTCGAGCCCCGATGCCCTCGAGGCGCTCACGGCGCGCCTCAGCCTTGTTCCCGCCAGCCTCAAGAGTTGGCGGAGCGGGCTACGCGACGCTGCAGTCGCCGGAGATCGGCCGGCGCTGCGTCAGGTGCTTGGCGTTGCCGACCAAGCCGACGTCTACTCTGCCGGAGCATTTTCAACCGCAGCGGCAGAGGCAGCTCGAGCAGCGTTCGCCAGTGGGACCAGCGAGGCGCTGATGGCCGCTGCAGCACAGGCAGATGCAGCGTGCGCAGAGCTCGCCACCTGGCTACGGAGCGAACTCGCTCCGCGTGCCACAGCTCCAGACGGATGTGGGCGGGCGCGCTACGAACCGTGGGCGCGAGCCTTCACTGGCGCCGAGCTCGACCTCAATGAGCTCTACGAATGGGGGTTCGAGGAACTCCTCCGAATCCGACGCCGAATGGAGGCGGTGGTTGCGACCGCCGTTCCCGGTGCCACCTTCGCCGAAGCTGCTGCTGCCTTCGACGCCGATCCACGACACCGCATCATTGGCACCGATGCCCTACTACACCACCTGCGGTCCTTCACTGCGAGCACCGTCGCCAGCCTCGACCGGGTGCACTTCGCTATCGACCCGAGGATTCGCTTCTGCGATGCCCGACTCGCTCCCGAGGGGTCGGCGGCTGCGCCCTACTACATCGGTCCGAGCGAAGACTTCCACCGACCAGGGACGACCTGGTTCCCGACGCTCGGCGCCACGGAATTTCCGTGGTGGCGCACCATGTCGACGTGGTACCACGAGGGCGTCCCCGGACACCACCTCCAATGCGCCACGTCGCTCATCAACGCTGAGCGCCAAACTCGCTTCCAGCGCCTCGTTGGGTGGACCAGCGGCTACGGCGAGGGATGGGCGCTGTACGCCGAACGGCTGATGGATGAGCTCGGGGCATTCACCGAACCAGCCTTCGAGTTCGGCTACCTCTGCGCCCAAGCCCTCAGAGCTGCCCGCATCATCATCGACCTCGGCCTCCACCTCGGCCTCAACACTCCAGACCTCGGCGAACTCTCCGGTCTGGGCGAGTGCAGCGGCGTGCCGTGGACACCGGAGATCGCGGTGGCCCTCCTCGAGGACTGGACGCTCGAGCCGCACGACGCCGCGGTCTCCGAGGTCGATCGCTACCTCGGCAACCCCGGCCAAGCGATCTCCTACAAAGTGGGGGAACGGTGCTGGCTCGAGGTGCGCCGTGCCGCCGAAGTTCGCCTCGGGGCCTCCTTTGATCTGAAGGACTTCCACGCCCACGCCCTCGGCCTCGGGCCGATGGGCCTCGACGCCTTCGCCTCGACGATGGAGACCTGGCAGAGCACCACCTGAGAGCATCCTGAGAATCGCCGCGGCCAATCCGTGACTCTCACCCGCTCCATACCTTCGTGCAGCAAGGTAGGGAGACCACCGAGCAATTGAGGCCCCCATGAGCACCCTACGCCGCGGCGCGAAGAACGCCTTCCGCAACGCCACCAGAACCATCTCCATCGTCGTCATCTTGGCGATCTCGATGAGCTTGGCTCTCGTCATGCTGCTCTCGCTGCAGGCGGTCAACTCGAAGATCTCGAGCGTCCAGTCGAGTGGTGGCAACACCATCACCATCACCCCAGCTGGGTCCTTCGGTGGCTTCGGCGGTGGTGGGAATCCCTTCACCGCGGCCCAGGTGGAGACCATCGCCCAGACCGAGCACGTGGTCGGCATCGCGGCAACAGTCACCGACCGCTTGCAGAACAGCGCGAGCACCTCGACCGGTTCGGGCGGATTCGGTGGCGGGGGCCGATTCGGCGGCACGGGCGGGACCACCTCGCTCGAGTCCCCCATCGACCCCAGTGGCCTGGCCCAACGCTTCGGTGGCAGCCTGCCTGCTGGCTTCTCGCTCCCGGTGGAAGTCGTGGGGACGAACGCTCCCGAGAACCCCATCGCCGTGAACGCCACGAGCTTGACCTACACCTCGGGCAAGGCCATTGACGGCCTGGCGTCGACCGACGTGGCTGACGTCGGCACGGATCTCGCCACCAAGAACCACCTCGTCGTTGGCTCCACCTTCACCGCCTACGACAAGACCTTCACCGTGGTCGGCATCTTCTCCGCTGGCACCACGAGAGCGGACGCCACCTTCATCATCCCCCTCGCCACCGAAGAGGCCCTCTCCGGGGTCACCGGACCCACCTCGGTCACCGTGCGCGTCGACACCGTGGGGAACGTCACCACGACGTCGAACGCCATCACCGCGGCCCTCGGCTCCAACGTCGCCGACGTCACGAGTTCGGTGTCACGAGCAGCGACCGAGGTCGCCGACCTCCACTCCATTCACACCATCGCCCTCTACTCCCTCATCGGGGCGCTCGTTGCAGCAGCGGTGATCTTGTTGCTGTCGATGCTCATGATCGTCCGTGAGCGGCGCCGGGAAATCGGCATCGTCAAGGCCTTCGGCTCCTCCAACGGCGGCGTGGTGGCCACCTTCATCACCGAGTCGCTCACCTTGACCGCCATGGGTGGCGTGGTCGGCATCATCTTGGGGATTGCCATGGCCAACCCCGTGCTCTCCGTCCTCGTCAACACCCAGTCCTCTTCCGGTGGCAATGGCTTCGGAGGTGGATTTGGTGGCCACTTCGGTGGCGGAGGTGGCCCAGGGGGCTTCGGTGGTGGTCCACCGTCTGGAGGAGGTGGTGGATTCGGTGGCTTCGGCTTCCATCCGGGCAGCACGCTCCACGATCTCCACGCCGCCATTGGGGGCGGAACGATTGCCCTGGCAGTCCTCGGAATCATCGTGATCGCAATCCTCGGCAGCGCCGTCCCGTCCTACGTCATCGCCAAGGTCCGTCCCGCAGAAGTGCTCCGAGGAGAGTAGTCATGATCACCATTTCCCACTTGACCAAGACCTTCACGAGTTCGGCAGAGCCCGTCACCGCTGTGAACGACGTCAGCTTCTCCGTTGCCGATGGAACCTTCGCCTCCATCGTCGGCATGAGCGGGAGCGGCAAGTCCACGCTGCTCTCCCTCCTCGGTGGCCTCGACCAACCGACGTCGGGCACCATCACCGTCGGCGATCAGGTGATCTCGACCGAATCGGATCGAGCGCTGATCGACTACCGACGCAGCATCGTGGGGTTCGTCTTCCAGGGCTTCAACCTGATTCCGAACATGTCGGCGATTGAGAACGTCATGCTCCCGATGGAGTTCGCCAACGTGCCGAAGGCCGAGCGCCGAACGAGAGCTGCCGACCTGCTCAACCAGGTGGGTCTGACCGGCGAGAAGCAGGACCGGCGTCCAGCCAAGCTCTCTGGAGGAGAGCAGCAGCGCGTGGCCATCGCTCGAGCGCTCGCCAACGACCCGTCGGTCATCTTGGCCGATGAGCCAACCGGCAACCTCGACTCGAAGACCGGCAAGGTCATCGTCGACCTCCTGAAGAGCCTGACCGCGGACGGCACCACGGTCATCGTGGTCACCCACGATCGGAGCTTGGCGGCGAAGACCGACGTCACGTTCGAGTTGGAAGACGGCAAGCTCCTGAACGCCTGAGGTTCCAGCTCGACCGCTGATTCTTCAGTGGGTGGCTGCGCTCGCGAGCCCCTGCGCCTTACGGACGGCAATGCCTGCCCACAGGAGTTCAACGACTCCGAAGGGCCATGCCCCACAGAGCAGTCCGTAGATCGAGGAGAGTACGCACCCGAGGGCGAAGCCGAAGACGTAGCGCTTCCCTCGAGATTCGAGTGCGTACATCGTCACCATGAAGGTCACGGCCACCACCCCGAACAGGGTTACCACCGCACGCTCCGCATCGCCGAGTTCAACCGCACCATTCCGTGCCGCTCAGCGTCGGCGGAAGAGGCCCTTGCGAGCAGGCTTCGGTGCTGCCGGGTGCCCCTGGCACCGATCGGCCGGAGCCACGTCGCCGAGGACCTGCTCAACGTGTTGCCCGCATCCCACGTAGGTCGGGCGGCCGCATTGCTCGCAAGTTACTCTGGTGCACACCCCCTTGAGGGTAACGGTTCTGGAGGTCCCACGTGGAGCGAACGCTCGAGGTCTACTCCGATCTGTGGTGCCCCTTCGCCTACGTCGGCCTCGTCACCGCACTCGACCTCCTCGCTAATGGCAACCCCGCACCGACGATGACCGCTCGGGCGTGGCCGCTCGAAGTGGTGAACGGCCGAGGGATGGATGCTGAGCACGCAGCCGCGAATGCCCATGCGCTCAGGGCCCAGGTGGCACCCCACCTCTTCGCAGGCGTCGACCACTGGACCTTCCCTTCCACCACCCTGCCGGCGCTCTCGGCGGTGGCGTGTGCCACCGAACACGACCCGTCGCTCGGCATGGCGCTCCACATGGCACTCCGTCGCGCGCTCTTCGAAGAGGGTCGCGACATCGGCGACGGTGCCGTCATCGCCGGACTCGAACGCGACCTCGACCTCGACGCGCACGACCCCGCACTCGGCGCGGCGCTCGTCGCCCGGGACTTCGCCGACGGCACCGCCAGAGGAGTGCTGGGGTCTCCGCACTTCTTCTGCGAGGAGCGCAACCTCTTCTGTCCGACGCTCGCGCTCTCGAGAGATGCCGAAGGTGCACTCGATGCTGCGGTCACGATCGATCGCCTCCGCGGATTTCTCCGCGACTGCGCCGAACTGGAGACTGCTTAGGCGCCTGGTTGTCCGGCCTGCTGGGCAGCGACTTCCTTGTGGACTTCCTCCATGTCGAGGGCCATGGCTTGGTTGACGATGTCAACCAGGGTGGCTTCGCCGATCGCTCCCGGCTGGGAGTAGACGACGACCTGCTCGCGAACAATCATGAGCGTGGGGATCGACATGATGTTGAAGGTCCCGGCCAGCTGCTGCTCTGCTTCGGTGTCCACCTTGGCGAAGACGAGGTCCGGGAACTGTTCGGAGACCTTCTCGAAGATGGGACCGAACATCTTGCACGGACCGCACCACTCAGCCCAGAAGTCGATGAGGACGACGTCGTTGCCGGTGACAACGCTCTCGAAGTTCGCTGCGGTCAGTTGGGTCGTTGCCATGGGCATCCTTTCGTCGCTCCACAGTCTCGCGGGAACCCCCAGCCGAGCATGCGCGACCCCGACCTACTCCTCCGGCGCCAACCGACGCTTCGGACCAGCGAGCAGCATCTGCACGTCGCCGATGTGGCGCTCCAAGAACGCGGCTTCGCAGTAACAGAGGTAGAGCTTCCAGAGCCGGCGGAACCCATCGCCGAAGCCCTCGGGAGCAACGGCATCCCACCCGGCGTCGAAGCGTTCCCACCACCGACGCAACGTGGTGGCGTAGTGCTCGCCGAACTCGAAGGTGTCGACCACCACGAGGTCCGTCACCGACGCCACGCTCTTGCGGATGGAACCGACGGAAGGCAGGCAGCCACCGGGGAACACCAAGGTCTTGATGAAGTCGTCGGCGAACTTGGCCCGGTCGAAGCTGCGGTCCTCAATGGTGATGGCCTGGAGGAGCATCAGTCCATCGGGCTTCAGTCGCTCGGCGCAGGCGGCGAAGAAGGTGTCGTGGAGTCGCCAGTCGACCGCCTCGATCATCTCAATCGACACCAACTTGTCGTAGGTGCCACTCAGGTCTCGGTAGTCGCAGTCGAGCACGGTGATCCGGTCGGACAGGCCTGCAGCAGCGACCCGCGCTCGGGCGGTTGCGCACTGGTTCTCCGAGATCGTGGTGGTCGTCACCCGACAGCCACGCGTGGTCGCCGCGTAGACGGCGAAGCCGCCCCACCCGGTGCCGATCTCTAAGAGGTGGTCGGATTCGTTGAGCTCGAGTGCCGAGCAGATGCGCTCCATCTTGGCGATCTGCGCCCCTTCGAGATCGAAGGGATCTGCACCGAAGAGCGCACAGGAGTAGAGCATCGTGGGGTCGAGCATGACCTCGTAGAGCTCGCCCGGCAGGTCGTAGTG
>Ga0007882_10000493_pt1 | contig 23370 bp, 7 predicted proteins | sample CryBogCBH12Aug01_FD_71195 | JGI IMG/M metagenome (GOLD analysis project Ga0007882, IMG submission 71195) | Freshwater microbial communities from Crystal Bog, Wisconsin, USA - CBH12Aug09.1 | ecosystem: Environmental > Aquatic > Freshwater > Lake | place: Crystal Bog, Wisconsin, USA | collected... | reverse complement strand
GGCATTGAAGGCTCCGGTTTGGAACTGGCGGATTTGCTTGCGCGCCTCGTCGGTTCCGGGCGCGGCCTGGAATTGGTCAGCCACGTCAACGACATCCCCAAAGGCTCGCGACTTGCCGTCTCGACCAACTTACTTGCGTCGCTGATTTCCGTCTGCATGCGCGCCACCAGCCAGACGAAATCACTTACCGGTGACCTCGCCGAGGAAGAGCGCCGCCTCGTGCTTGCCCGGGCTCTACTTGGCGAATGGCTCGGCGGCTCCGGCGGCGGCTGGCAGGATTCCGGCGGCGTTTGGCCCGGCATAAAATTGATTAGCGGTGTCGCGGCGATCGAAGGCGATCCGGAATTCGGCATCAGCCGCGGCCGGTTGATGCCGACGCATAAAATTTTGGAACGTGGTGAAGTTTCCGCCGAGACGCGCGAGCGGTTGCAGCAAAGCCTGGTGCTCGTTCACGGCGGCATGGCACAAAACGTCGGGCCGATTTTGGAAATGGTAACGGAGAAATATCTGCTCCGCTCCGACGCCGAATGGACTGGACGCAAACAGGCCATCGGCCTGCTGGATGAAATTGTTTCCACGCTCCGCGCCGGCGACGTGCAAAAGCTCGGCGCGCTCACCACAAAAAATTTCTGCGAGCCGGTTCAAACCATCATTCCGTGGGCCAGCAATGCGTTCACTGAATCACTCATTGCCACAGTGCGTGAGGAATTCGGCGCGGACTTCTGGGGCTTCTGGATGCTTGGCGGTATGGCCGGTGGCGGCATGGGATTTATTTTCAATCCGAAACGCAAAGCCGAAGCGCAAAAACGCCTGCAGGAAATCATGTCGCAGACCAAGCGTGAGTTGGAACACGCGCTGCCGTTCGCTATGGAGCCGGTGGTCTATGATTTTGCCATCAACGAGCGCGGCACCTGGGCAGACTTGCTGCACGGCGAGAATGCGTTGCTGCCTCGCGGTTATTACGCGCTGCACGTTCCGCGCTGGCTGCGTGCCGATCCGCAGGCGTTGACAAAACCGCAGCGGGCGGAGCTGGACAAATTTAGCGCCGCCACACGCACACGCCCGGAATTTTCCGGCATGATGCAGACGTTGTTCGATCGGCTGCTGCCGCGTTTGAAGACCGGGGATGGCAAACAGCAAAGTTTGGCCGAATTACTTGATCAAAACGGTTTTGACCGCGTCCAGCATGAGCAGATTCGTGATGACTTGAAAAACGGCCGCATCAGTCTCGCTCAGAATCGTCTGCCGGCCAGTGCGGAAATCAAGGACGTTCAAGACAGGGATGTGTTGAATGCCACGGTGCCACTGGGAAAGGAATTTCACGAAGCCGGACTCGCCGCGCTCGCTCGGGGTGAACTCGCCATTGTCACGCTTGCCGCCGGTGTGGGCAGCCGGTGGACGCAAGGCGCTGGCGTGGTGAAAGCTTTGCATCCGTTCTGCAAGTTTGCGGGCGTTCACCGCACGTTCATCGAAACGCATCTCGCGAAGAGTCGGCGCATCGGCCAGCTTGCCGGCTGTGCGCTGCCACATATTTTCACAACGAGCTATCTGACGCACGCGGCGACGGAAGAGTTTTTGCAGCGGCAGAAAAATTATCATTATGCCGGCCCGCTGCTGCTGTCCGCCGGACGTTCCATCGGCCTGCGGATGAATCCGATGGTGCGAGATTTGCGTTTTCTCTGGGAGGAAATGCCGCAGCAGCGGCTCGATGAGCAGCAGCAGAAAGTCCGCGTTAGCCTGCGCGCCGCGCTGATCAACTGGGCACGCACGGCGGGCGAAGGCGGCGATTACACCGACAATCTGCCGGCGCAATGCCTGCATCCGGTTGGCCACTGGTTTGAGGTGCCGAATCTATTGCGCAACGGCACGCTTGCGAAACTACTCGCGGAGCGTCCACCGTTGAAACATTTAATGCTGCACAACATTGACACGCTCGGCGCGGATGCCGATCCGGCGATTTTCGGCCTGCATCTTGCGCAGGAATCCTGCCTCACGTTCGAAGTCATCACGCGCCGCTTGGAAGATCGCGGCGGCGGTCTTGCGCGGGTGAACGGCCAGGTGCGCCTTGTCGAGGGGCTGGCGATGCCGCGCGAAGAGGAGGAGTTCAACCTGCGCTTTTACAATTCCAACACTTGCTGGATCAACATAGATAAGTTGCTGGAGATTTTTCGACTGAGCCGTGCGGATTTGAACGACGCGGAAAAAGTCGCTGCCGCTGTCCGCAACGTTGCCGCGCGGATGCCGACTTACATCACCATCAAGGACGTGAAAAAACGCTGGGGCCACGGCCAAGAGGATGTTTTTCCCGTGAGCCAGTTTGAGAAATTATGGGTGGACATGACGGCGTTGCCGGAAGTGAAAACCGCCTTTGCCGTGGTACCGCGCCTGCGTGGGCAGCAGCTCAAGGATCAGGCTCAGCTCGACGGCTGGCTGCGCGACGGCTCAGCCGGTTTTGTGAATAATCTGTGTTTATGGTCATAATCCGGCCGGCACGGAATGGATACTCCAATGGAAGAATTGGTCGAACCTCGCTTCGTGTCACCAATCCATTCGCGCATCGTGCCGGGCGGCCGTCTCGATGGGCAACCCACTGAAATGCGCATCAGCGGCGCGCAGCATAGCCAGCGACAGGCAATAGAGGGAGAGTGAAAAAATCTCGTTTAATGAAATTTTCCGTTCATTAATTTCTGCGGTGCTTGAAAGCTTCGGTCATTCAAAGAATTTCAAAATATTCAATGTTATTTTCCGGCTCAGAGGTTAGGAGGGATCTTGTATAAGATTTTGCGGTTGTTCCTTCAGTACGCAGGTTTATTGGTGGGTTCATTAAAAATTGGTCAAAGATGCCAATCACCAGCGGGCGCAGTTCCATTTTGCCCGGCGTAGTTAGCCAAGAATCAGCGTGAGCAACGTTCTGGCTTCAGTCGGACTAAGTCCGACTACCACCTGAACCTTGGGTGGAAGCAAGAAAAACCAAAACCACCGGAAACAAATCCATCACAGGTGGCTTAAAGAACGGGGTCCAAGCAGATGAGATAATGCCCGCCACGAGCAGAAAGTGAACAACTCGCCAGACAAAACCAAACTGTCACACGGCGGTAGAATTTTATCCTTGGTGCGCCAAATAATTTGCGTGAGGTATGGCTTATGGCTTGCAAGCATTACTACCTTCCTTAATTGGCAAGGCATTTCCTTTATTTAATAAAGGCAGGCTTAAAATCTGCCAACTTCAGGCTTTGAGCATAAAATAAGGATCAGGGAAGGATGCGATTCCAAATCAAGCCTTCTACAACCTAATCAACTTTTGTTAAGCCTGGATTTCTGGAAAATATTAAGTCTGTTTAACTTGCAGTCGCCAGTATTGCTTTTGACGGTTAATGCCTAGATTTTAAAATTCACTAAAATCAACAAAACACAAAGCAACACAAGTTGCTGCGACCTAGCCTTAATCGGCGATTTCCAGGCGAGGTTTAAACTAATAATTGCCTTCCCCGTTGCGAAATTTGCTTGTCGCAAAAAAATACTTTGCTGGCGCAATATGCACATTGGAGGTGGAAATGCCTTATCGTATGGTTTTTGCAAGCCAAACGTATTTCCCAAATTAGCGTTGACTCAAAGTCAAAAAATATATGAACACAAAATATAAAATTTTTGTCAGCCGAACCCAGAAAACCCCTGGTTTCACACTTATCGAGTTGCTGGTCGTGATTGCCATCATCGCCATTCTAGCGGCTATGCTGTTGCCGGCACTCTCGGCGGCGAAGCAAAAGGCATTGCAGATAAAATGTGTCAACGGTTTGCGGCAGGTGGGCTTGGCAGCCGCAATGTATGGCGGTGATTTTCAAAACCATTTGCCCTACGGCTTCATGGTTGCCGGGGTCGGTGGATACGGCATTGATACAAACATCTGGCAAAATTACCTCGGTATTAAAAGTTCAAGTGGAACTTTTACCACGCTGTATTCATGCCCGGCTACGCGCGCCATGACGCAAAATCAGGATATTTCATCGTATGCCGCGAATGGAAACATTCCCCGCTTCGCCGCCGATGCCGATCCGGTGCAAACGCCTTCGACCGCGCTTTCATACCCCTTAAAAAAATTCTCTGACTCGTCTGTTCCCACCCGGACCGTGATGACAATCGATGCGGGTGCCTATCAGGTGAATGGCCAGGTGAATACTTTTTGGCCCTACTTGGAATCAGTCCACCCTTGGTATAGTCCGGCTTTTCCGCACTTTGGAAAAAATCTCTCCATGTTCGACCCAGCGAATGACAAGGGCATGAGCTATCTCGACGGTATAGCGGTAGGAGTTTATTTCGACGGCCATGCGGATGCCCGCAAAGCGGACCGGACCGGACTGACTGATAATAATAAAATCCCCGTCATCCGTCCCGCTGACGGTCAGCGTGGTTGCTATCATGCTTTCTGGACAGGCACAACCGCTGATTCCGGCACTTGATTTCACCTCATGATTGGCCTCATCCTCGCCTGCTTCGGCTCGGTCTTCAACGTGCTGACCGATGCCTCGCGCAAGAAGATCCTTGACCGCCAATATGACGCGGCGGTCATCGGCTTCTGGTGCAAGCTCGTGGCCTTGGGGTTTTATTTGTTAGCGCTCGGATTCGTTATTGCGGCGGGGTTTGGGTTGCAACTGCCGCCAATTGGTGCCGCCTTGAAAATTTCCCCTGCGATCGCCTTCGGACTTTATCTGGCTTTGAATGCGCTGCTCGAAGGCACGGCTATTTTGCTAAACTATCGAGCGCTGCAAGTGTCGCCGCTCTCGTTTTGTGTGCCGTTTCTCGCGCTCACGCCGGTATTTCTGCTGCCGATCGGCAAGTTTTTTCTGCACGAACAAATTGTCGGCGGCATGGTTGTCGGCGTTTTTCTCGTGGTCACCGGCTCGATCGTCATCAACCGGCAGCTTTTTGCGAATGGCTGGCTCGAACCAGCGAAAGAAATCATTCGCCAAAAAGGCAGCCGCTATATGATGCTCGTCGCCTTGCTGCTCGCGACCACGGCAGCGCTGGACAAATGGTTCGTCACCAGCGGCGGCGACGTCGCATTTGGCGAACGCCTGTCACGCTCATTCACCTTGTCCATCGGTAAATCGGTAATGCTGGCGATCTTTTTTCTTGGACTTGCTTGCTGGCGGTTGCGCAGCGGAGAAGCCGCTTCGCCGAAACATTCCTGGACGGCTGCCTGGCGGGAAGTTCCGCGCTGGATTTTACTCGCCGCCTTTTTTGAAGCCGTCGTGTTGGTGCTACAACTCCTAGCGGTGCAGTTTGCCGTCGCGGCCATTGTCATCAGCATCAAGCGCTCCGGTATTTTGCTGGCTTGCGTTGTTGGCTGGTTCGTCTTTCACGAACGCGAAATCACCGACCGAGTCATTGGCTCGTTTGTGATGGTTGCTGGGGTGGTGATATTCTTTTTAACCAAACCAAACGCGCAAGGCGCGGCAATCATCGGTTTCACCGGCGCGCTCGGCGTGGCCGCGTTCGCGCTGGCGGGATTGGGCGTCGCGCTTCACCTGACACGGGATTGGAATAAATCCGACGCCGTCATTGTGGCGGGACAAAATTTATCCGGGAGCAAGGCATGAAATATATTTTGGACATGGTGCATCACAATCCGGGTGAACCGCCGTTTCAATCGCGGTTTCTCGATCCGGCGCACCTCGCCGCCTATGGCTTCAATGGCCAGGTTTTCAAGCACATCAACTGCGTGGCGACGTTTGCCGCAAGCGGCGTGGATTGTTTTCCCGCCGGTTCGCCGGAGCGAGCCTGGCTGGATCAGTTCACACCCGGCATTGAACGCGAAATTGCTGCGGCAAAAAAACAAGGCTTGAAGATTTTTTACCACGTTGATCTATTTGTCCTGCCGAAAACACTCGTCGAGCATTTCAAAAATGAAATTCGCAACCCGCTGACCGGCCGCATTTCCCTCGACCGTCCCAAGACTCTGGAGTTGCACAAAATATTGTTCGACGAAATCACCGCGCGGTTTCCGCAAGTTGACGGCTATATCATCCGCGTCGGCGAAACGTATCTGTTCGACACGCCGCATCACATCGGCAACAGTCCGATTCCCAAAGTCGGACCGGCATGGACGCCCACTTATCTCTACGCCGAAACACTTTCCGGCCGCCCACCAGCCGAGCCACGCTGGGACAAATCGCAAGCCGAAGCTTATGTGACGTTGCTTCATTTTTTGCGCGAAGAAATTTGCGTAAAGCATGGCAAAAATGTTTTTTTTCGCACCTGGGATATCTTTCCCGACAAGCTGCATGCTTCGCTTCCTCATTATCTCGAAGTCACCGACCAGGTTGAACCGCATCCATTGCTGGCATTTTCCATTAAACATACCGCGCTGGATTTTTGGCGCCACACGAAGGTCAACGACTGCCTGACCCAGGGCCGGCATCCGCAAATCATTGAGGTGCAATGCCAGCGTGAATACGAGGGCAAAGGCGCTTATCCGAACTACGTTATGGACGGCGTCATCAACGGCTTCGAGGAAAATGCCAATAGAATCGGGCTGAAAGATTTGCTTGGCAGCCCGAAAATTCTCGGTGTCTATTCGTGGTCGCGCGGCGGCGGCTGGTATGGGCCGTATATTCAAAACGAGTTGTGGCCGGACTTGAATGCGTACGTGCTGGCGCAGTTTTTCAAAAATCCGACGCGTACCGAGGAGGAACTCTTTCTCGAATATGCCACGCAGAAACTCGGTCTGCAAAATGGCGACGTAAACCGGTTCCGCGAACTTTGCCTGCTTTCGTCGAGGGCGATTTTGCAAGGGCGCTACTGCGCCTCCTTTGACCACGTGCTCAACGAATCCGTTCTGCCGACCGCGTTGTGGATGCGCGATGACCGGCTTGGCGGCCAGGCGCAGCTTGCGGAAGTGTTGGATTATCTTCAGAAAAACAATGGCACCGCCGAAGCACTCGCCGAAAAGGCCGAGTCTGTGCGGCTCTGGGAACGCATCGCGTTTTTGGCGCGGCAAATCGAGTGGCGCGACCGCGGGTCGCAGCAGTTTGCCGTGGTTTCAGCGGAATATGGCTTGAAACTCTTCCGAGTCGTCGAATCCGGCTGGCGTGTGATGCTCGCCGGCAAAGAATCAGGTGCGGAAGGGGACCTGGAACTGGCACTCACGGCTTATGATGCCGCGTGGGCGGATTATCAGTCGCTTGGTGATTTGCCCGGTTGTCCGACGCTTTACTCGGGCAAATACTTCAACCTGCCGGGACAGGCGGAGGTGTCCGGTCTGGCCGAAACCGTCGCCAAATTTCGGCAACGTTTGAACCTGACAGCGGTGAAATAATCAATCGGCGCCAATTTTTTCATGGCCAAATTCAATTGTTTCAAACAGATGAGAATTGGCCTTTGGCTATTGTATTTATTGCCTGCTGCCAGTTTGCTGGCCCAACCGACAATTGTGGATATTGGCACGACCAATACGTTCACCGCGAACGCCGCTGCGACGAACTATTTGTGGACGATTGACGGTGTGACAGCCGGCGGCAACAGCAACTCCTTCGCCTACACGCCGCAGATTTACGACGTCGGCACACATTACCTCCTGGTGAATCAGATTTTTCCCGGCACGGTGAATTCCAACTCCTATTGGGCGGTGCGCGTGCGGCTGAGCACGCCGGTCGCCGCGCAAAATTATTTTGTTGCGACGAACGGCTTAGACAGCAACGTTGGAAGCTTAGCTGCGCCGTTTCTGACTCTCGAAAAAGCGCGCAGCGCGGTTCGAGCGCTTGCACGACCGCTGCCCGCCGGTGGTGTGACGGTTTGGCTGCGCGGCGGAAATTATTACCGCACGAATACGCTGATGCTCACGAACACGCTCGATTCCGGCAGCGCGACGTCGCCGGTTATTTGGCGCAGTTATTCGAATGAAGTCGCCGTGATTTCTGGCGGCAAGACGATTTCCGCCGCGAGTTGGTTGCCGCTGAATTCCTCGCAGACAAATCGGGTTGCGCCCGGCGTGAATCCGACAAACATTTGGGAACTCGACGTGGCGGCGGCGGGCATCACGCACGGCGCGGCGTTTCCCGCCGATTTTGGTTCGTGGACCATTTTTAACATTTATGGACAAAGCGCGGACGGCGGTTTGTGCGAATTGTTTTACAATGGTCAGCGACAATACCTTGCGCGCTGGCCAAACCACGATTTGACGAATGATGATCTATTCACGACGAACACGGCGATGGACGGCGTCGCGAAAGGTCTGCTCAATTCACCCGGCGAGATGAGCTACGCGGCCAGCGGCGATAACACGAATTCGCTCAACTATCCCGGCACATACACGAACAGTGCGGGGCAGGCGGTTGCGGTCGGGGGCGCGTTTTATTGCAAGACCAACGACATCGCGCGCTTCACCCGCTGGCAGTCGGCGATCACCAATGGCGGCTTGTGGTTGCAGGGTTACTGGCGCGTGGCGTGGCAAATTGACACGATCAAAATCAGTGGATTCGACCTGACCAATCGCGCGGTGCTGCTGGATCCCAGCGCAGCGCCCGCCAACGGAATCGGCAGCAAATACGCAAGACCGGGCGGCAACAGCAATGAAAAATTTTGCGCGGTAAATTTGCTGGAAGAAGCTGATCAACCGGGCGAATGGTGCGTGGATTTTAACCGCAATAAAATTTATTTTTACGCGCCCGGGCCGCTGTCCAACGGCAGCGTGGTGATTTCGGATTTCGGTTCGCCGCTCGCGCAGGTCGGCGGCGCGGGCAGCGTGATCGTGAGCAACGTGATTTTCCAAGGTTTGACTTTTGAGGCAGGTCTCGCGCAGGGGATATTGATCACCAACGGAATCCAAAATCTGGTGTTCGGCTGTACTTTTCGCAATATGGGAAATTACGCGGTGGACATCTGCGGCGCCGGCGGCACCAACGGTGTTGTGAGTTGCAACCTGACCAATCTCGCCGCCGGCGGCGTGCTGCTGCGCGGCGGTACGGAAAACACCAGTGCGGCGCTGCGCGTGCCCACGCGAAATTTTGTGGTCAACAATCTTATCACGAATTTTTCCCGCGTGGCGCGTGTCTATGCAGCTGCGGTGGACAACGGGTTTTTTGGCGTAGTCAACGGCGGCGGCGGCGGACATTATGCGGCGGTCGGCAATCGCGTAGCGCACAATTTTATCAGCACTTCTCCGCATTGCGCGATTTTGCATGCGAGCTGGGACAACATTTTTGAATACAATGAAATTTCCCATTTTCAGCAAATCTCCGACGACCTCGGTGCGTTTTACAGTTACGATTATTCCTATCAGCATGGCAACCAAACGTTCCGTTACAACTTCATCCACGACTCGCCCTACGGCAATGGCATTGATTTCGATCAAGACTCACTTGCGATGCACATTTTCGGGAACGTGATGAATCTGAACACCTACGCCAGCGAATCGCAGGGATACGGCGTGGTGTATCACGATTACAATCGCCACATGCTCGGCAACGAGCAGCCGGTGGACAATTACAATAACCTTTACGCGAACACACACGTGGGCGCGAAATTTGTTTCCTCCGTGCCGCCGATCAACCTCGCGCAAAATGCCGCCACCAAATGCACCACGGCCTACACCTGGGAGCTGATCACAAACTATTCCGGTCGCTCGACAAATGATTTTGTCGCCTCCGCGCAATCTGTGATGCAATCGGGGGCGAACACGAATTATACCAGCGATCCGGGATTCTTAAATTTGACGAACAATGACCTTAGGCTGAATCCGACGTCACGCGTTTATGCCGACTTGCCGAACTTTCAGCAAATTCCGGTGGAAATGATCGGACTATATAACGACGAGGTTCGCACCAACATCGGCTGGTCGCCATTAGTTACAACGAGCACCGCGACCAACATCACACCGAAAAGCGCCATCTGTGGCGGTCGATTGTATTTCCCGCAATTTGATTTCAACACAACGATAGTGGTCTATTTCGGGCTTACTGATGGTGGTAGCAACGCACTGGCCTGGCAAAGTTCAACGAACATCGGAATTTTCGCCGCCGGAATCGTGAGCGCCACGATGAGTGGACTGCAATCGAACACGAATTATTATTTTCGCTTTTTCGCGACGAACGCATTCGGCATGTCCTGGTCGCCCGCCAGTTCTTCGCTGGTCACGCCGCCAGCGCCGCCAGTCGCCACGTTCACCAACCTCACGGCTAGTCAGGCGGTTTCTTTGAATGCGCTAATCGCGTTGAGCGGTCAGGTTTACAACCCTGCGCCCCTATATCCGACGAACGGCGAAATCATTTCGGTCACCATCAACGGCATAACGCAGACGACTTACACGACGAATAACAATGGGACATTCGCACTCATCTTTAACGCTACGAATATTCCCGCCGCGACCGGCAGTTATGCGATCACTTATGCCTACGCGGGTAGCGCGAATCTTTCCGGAACGACAAACATCAGCACGACGTTGAGCGTTGTGCCGGCAAATGTCACTTGGAGCGGCGCGAGTAGTGCTAATTTTGAGATCGGCGGTATTGGTGGTAACTGGAGCGATTACGCCGCGCCGATCAACGACCTCGTTTCCAGTACAGCAATTTTCGGAAATCCACCCATCACCAATCAGCCTTCGCTCACGACAAATCGGAGCGTGTGGGGATTGAGTTTTAGTTCCACCAATGGCGGCTGGATGCTCTCCGGCGGCGCGGGCAATTTTCTTCTCGGCATCGGTGGCAACGGCATCACTACCGCTGGACAGACGAGTGGAACCAATTTTATCAGCACGACCTTGAATGTCGGCGCGAACCAGACTTGGCAGGCCGGTGCAGGCGGGACTCTATTGTTCACCGGCTCGATCACGAACTCAGCTTTGAACACCAATTATTCCGTGACGTTCAATGCCGGCGCAAACACGGGCACGGTGATATTAAGTCCATCGGCTGGAAATAAAATTTCCCTGACTGGCAGCAACAATACGGCTTCGATTTTTCAGGTCAAATCCGGCGGGGTTTTGCAGTTCGGTGGTGACGGCGTAAATGCGCCAGTGACGACGAGCACAAACCAAATTTTCAACACCGGCACAAACACTTTTGGCGCATTTGCCATCAACGCGCCCGGCAAGGCGCAGGTATATTCAGGCTACTGGATTTTTAGCGACCTCGGCAAAAACGGCGGCGACAAACTAACTGGAACCCTCGAAGTGGACGGCGGCACAATCAGTTTCGGCGGTGCACGCTACCTCGGTGAAGGTTCGGTTCAGGTCAATGGAGGCACACTGAAAGTAGGCTCCGATGCGATGACTCATTATATCAACGGCGGCCGATTCTCGCTCGGAAATTTTTACACCGTGCCAACCGCGACGGCGGCAATGAACATCACCGGTGGTTTCGTCGATCTCGGACAGGCTAACGGCAGCGTTGGCAATGGCAACGGCATCGGCTATGGCGTAAGCACGTTGCTAAACCAAAGCGGCGGCGTGCTGCAAAACGGCGTGACGCCCGGTAGCGGCGGCACAATGACGAGCTTCAGCATCGGAGGGTTGAACGGGCAGGGGAACGGCACAACGAACAACCTGTCGGCTTTCACGCTCGCAGGTGGAACATTCATCAGCGCTGGCGTCGTGGCGGCCTCGACGAACGCCGGACCGGGTAGCGTAAATAATTTCAATTTCATGGGCGGCGTGCTGGCGGTGCAAAGTTTCAACGCGACGAATCTAGGTTCCAGCCCCGCAGCCACGATTTCAGCGAACCAGACAAATGTTTCGCTCGCCATCGGCACGCTGGTTAATTACGGCGGCGCGCTCGCGCCAGGAAATCTTGGCGTGCCTGGAAAAACAAGCATCCTTGGTAACTATGCCGTGTCAAACAATGCGGCGGTGCTGGCGGTTGACCTAGGCGGCACAAATCCGGCAAGCGCATTTCAGGACAGCGCAACGAATTACGATTTTATTTCCGTCGCCGGCAACACGGCGCTGGGAGGAAGTCTCGCCGTGAACCTTTTGAACAATTTTGTCCCCGATGCGACCAACAGCTTTACGATACTGACGAATGGTGGAACGTTGACTGGAAGTTTCACAAACATCATCGGCGGCCGCGTGGCGGTATCGAACATTGCCGGCGGCAGTTTTGCGGTGGTGACGAACGGCAATTCGGTGGTGCTGACGAATTTCAATACGATTGCCTTTCCATCTGCATCGCCGGTTCTGAATGGCGTGGTTTTGAGTGGAACGATCTTGATTTTTGCCGGCACGAACGGCACGGCAGGTGCCAACTATCTTGTGCTGACGGCGACGAATCTAGCGCTGCCAATGGCAAATTGGACGGTGCTGGCGACGAACCAATTTGGGCCCGGCGGCGCGGTGGATTTTACGAACCCACTGAACTTTAATTCGCCGCAACTATTCTTCCGGCTGCGCTTGCCGTGATTTGGCCGGGCGATGACGCAAATTGACACCTTCGCGACGCAAAATAACACCTTAACTTTTAAGTTTCCAAGACTAATGTTCCTAACTGATTCCCAAACCTAGCAAAGCGATTTGCCCAGTTAAACCTAAACATAAATGAAAACCTCACAACTAAAACTGCACCGCCTGTTTCTGGGTGGCTTGTTAACCGTCTTGTCTGTAGGCCTGACGGCGAGCGCCACGCCCATCCTCAAACTCGACAATAACAACTCGCTGGCCGACCCTTTAAGTTGGAACGGCGGACTAGCGCCCGGCAGCGGTGATATTGCGCAATTTGACACGCAGGGCACCGGCGCCTATTCGGCAACCAACACTTGGGTTCTTGGCGCCAATACCAGCTGGGCGGGCATTCAGGATCTCTCGCCAACCAACTCGCTAACCATCACGAACGACGGCAGTTCGCTGACGCTGGGCGCTGGCGGCTTTGATCTTTCCGCCGGCTCAAACAACTTTACATTTTATCCAGACATCAGCCTTACTGCACCGCAGATTTGGAATGTCACAAACAATCGCACCCTGACGGTGTATGGCAATGTTACCGGCACGGCGGGAACCAACGCGCTGGACATCGTGAAGATGGGCGGCGGCACGTTGAATCTCCGGTCCACCGGCATCGTGTTGCGGGCGACGCAGGTTGTCAACGTCAGCAACGCGACGATGAACGTTTACGCGCCGATTTCACAAAACGCGGCGGGATATGGCATCACCAAGACCGGTGCGGGCACGTTGAGTTTGCGTGGCACGAATACGTTCACGGGGTCGATTATGGTGAACCAAGGCACAATGGCCGTAGAGACCAACGCGAGCACCATGGCTGGTTCAACGGTGACAGTAAATAACCCAGCCGGTGGCACGGTCGGCACCTTTGGCAATTTTACGATTAATGGCGGCGGTTTGGTAAACGGACTGGTTATTGTCAAAACCAATTCTACTGCTAACTCGATTAACTGCACAGTTAACGGCACCATCGCAGGAAATGTTGCGACCGATTCAGGCACTGGCCCGGCTAGTCCCAACGCAAACGCTACTCCAAACGTTCTCACTGGCTATATAAATGTCAACGGCGGCGGTTCGATTGCAGTCGGCGGTTATATCACTAACGGCGGCGTGGTGAAGTTTTCTGGAAACACGCCCGTTGCGTTCGGCACGTTCATCATGAACAACGGACTTGGCGGTATCTATGATGCAAACCAGTCGCCAAAAACTTTTACATTTCCCGGCGGCACGGCAATGTCTTTTTTCCAGTGTGCCTCAAACGAACAGGCCACTTTGCAAGTCGCAGGCAATGGGAATTGTTATATTCACTGGCTCGGTTATAACGATGCCAATGGATCCGGATACCAGCATTATTCTTACACCAATGTTTTTAACGGCGGCAATTGGACGGTTGGAAGCATCGGCCAAGGCAACAGCGGCGCACACTATGTGGGAAACGCGATCTTGACCGGCGGTGCAAATATGACAATCACCAATCTTGGTGCGAGTGGTGCTACGCCGTCCCGGACACATAATACCTGGAATATTATCAACGGCTCACTAACATTTTACGCCCAGGTTGCCGAGAATGATGTTGCGGACAACGCCGGCATGAACATTTTCGTCAATAATAGTGGCGGTGGGCCGGGAACGTTCACCATCACCAACGGCGGTATAAACATTGGGTTCGCGACCGCCAATACCGGAGCAGAAAACAATTCACTCAACATCGGCAGCGGTGGATTGGCCTCAATCAAAGGCACGGTGCAGGTCGGCACTTCGACGGCTTCACCCAACGCGGAGACGAACGCAATTAATTTGTCCGGCGGCAAACTCCTGATTAACGGCACGCTTCAATCCATCGCACTCGCGGGAGCGCAGGATCATTTGTTCACTTGGACCGGCGGTCAGCTTACCGCGCAGACCATTACCACTAGCGCCGGATTTAATGACCCGGCTAGTTGGATCACCACCAGCACGGTCAGCAACACCGCCGGCATCCTCGCGCCCGGGGACCTCGGCACGGCGGGACGAACCACCATCACCGGCAACTATGTCCAGACTTCCGGCGGCACTTTGGCTGTGGATATTGCCGGTACCTATCAGTCCGGCAATGTTTTCCAAGCCGGCCCCACCAATTATGACTTTGTTTCCGTTTCCGGCAGCGCGTCGGTGGCCGGACAGATTACCGCGAATTTGATTGGCGGTTATACGCCCGCCGCCAGCACAACCGCATTCACCATCTTGACCGGAACGAGCGGTCTGGTGGCCAGCGCTGGCACATTGGGGTATAGCGGCTATGTTCCGGTATACACCAATGGCGTGCTTTACGGTGGAAAATATTTTCAGGTGCTGGTGACGCCGAACAATTTGATCCTCACCAACTACGGGGTCAGCGTTGCCACGCTCGCCGCGAAATTTTCCCCGACCAATGCCGTCGGGGTCGCACCCGCTACGCCAACCTTCACGGATAGCTCAACCGGCGTTATCACAAACCGCCACTGGGTTTTCGGTGACGGAGCAACGCTGGACACGACTTCCACCAGTGTTTCCCACACTTACTCCACAGTCGGCATTTACACGGTTGCACTGACGGTTTACGCTCTCGACGGTTCCACCAACACGGCGACCGGCATCGTCAAGGCGACCTTGAGCGCGGACAACGCATTTTGGAAAGGTGGCTTGAGCAGCAACGTTTGGGATTTGACGACCGCAAATTGGTACACCAACGGCGTGACCGGTCCGTATCATGATCCTGATTTCGTCATCTTCGACGACAGCGGCAATGCATTACCGTCAATCAACTTGACCGTGTCGCCCGCGCAGCCTACGAGTATTACCTTCAGCAACGTCACCAAAAACTACACAATTTCCGGTGTCGGCCAGATTTCCGGCAATACCGGACTTACGCTCGCTGGTGATGGTGTGAGCAGCGGCGGTAATGTAACTTTGCTCACGACGAATAATTTCACCGGCGCAACTGTCATCAGTTTCGGCACGCTGCAAGTGGGGAATGGCACGGCAGACGGCGGCATTGACAGCTCCATTGCCATCACCAACAACGGAGCGCTGATCTTCAACCAGAACGCAACACATAGTCTCGCGGCTAGCCTCGCCGGCAGCGGCTCGCTCACAAAAGCGGGCAATGGCACCCTCATTTTGGGCGGTGACAACAGCGCGAACTTCACCGGACCGGTCACCATCACCGGCGGCACGTTGAATGTCGCGAGTGATAGCACGCTCGGCGCGAGCGGTGGCAATGTCAATTTGACGAACGCCACCTTGCAGATCAGCTCCGCCGGCACGATCAACCGCTATCTTAACCTAGGCGGTACGAACGTTTCATTGAATGTCAATGGCACAGTAGTTTTGCCTAATGCCATTAACGGCATTGCCCCGGTGACAATCGGCGGTGCGGGCACTCTGCAAATTGACAATGGTGGCACGAGTGCTTCATTGCCGACCAACGTGGTGCTGAACGGCGGCAGTCTCATTTTTGCCCGGTCAGACAATTACACGCAGGCCGGAACCATTGTCGCCAGTTCCGTTACCAGCTCGATTGATACCTCAAACACGCCGACGGGCAGCACCAACACGCTTACGTTGGGCAATGGCATAAACACCTTCAACACCATCGGCAACAGCGCGCTGGGCGTCTTGATCCTGAACGCCACCGCCAGTTCAACCAACTTCATCGCCGGCAATACGGGCGGGGCGTTCGGCGTGAACAACAAGACTGCCGGGGCGGACTTGATAATCAATGGCGGGAATTATTTCGTCACCAACGCGCCTTTGTTTGGCACCATTGGCGGCGGCGATTTTTACTCCACACTGGTGTTGAACAGCGGTTCCTTGAATTCGCCATATTACGGAAATGCAGCCGCCACCGATGGCGGTGGTCATTTCCTACGCTGCAATTTTGAGATGAATGGCGGTACATTCCACGTGGCGGCTTGGGGTCTGGCATTCTGTGTGGCCAATCCCAATGGCGCCACTCCGCAAACTTTCACGCTTAACAATGGCACGATTTTGGTGGATGACAGCAACACCACGTCCGGAGCCACCAGCACCAACACATTCTACGGTTTGAATGTCGGCAATCACGGTTTTGCCAATGATACCCTTTCGTATTGCGGCAATGCGGTTGCGGTGCAAAACGGTGGACAACTTATTCTGGCTGGCAGTACCAACAACAACTTTGAGCTTGGTGCCACTTACTTGGCGTCAAATGCGAAGGGGGCCAAGGCCGCATCATACGAACTGGCTGGCGGCACGCTTTCGATTGTTGGCGGCAAGAATGGCGGCAACGTCCACATTGGCGGTAGTTCGGACGGTGCTAGTTCTGGAACCCTCATTCTTACCAACACGGGCAAGCTGATTGCCAGCGGTTCAATTAGCGGTTATCCGAATGGCGTGTCGGAAGTTCAAGTGTTTACGTTTGCCGGCGGCACGCTCGTCGCCAGCAACATTAATGTAACGGACTTGAGTTCGTTTGCGGGGGGTGCGCCCGGCACTCTGGTCAACGATGCGGGAACGCTTTCGCCCGGCGATTCCGGTGTGGCCGGCAAGACCACCGTGATTGGAAATTATACCGGTAATTCCGGCTCTACGCTGTCCATTGACTTGAACGGTGTAACCGCCGCAAACTCGTTTACAAACAGCGGTGCGTATTATGACACCGTTGCGGTCAGTGGTACGGCCACGCTTGGCGGCGATCTGTTGGTTCGCACCAACTTCGCGGCGTCGGCCACGAATACGTTCACAATCCTCACGGCGGGCAATGTAAGTGGCACATTTGCAAATCTCACGGGCAGCCGGGTCACCGTGAGCGGTTCCACCAACACTTTTGCCGTGGTGGTCACCGCGAATAGCGTTATTCTTACCAACTTCTCGGGTGCCGCTGTCGCGTCGCCGCCGTCTCCGGCCGGCATCACGGCGGTTTACGACGGTAGCACGCTCACGCTGAACTGGCCTTCCGGCCAAGGCTGGCGTCTCCAGGCACAGACTAATTCGCTCGCGACCGGCCTCGGCACCAACTGGGTGAACGTCACCGGAGCCGCACCGCCGGTTCCGGTGTCGCCGAACTCGGCAAATGGTAATGTGTTCTACCGCCTAGTTTGGCCTTAGAATGTCGGCTATGGCTGGGGGGCCGGGTGATGCCGTTTGGCTGGCGTCACCCGGCTTTTTATTGCGAAAGGGTCTTTTCACTCGGCGTTTTTTGAAATAGCTTCACCTGAATCCATGGCGCACAACCGTCCACGTCTCCGGCGCATTGCCGTCATCGGCGCGCCGGTCTTACAGGCCCAGAGTCTGTTCAACGCCGCACTCATAGACTACGCGGCGCGGCAGGGTAACTGGAGATTTGTCTTCAGCACGGAGGTGAGCGTGCAGACCCTGAAGTTTTTGCGCCAGCTTGATTGTGATGGCGCGCTCATCCGCGTGGTCTCGCCGGCCATTGCGCGCGAGGCGAAAAAACTTTCGTTTCCGCTCGTCAATTTTTCCTCGTGGCTGTCCGATTCCGGTGTGCCTTCGGTGCGCTGCGATAACGCGATGATGGGCCGTCTCGCCGCGCAGCATCTCCTGAAAAAAGGTTTCCGCCGCTTTGGCGTCGTGTTAAGCAAGGGCGGCTGGTTTATCCATCCGCGGCATCAAAGCTTTTTGGAGGCGGTGGAAACCGCCGGGTTTGGCGCGAACATCCGCACCTTTCAACTGCAGTCGCATCCAGCTGACGCGATGGATTTGAAGCTTTTTCGTGAATGGGTGGGCAAACTGGAGTCGCCCGCTGGGTTGTTTCTCACCAACGACGATCCCGACGCGCCGGTCCTATTGGATGCGTGTCGCGAGGCGGGCAAGAAGGTTCCGGGCGATATTGCTGTCATCACCAGCCATGGTCATCCGGAGATTTGCTGTGCCTGCCATCCGCCGCTGACTTATGTGGACCAAAACGAGGCCGGCGTGGCATTGGAAGCGGCGAAATTTTTGGACCGTCTGATGTCCGGCGAGGCCAACGCTGCGCGCACAATTATCGTGCCCAGCGGCGGCGTGGTGGCACTCGGCTCCACCGATACCGTGGCGGTGGACGACCGCGAGGTGGCGCACGCGGTGGAATTTATAAGGGAGCATATTGCCGAGCCGATTAACATCAAGGACGTGGCGCAGCATTTCTCCATCGCTCGGCGCACACTGGAGCGCCGTTTCCGGGCTGCCATGAATATTTCGCTGCATGCCTTTCAGGCACAAGAACGCATCGAGCGCGCGAAAGACTTATTGCACGCCAAGCCGCCGCTAACGCTCGGGGAAATCGCCCGCCGTTGCGGGTTCGCCAGCGCCACGCGGTTGAACCTGGTGTTTCGCCGCAATGTTGGAGTTTCGCCCGTGGGTTGGCGAAGCCAGTGACGCCGCAGGGTCCTCAGCTCAAATTCACGGAAGGGGCATCGCCAGCCGCGCGCTGATCTGTCCTGTCGCAAAACAAGAGGGCGCTGCCGCAAAATAACATCAAACTTCGCGGCGAAAAGGGGGGTAGTTTTTATCCTAATACCAATATGACTGCGCGGGTTTATATTCAGTGAATCCGCGCGGCTTTTAACCAACTCAAATAATGCATATGTTTCTCAATCGTTTGACCGATAAAAGTGCTCTGCTAGTGCTGGTTTTTGTGGCTGTCGCAGCAAATATTCATGCCGGCACGCTGATTAAGGCCAACAACGCCAATCTGCTGAATGATGTGAACAGTTGGGTGGGGGGCACGGCTACTCCGGGCAGCAGCGATATTGCCAAATGGGACAGCACGGTGAGTGCAGCCAACACTGTGGGTTTGGGCGCACCCGCGAGTTGGAACGGTATCCTGCTCAATAGCCCTGGAGGCCTCGTGACAATTACCAATGACAGTAACACGCTGACGCTCGGCAGCGCGGGAATTGATATATCGGTCACTAACAATGGTATGACGCTTTTGTGTCCCGTGGTATTGAACGCAAGCCAGACGTGGACGGTATTTACGAACCGCACACTTCTCGTGAGCAATGTGGTGAGCGAAATCTCTGCTGGCACGGGACTGACCAAAACCGGTCCGGGCACACTTAACATGTATGCCACGAATATTTACACCGGACCGACGGTGGTGAACGGTGGCACGATGACTTTGACCGGCGGCAGTTTGGCGGTCGGTTCGGCGGTAAAAGTCAACACCGGCGGCGGCCTGAGCGTGTTTGCTTCAGCCTCCATTAACGGCCCGGTTGAAATCGGAACCAACACCGTCGCATCGCAAAACGCCTCGGTTTCCGGAAGGATTCTAGGCAATTTGACCATTGATCCCGGTTCTACCAACGTTACGCCGCAAAACGCTATTTATACCACGCCCGCTTCCGGATTTGTGCAGGCAAACTTTTCCGCACTGTTGAGCCCCGGCGGTTATATTACCAACCAAGGCGTATTAAACCTCACCGGCAATGGCGCGCTTACGCTTGGCACCATCATCGGCCCCGGGAGCGATGCCGCCGGTAACCTTGGCGGTATTCAGGACAACAATACCAATAGTAAAACTATCACGCTAGGCAATGGCAGTGCCTTTGCCTATTACAAGCCGGCTGGCGGAATTCCGGGCACAACGTTGCAAGTCGCCGGCAACGGTTCGACTTACTTCAAATGGTTTGGGTACAACGACGGCGCGAGTATTGCGCCCTACACGAATATTTTAAATGGCGGCACCTGGATGCTTGCTAACATTGGACAGAACAATTCGGCTTCGCATTACGTCGGTGTTTGCGCCATTAGCAATAGCGCGACCGTCTATGTAACCAACAACAATAGCTATACCCACGGCACGTGGATCGTGGTGAGTAACAGTTCGCTGACCTTTAATCAGCCGAGCGCGACTTTGACGGCTGGCCATGCCGCGAACAACTTTGGCCTAAACCTGAGCGCCAGTAACGGAGGTACAATTTATGCCATCGGCAACGGAATTACTCTGGCTTTTGGTCAGAGCACGCCCAATACAGCGGCTGAAACTAATTCCCTGACTGTTGGCTCTGGTGGATTGGTAGTCATAACAAATGGATCGGGGCAAAACCTTTATCTGGGCAACAGCGGAAAAAACGCCGCTTTAGAAAGCGACATCGTGAATTTGAACGGAGGCAAATTGATTGTCGCCGGGACGCTGGCAGCGGGCAACGGCGTCTTGTCCGGTGCTTATTGGACCAATGCCTCCAGCTATATTCCGGTTGCCACAACCAACATATTCAATTGGACGGGTGGCCAGTTGACGGCGCACACCATCACCGTTTCCAATGGCGTGGTGGTGGATGTGAATACAAATGCCAGCCCGTTCAGTGCTTTTGTGACCAATCCCGCAGTCATGGGCGGCAGTTTTACCAGCACGACATTGACGAATAATGCCGGCATTCTTGCACCGGGCGATGACGGCATACCGGGCCAGACTACCATCAACGGCAACTATGTCCAAACGGGTGGCGGCATGGTATCCATCGATCTTGGTGGCACGACGCGCGCCTCCGTATTTCAAGCGAGTCCGAGTGGAAATTACGACTATCTTCAAGTTGCCGGGTCAATCCAGCTCGGCGGCAGCCTGAAGGTGAAACTAGTGGGCGGTTACACGCCAGCCTACACTGACCAGTTAGTCATTATTACTACTTCAGGCGTCGGTAACTTCATTGCCGGCACTTTCACAAATATCATTCCTAGCAGTGGAGGTTTGGGCTTAGTGCCGGTTGAAGGAACGACCAATGCCTATTTCAGAGTTTTTATCAATTCCCTGACGAACGCGCTTTACTTAATCAATTACACAAACATTATCAGCAATGCGAAAGTTAGCTATTCGACAAACATTAACGCGAGTGTAATTAACGGCGGCACGACTTTGCAGGTTTCCTGGCCGGCCACTCACCTCGGCTGGACGTTGCAGGAACAAACCAACAGTCTCGGCATTGGATTCAGCACCAACTGGACTGACGTTCTCGGCACCGCTGGAGTCTTAACCACCAACTTGCCGATTGTGCCCGCAAACCCGGCCGTGTTTTATCGGCTACGTTATTAAAATAATTGCAACTTTACGGGAAGAAACGAGCCGATTCTTCCCTTTTTTCTGAAATCAAAACCACCTAGATCGCGTCAAAGTAAAATGAAAAGCTTCGCCGCCAAATTGTTTCTTGTGGCTCTCCTTTCGCCCGGTTTCTCAACCGCAAGCCTCCGCGCCGCCGAATTCTATGTATCCACCAACGGCGATGACGCGAGTGCCGGAACGCGGGAGAAGCCCTTTGCCACACTGGAACGCGCCTGTGATGCTGTGCGGGTAGCGAATCACCCGGGCATCAATACCATCGAACTTTCCGGTGGTGACTACACGTTGCTGAAAACTCTGGAACTCACCGCCGCTGATGCCGGGTTGACCCTTCGTAGTGCCGAAAATGAAAAGGTTTCTCTCTCCGGCGGACGCACGCTGGCTGCCAAAGATTTTCATTCCGTGACCGATGCCACCACGCTTGCACGCATAGCGCCGGCAGTTCGCGGGAAAATTGTTGAACTGAATCTACCCGCACTCGGCATCCAACATCGCCAGCCCTATCCCGATATTTTCAACGACAGTGGTAATTTGATTGAACTTTATTTTAACAGCCAGCGGATGCCGCTGGCGCGCTTTCCGAACGAAGGCTATATGACGATGAAGCGCGTGTTGAACAACGCCGGCGGAGTTACAAATAAATACTGGGACAATGCCAATTGGGAAAATGCAAATTCGAACAGCCTGGGTGGCATCTTTGTTTTTCGTGACGAGTTTTTCGCGCAGCACGAAAGTTGGGCGAAAGTCTTGGATCGCGGCGTGTGGCTCAAGGGGTATTGGCGCATACCATGGGAGAACGAAGCGATTCGCGTGAAAAATATAGATTTACAGACAAAAACCGTGACGTTTGCCAAACCGATTCCTGGCGGTATCGGCAACAAATACAACCGGCCCGAAGGTAACGGGCAGGAAAAATATTGGCTGATGAATTTGCTGGAAGAAATTGACCAGCCGGGGGAATGGGCGGAGGATTTTCCGTCCGGCAAACTTTATTTCTATCCGCCGGAAAAATTGGAGCGGGCAAAAATTATTCTCTGCGACAACGATCAGCCGGTGATCCGCCTGACGGGTACGACGAATGTCGTCCTGCGCGAGTTCACGGTTGAAAACAGCCTCGGCAACGGCATTGAAATTGACGGTGGCTTGAGCAATCTGGTTGCCGGCTGCAGTGTCCGCAACGTGTCGCGGTACGCGGTGAAAATTGACGGCGGATTTCACCACGAAGTGTTGAGCTGCGATCTTTACGATCTTGGCGGGGGCGGTGTTTGGCTCGGCGGCGGCGATGAAACGACTTCACCGCGTGTTCCCGCCGGTCATCGTGTTGTAAATAATCACATTCATGACTTTGCCCAAATCGAACGCGTCTATGCACCGGGGGTAAACTGTGGATTCACCGGCGGCGGCGGCGGCGGTCATCATCCAGCAGTCGGGATGTATATCGCGCACAATTTGATTCATGACACGCCACACGTCGGCATTTTGCAAGGCAGCTTTGATTCCATATTTGAGTTTAACGAGATTTTGGAATTCTGTAAGGTTTCGAATGACATGGGGGCCTTGTATTGCTACGACCAATTTGCGCGCATGGGCAACCAGACGTTTCGCTATAATTTCATCCACTCCAGTAGCGAGGGCGATGGTGTGTATTTCGACAACGACCATCCCGACATGCACGTCTATGGGAATGTCGTTTGCCTAAACAGCCTCGGCAAACGCGGCACGAGCTTCCTCTATAAAAAAGGCACGCAGGCGAAATTTCCCCAGGCAATTGAATGCACTAACAACATCGCCATCAACTGTAATTATGGCTACGAAATCGTCACCGTGCTGCCGTCGGTCGTGAATAACAACATTGCGGTAAACTGCAAAAATCCATTCACGTGGAAATGGG
>Ga0007882_10000492_pt1 | contig 23371 bp, 22 predicted proteins | sample CryBogCBH12Aug01_FD_71195 | JGI IMG/M metagenome (GOLD analysis project Ga0007882, IMG submission 71195) | Freshwater microbial communities from Crystal Bog, Wisconsin, USA - CBH12Aug09.1 | ecosystem: Environmental > Aquatic > Freshwater > Lake | place: Crystal Bog, Wisconsin, USA | collected... | reverse complement strand
AACCCAATACCCATGCAGAAACCCAGGTGCGACGAAACAACAACCCTTCTTGCCGTTAATAAGACAAATATCTGGACACATGAGCAGTTGTCAGACACTCATGCTTCAGCGGTTGTCTTACACTCATTTTTTGTTATTGATACCAATGGATATTTTGTTGGCTGGAATGCCTCTCTTCATCATAAAGCAGCAGGTAACCCCGTCATAAGGAGGAGTAGCATTAATGCGATTGACAAGTTTATTTACCACGCCGATCAGACGATGGTCAAAGAAAAACTTCTTAATGTCCTGACATACGGTTTAGAAGAAACAGCCGAAGCAAGGGCGGTTTTTCAAGGTGAAGAGGTCCGCTGCTTTATGATTAGGGGTAGAAGGATAATGAAGGAGGGGAATCCTTTCGTTATCTGTATGATCGATGACATTTCGGCACGCAAGCAGGAGGAAGAACGCCTCACACATATTGTAAATCAGTTTCGCTCCATTACTGAACATATTGATGGGGTAGTATTTGTCGCTGATACCAACTCAATATTCCGTTATATTTCGCCAAGTGCTGCACAACTGTTCGGGTTTATGCCTGATGAAATGAACGGACAGGCAGTTGCGGGATTTCTTGAAGATGAAACAGAAATTCCTGAAACTTTTGCAATGATACCGGAAAAATGTCCGGATAATCTTCCGGCTCAGGTTTATGAATTACAGTTTCGTAGAAAAAATGGAACTCTCTTTTGGGGAGAGCTTCATCTGCAATACTGTCCTGTCATTGGTGATCCCCATATCGTCGGGTTGATCCATGATGTAACTGTCCGCAAGCATAGCGAGCAGTTTACTTTATTCCAACTGAACCTCTTGAAAAAAGCAGGGACATGTTCGATTGAAACATTGCTGCAGGATACACTTGATGAAGCCGAAGAGCTAACATCGAGCTCAATCGGATTTTGTTACTTTCTCAGGGACGACATGAGTGAACATTCTCTTCAGGTATTGTCATCTGAGATGCATAAAAAATTAGGAATGCCGGATGGGGAAGTCAAGCTATGTTCGTGGAACCAGACATCGTTTTTGGTCGAAGCATTACGGGTACGGAAAGCGGTGATACACAATGATTATGATCCTATGGAAATATGCAGTAACCGGTCGGCCAACAATTCAGAATTCAGTCGGACATTGGTTATTCCCATAATGAAAGGCCAGATGGTTACGGGGATTTTAGGTGTTGGGGGCAAGTCGTCTTCATATGATGAGCATGATGAAAAATTGGTAAAAAGTTTTGCTGATTTTGCCTGTGAATTTGTGATCCGTATGCGTAGGCAGGAATCGGAAAAAAACCTTCAGCTTTCGCTGATTCAAGCCCAGAAAGTTGCACTCGTTGGTAAATTCATTCAAAAAATGGGAGGCAATTACAATTATCTGCTGGAGATAATTCATGATAACGTCCAAATGGCCATGGAGAAAGAGACGCTCAGCCAATCGCTGAAAAAAAACTTGCGACATATCCTGGAAACGACTTGTAATTCTTCTCTGATGATGAGCCAACTTCTCACTTTTGCTCGAAGTGAGAGTATTATGCCAATCGTTATTGAACTGAATATCCTCGTGGAAGGTATGATGACAACGTTGAAAAAGCAGGCCGGTGACGATATTGATATCGTCTGGATACCTGACACGCAACGGACTCTGGTAAAGATGGATCCATCACAAATTGACCAGTTGCTTGGAGTACTCTTTCTCAATGCACTTGATGCCATAGAAAGTGCAGGCAAGATTACGATTCAGACAGACAGAATTTCCATTGACCAAAGTGATTGTACCTCAGGGCATCCCTGTCAGGTACCTGGTGATTATGTGTCACTTTCAGTCAGTGATAATGGTGTCGGAATTGATACAAAGGATTTCCCTTATATTTTTGAGCCATTTTTTTCTACAAAAAATGATGAAGGACGTTTAGGACTCGGCTTGCCTATTGTCTATGGTATTGCACAACAGAACCAGGGAAGTGTTGATTGCCAGAGCGAGGTCGGGAATGGAAGCACGTTTAAAATTTATCTGCGCAGGCATACGGGAAATGACTATTTCTCAGAAGATGAAGCTCCGTTTACAACCTGTCAATTGAAAGAAACGATATTGCTGGTTGAAAATGAACCTGATATTCTGAATCACTATAAGCGTATGCTTGAAAATACAGGATACACGGTATTAGCTGTTGCCACATCGGAAGAAGCTTTCAGGATTGCAAGTGAGTACAACGGGGATATTGATTTGTTGATTACTGATGTTGTATTACTGGAAGCGAATGGATGTGATTTATGCAATAAGCTTCTCCTGATCTACCCGAAACTAAAAACTTTGTATATCTCCGATTATTATAATGACTTTATCAACCGCGATATATTACAGGAAGAGGGGATTGGGTTTATCCGGAAACCTTTTTTTATAAATGAGTTGCCGATAAAAGTTCATGAGTTGTTGAACTCTGTTGTAATGCAATAAACATAGATGTTCCTTATCCCCGACTTGTTACTTTTTGTGTCGGGGATGGGAAGATTTTTTTATCCGGATAGAAATCAGAAAACGAAGGGAAGTGGGGTGAATATCAGTACCGCTCAGGTTCTTGTTCCATGGAACTTACTTTAACCGATACATTCAGGGTTTCCATCGCATTACCTTTATAAGTACCTCGTACTGGCGGTACGTCATCATAGTCCCTTCCGGATCCGATTTTGATATACCTGTCGTCCACAAAAAGGGTATTATGAGTCGGGTCCATGCCGATCCATCCTTTGGTTTTACCACAATACACTTCGCACCATGCGTGGGTTGCTTCATCCCGTCCATCCGGTGTGCTTCCGCCGAAAAGGTAACCGCTGACATATCGGGCAGGTACACCAAGGTAACGGCAGGCAGCCAGCATAATATGGGCAAAATCCTGACAAACCCCCCGTCCAAGTGCCATAACGACAGCACTTGTGCTGTGAACATCGGTCACTCCCGGTTCGTAGATGAATGATTCGTTGATGTGCCGGCATATCGATTCGGCAAGGAGAGAGCTTTCAGTCTCGGCAGCAAAACGGGAGGTAAAGTCGCGTATCCCCTGATCAAAATGGACATAGCGGCTTTGACCGGAAAAATCGATAAGAAAAATATCTTCATTCTCAGTAGCGGCACTCTGTCCAATACCAGTTTCGACGACTGAAGTTGCAACGATTTTTACCCGCTTATGACTTTGGAGCAGGTTGAAGTGATTGACGATGTTGCCGTAAAAATCGGTGTATTCAAAAATGGTGGCAGGTGGATCGACCTGCAGACTGAAACTTGCGCAGCGTTGAGGAGCTGCAGGATCATTATTAGGGTGCAGCCTTACCTCGGTAGCTGTTTCATAGATTGGATTATCATATTCAAACAGAGTGGAATGTTCAACTTTTAAAATCATGCTCTTATGGTATTAAGTGTCCAGTTATTGCTGCTGCTGTTGATGCTGATGCGCCTGGCTCCAATTGGGACGTCCTCCTGCAATTCCGGTAAACGGAAGGGCTTCGGCAATATCCGGCGATTCGATTTCCGGGGTGTGATAAGCGAAATAAGTCAGGTGTACCTGTTCGCCTACTTTTACCAATCGCTGTTCAAGGTCTTCAAGATAATTATGCAATCCTTTGGTAAAAATGTCTTCAATGGCGGTATAACTGAGTTCAGCTTCCAGTTTTCCGATCAGGCGATCAGCGTTATTGACATACCGATGACGCGAACTCCCGGATATCCGCCACAGGGCATCTTCTGCAGCGCATACTGAAAAGTTTATGCTGCGCGGGAATGTTCGGTCAAGAATGAGAAATCGCAGAATATTGTCAGGATCGATTTTTGAAAGATAAACTTTACGGAATGCCTCAAGGGCGCTGCAGCTTTTAAGTACAGCCATCCACTGAATCAGATCCTCCGATCCCTCTACAATTTCAGGCTGGCTTTGCGCCTGGGAAAGGAGCATGTGGTACTTTACATCAATAAGGCGGGCAATATTATCCGTGCGCTCAAGATACTTCGCAATCTGTATAAAATCCCATCCCTCGTTATGGGAAAAAGTATTGTCGGTAATTCCCTGGAAGAGATGAGAAGCGTTCTTGATTTCCTTATAAAATCCGTATGGGTTGTTGTGGACAAACTGAGGGTTCACACTCTGCAGATAGTGATAGAGTTTGTTCACCTGTTCCCACATTTCGCTAGAGATGCTCTCAATGATGCTTCGCGCATTTTCCCTTGCCAGACCGATACAGGAGGTGATGGAGTTTGGGTTTTGTTTATTGAACACCAGGTAATCGGTTACAGTATGCGCTGTGTATTCAGTATACAGTGAATTGAAGCGATCCTTGTCGCTGGTGACAAGAATGAGTGCTACCCAGTAGTTTGGATTTTCTACAGGGGTGATTTTATTGAGGTCGAGCAGCAGGTTGAAATTGACGTCCAGGAACCTTGCTGTGTTTTCAGCACGTTCAAAATAACGGCTCATCCAAAACAAGGATTCGGCAACACGGCTTAACATGATAATCAGAAATTAATGTTTATTCATCGACAACCCAGGTATCCTTGCTGCCTCCTCCCTGTGAGGAGTTGACTACCAGAGACCCTCGTTTCAGGGCCACTCTTGTCAGCCCTCCAGGGACTATAGTAACAGTTTTACCATACAATACATAGGGGCGAAGGTCAATATGGCAGCCCCAAAGTTCGGTGTCATTAAAAAAGCTTGGATGACGCGACAGTGAAATAGTTGGTTGGGCAATGTAGTTGCGCGGATTGGCAACAATCATCTCTGCAAAATTCTCCTGCTGTTCAATCGTTGATTCCGGTCCGATCAGCATACCATATCCTCCTGATTCATTCGCCGCTTTAACGACAAGTGAACCAAGATTTTCAAGGATATATTTCAAGTGGGAAGGATTGCTCGCAAGCCACGTAGGTACATTCTGCAGAATCGGATCTTCTCCGAGATAATATTTTATGATTTCAGGAACAAAACTATAGATGACCTTGTCATCGGCCACGCCTGTTCCTATTGCATTGGCAAGCGCAACATTTCCTTTTCGGTAGGCGTTGACAATACCTGCAACACCGAGTTTAGAGTCAGGACGAAATACAAGCGGATCAAGATAAGCATCGTCAACCCTCCTGTAAATCACATCAACCCGTTCCAGGCCGCGGGTAGTTCTTGTATAAACTTTATTGTTGTTGACGACGAGGTCTTTTCCTTCGGTCAACTCGACACCCATTTGTCTTGCAAGGAAGCTGTGCTCAAAATAGGCAGAGTTGTAAATACCGGGGGTAAGGACTACGACATTTGGTTCGCGTCGGGAACTCGGGCTGATTTCCTGTAGAGTGCGGAGCAGTTCCTGAGGATAATTGTCGATAGGCCTGATCTTGTATTTGTCAAAAAGCACAGGGAATGCGCGCTTCATGGCCTGCCGGTTTTGCAACATGTAAGAAACTCCGCTCGGAGTACGCAGATTATCTTCGAGTACTAAGAAGTTTCCCGCTTTATCCCGGATAATATCGCTTCCGGTGATGTGGATGTAGATACCGAGAGGTGGTTTTATTCCGACAAATTCACGTCTGAAATGCTGGCTTCCAAGAATCAGTTCCGCAGGAATGATTTTGTCTTTAAGAATTTTCTGAGTGTGATAGATGTCGTAGAGAAATTCATTGAGCGCTGTTATTCTCTGCACCAATCCTCTTTCAATGGTCAGCCATTCATGTGCAGGAACAACTCTCGGAATAAGATCAAAAGGGAAAAGTCGTTCGACTCCTTCATTCTCTCCATAAACAGTAAAGGTGATGCCTTGGTTTCGAAAAAAAATATTAACAATTTCTCGACGGGCTTTAATATCGTCATTCGAAAACTGACCGAAGCGTTGAAGCAACTTATCGTAATGAGGCCGGGGTATTCCATCTTTTGAGATAACCTCGTCATAAAACCGGCTTACATCTGCTTCATATCGCTCAAAAAAGCGACTCATACGGGTATTTATTCTTGTCGTTTATAGAAAATAAGACTTTGTTGCTTTTCATAACCTCTATATACTTAAATAATTTCGGATTTTGTTAATGAAAACCTAAATAAGTTATATCTGGTTAAAGATTTTTTTCTCCTTGTCCGGCTAGTGAATTGTAATTATCATATTTGAAAAGGAAATCTGTGCATTTTTTGTTGTCCCTCATTATTCTTCGGTAACACTTAAATGGCTAAGCCTAATGCATATACTGGTGACCGGCGCTGCTGGATTTATAGGGTTTCATGTCTGTAGGGAGTTACTTGAGAGGGGTGATCGAGTAACCGCGATCGATAACCTGAATGATTATTATGATGTCTCTCTCAAGGAAGCGCGGCTTTCGATGCTGTTACCTTATGAACGGTTTAAGTTCATCAAAGCAGATATCGCTGATCGGGGTGTCATGGAGGAAATTTTTCTGAATGGTGGTTTTGAGCAAGTGATTAATCTTGCCGCGCAGGCTGGTGTGCGCTATTCGCTGATCAACCCGCATGCGTATATCAACAGCAATATCCTCGGCTTTTTAAATATCCTCGAAGGATGCCGTCATAATGGTGTTAAGCATCTTGTTTACGCCTCATCAAGTTCAGTATATGGTGCCAACGAGACCATGCCTTTCTCGGTGCATGATAATGTTGATCATCCTCTTTCCCTCTATGCGGCCAGCAAGAAAGCCAATGAGTTGATGGCCCATACCTACAGCCACCTTTACAAATTGCCGACAACCGGGCTTCGTTTTTTTACGGTGTATGGTCCTTGGGGAAGGCCTGATATGGCACTTTTTCTTTTTACCGATGCCATTGTCAACAATAAACCGATCCAGGTTTTTAATTATGGCAAGCATCGGCGGGATTTTACTTTTGTTGATGACATTTCTGAAGGTATTCTCCGGACACTTGATCATGTTGCAGAGCCAAACCTTGATTGGTCAGGTCTTAACCCTGACCCCGGATCAAGCCGTGATCCCTGGAGAGTCTATAATATAGGGAACAGCAATCCGGTCAACCTTATGGATTACATTGAAGCGCTCGAAAATGAGCTTGGTCGTTCTGCTCAAAAGGAGTTTCTGCCTATGCAGCCCGGAGATGTGCCTGATACCTATGCCGATATAGACCAGCTGATACAGGATGTGCATTACAAACCAAATACAACAGTAAAGGATGGAATCAGTCGTTTTATTGCATGGTATCGAGAGTACTATGCTGTTACGTTGTAAGATTTCAGAGCTAAGACCATTTCTTTAAAAACAGAAAAAGCCCCGACTTTCGAAGGGGCTTTTTCTGTCAATAATATCGACGACTTATATATCATTCAATCCACATCATTTGCATCAAGAGCCATCAATACATAATAGAAGGTTAAACCTTACTTGGTTGCAGGTGCTTCTGCTTTAACTTCAGCTTTTTTTGCAACTTTCTTAGCTTTCTTAGCTTTTTTTACTTTCTTAGCTGCTTTCTTCTCAACTTTCTTTGCTTCTGGAGCCTTTGCTTCAGGTGCTGCTGCTGCGGCTGGTGCTGCAGGTGTTGCAGGAGCTGCTGCTGCTGCAGGTGCCTTTGTGTCTTTTGCTGCTGCTTTGTCAGCTGCGAAAGATACACCACCAAAAATTCCGGTCATTGCAAGTGAAACGATAACGCCAGCGATCAAATTCTTTCTCATGTGTCTGTTAATTTTGAGGTTGTTAATTCATTGGATTCAGGATAATCCTGTTTCCTATACACTACTACGCAAGGCCATTGAACTTTCTTTCAAAAAATCTTTCACCTGCGAAAATAGTTGTTGCTCCGGCCTTATTTCTGCCCGAACTGAATGATTAACCCTCCAATAATGATGATCACCATTCCTACCCATGTTGACGTTGAAGTCGCTTCTTTGAATATAAATTGTCCAAACAGGATGCTTATACATGCAAAACAGGCTACATAGGCTCCTAACAATTTCGAAAAATCCCATTTAACTGTATTGACTGCAAGGCCATAACTTCCAAGCAAAATAAAGCCGATGGCTATGGATCCGAATCCCCATTCCCGCAACCCTTTTCGAATGAGGGCATCTCCACCAACTTCCAAAAGAGCCGCAATGATAAACACGAACACTATGAAGAGGTTATTCATTGAATGCTTGAAAAGAGTGTTGGTAAGGTTGGTTGTTACCGATATGAGTCATCAGTCGCATAAAAATAGGAGGGTAGAGAAGTCTGAGGTGTTTTCTCTAAGCCAGGAAGGCCTATAACGAAACGGAAGCGTTACAGGCCTGACCATTGATTTTTTTTAACAATGATAAACTTCCTCGGTCGGAGTAAACTCCTTGCTTTATTCGGGCTTCAAGTGGGGAAAGAATATAACATCCCTGATTGAGTCCTGACCGGTAAGAAGCATCACCAGACGGTCAATTCCTATTCCAAGGCCCGCGCATGGTGGCATGCCATACTCGATAGCTCGAAGGAAATCTTCATCAACAATCATGGCTTCCTCATCGCCTCGCTGTCTTAGTCGAGCCTGGGATTCAAGCCTTTCGCGTTGTATTACAGGATCATTAAGTTCAGAAAACGAGTTGCAAACCTCTTTGCCACCGACAATGAGCTCAAACCGTTCAACAATTCCCGGTTGTGAAGGGTGTTCCTTGGCAAGAGGCGACATTTCTGTGGGGTAATCGGTGATAAACGTTGGCTGAATTAACTTCGGCTCTACAAATTCACCGAAGATTTCGTCGATAATCTTGCCGCTGCTGATTTTTGGATCAAGTGACAGCCCAAGATCTTTTGCGGTGTTTCGAAGTTCATCTTCCGATTTCCCCCGAATATCTTTGCCAGTGTATTCGGCGATAGCATCGATAATGCTCAGGCGCTTGAACGGAGGTTTCAGATTGATTTCGTTGCCGAGAAACATGGTAACATCGCTCTTGTTAACCTCGATAGCTGTCTGGTAAAAGAGCTCCTCGACCAGTTTCATCATCCAATTGTAATCCTTGTAGGCAACATAAAGCTCAACCTGAGTAAATTCAGGGTTATGGAAACGGTCAATTCCCTCATTGCGGAAATCTTTTGCAAATTCGAAGACCCCGTCAAACCCTCCGACAATAAGCCGTTTGAGATAGAGTTCATTGGCAATACGCAGATAAAGCTCCATATCAAGAGCATTGTGATGCGTAGTGAATGGGCGCGCGGCTGCACCTCCATAAATTGGTTGCAGAATTGGTGTTTCGACCTCAAGCCATCCTTGTTTTGAAAAGAATTGCCTCATGAACAAGACAATGGAGGTACGTTTGATAAAGGTCTGTTTGACCTCTGGATTGACAATCAGATCGACATACCGCTGGCGGTAACGAAGTTCCTTGTCGCTGAAAGCATCAAAAATCACTTTTTCACCATCAACCTCTTTTTCTTTAGCGACGGGTATTGGCCGAAGGGATTTTGTGAGCAATTCTAATGTTTCAGCATGAATTGATATTTCACCGGTTCTTGTTTTGAAGGTGTATCCTTTCACACCAACTATATCGCCGATATCGAGCAATTTAAAAGTGTCGTAGGTTAGTTCACCTACTTCATCTTTTTTCATGTAGATCTGAATTCTGCCTTGCGAGTCCTGAATGTGGAAAAACGATGCCTTTCCCATTTTTCTGATAGTCATGATCCTTCCAGCAACCGCAACAGGTTCGTGAATATCTTCCTGAAAATTGACGATAATATCATTTGAAAAGTGGCTGACGTCGAAATGGTTTGGGTACGGATTGACTCCTCCATCCAGTAAGTGCTGTCTCTCCTCAAGACGTCGCTGCATCTGGTCGTTCAGGGATGGCTGAGCCGGTTGTTCAGGGTTGTTCTGGTTCTGTTCGTTTTCTTTAAGCATGTTGGCGTATACCTGTATGTTCTATATGTGGAAAAGTATTATCAAATTGTGTTATTGCGACTATCAAAAAACTACACGGGTTTTATACCAGACGTAGGGGATAGTGCTGATTTTCTGGTAAAAAGAACGATAAGCCCTTTGTGAAAAAACATCGTAATTATTTTTTTCAATCGCGGTTAAAATATTCCCGTAATTGATGCTGCTGATGCAGACCGCAAATCGAGCTTGTCTTTCAAGCATGGCGATTCCTTTTTCTGAAGCATGGTAATAATTTCTTGCCCTTTCGATCTGAAACTTCATAAGATTAATGAAGTTGTTATTGATGGTCTTTTGCATGAACTCTTCAGGTGAGTAATTGAAACGCCGAAGATCTTCAAGTGGAAGATAAATCCTGCCACGGTCAACATCTTCACCGATATCACGTAAAATGTTGGTCAACTGCATCGCTATTCCCAGCTCAATGGCGTGTTGAAGTGCTTGTTTATCGCTGTATCCGAAAATTTCAGACGTCATAAGCCCAACAACTGCAGCGACTTTGTAACAGTAAACATAAAGTTCATCAAAAGTCTCGAATGGTTTGAACTCAATATCCATGGCTACTCCGTCCATAAGATCAAGCGGGAGAGCTATCGGGATTGAAAAGCTTTTCAGAGTGTCGTGCCATGCCATCATGATAGGATCATTGTCAACAGTACCAGAATAGCATGCTTTCAGCTTGGCTTTCCAGGCATCGAGCATCAGGCTGATTTCATGAGTTGTGATCAGCCCGTTTTTCAGCTTTTCCTCTGCCATATCGACGATATCGTCAACCGTCCTGAGCAGTGCGTAAATGGCAAATATCGGTTTCTGCTGCTTTTTAGGCAGAAACATGCTTGCAAGGTAGAATGTTTTTGCGTGATGTCGGGAGATTTGCCTGCAGTAAGCGTAAGCATCTTCAAGCGTTATCAGCTTTTCTGTTTCCTTTGCAGCATTTTTGTTATTATAGCTGTGATTCATCTGATATACGCGCTTATATTAGCCAGTTGTGGTCGTCACGGCTCTTTTATCCTTTTCAAGAACGCAGTGAGAGTAAAAATGTGTAACTTTTTAAGGTCCGATTACGTTACTTAAAGGAGTTGTCAAGATAAAACAATGGTTGTAATATAGCAACATGACAAGTTACAGCTCATTATCCTTCAAACACTTACGTTATCTATTATTGCACTATTGAATACTGTTATATCAGAAAATAAAAGGGAAAAAGCCATTCTTGTCGGTTTGTGTTCCCCCCCCGAAATACCCAGATCTCTTGTTGAGGAATATCTTGATGAGCTTACTTTTCTTGCCGATACTGCCGGGGCAGATGTTGTCGATTCGTTCATACAGGATAAAAAACTGCGCGACCCGGCTTACTGTATTGGAAAAGGCAAGGTTGAAGAACTGGTTTTGTTTGTCAAAGAGCAGGAAATTGATCTTGTGATTTTCGATGACGATCTTTCTCCGGCTCAGGCACGAAATCTCGAAAAGACTCTTGAATGTAAAGTCATCGATCGTACTGCACTTATTCTTCAGATTTTTGCCATTCGGGCACAGTCTGCTCAGGCCAAAATGCAGGTTGAATTAGCCCAGCTCGAATACATGCTGCCGCGTTTGTCGGGACAGTGGACTCATTTATCAAAACAGAAGGGTGGTATTGGCAACAAAGGTCCCGGCGAAACTCAGATTGAGACTGATCGCCGACTGGTGCGGAACAGAATTTCATTACTGAAAAAAAAGCTGAAAGAGGTTTCTTTGCAGCATGATACCCAGACCCAGGGTCGACAGAAAATCCCGAGAGTATCGCTGGTAGGCTATACTAATGCCGGCAAGTCCACCCTGATGAATACCCTTTGTCCGGAGGCTCAGGCATTTGCCGAAAACAGGTTATTTGCTACCCTTGATACCAAAACCCGTCGTTTGGAACTTAATATCAATAAACTTGTTCTTTTGTCGGATACGGTGGGTTTTATCCGCAAATTACCGCATACACTTGTTGAAAGTTTTAAATCAACGCTTGATGAGGTGCTGCAGGCCGATTTCCTGCTTCATGTCATAGACATCAGCCATCCCGGTTTTGAAGATCAGATGCAGGTAGTCCGCGATACGCTCAAGGATATTGGTGTCCAGCACGACAACATCATTGATGTATTCAATAAGATTGATGCTCTTGAAGATTCTTCAATTCTCCGAGATATAAGGGTAAAATATCCGGATGCTGTATTTATTTCTGCTATCCGTGGGCTTAATATTTCTTTGCTGAAAGAGATAATTGGAAAACATGTAGCCCGTGATTACCAGGATCGCAAAATAAGCACACATGTTTCCAACTATAAACTGATTAGCTATCTTTACGAGCACACAGAAGTTATTGATAAACGCTGTATAGATGAAGAAGTCGAGCTGACGTTCAGGGTTCATAAACATCAGCTCAAACATATTGATGCTCTTATTGCATCATCACAAAAACTTCATTATGACGCTGCAGATTTATAACACCACAAAAAGGGAACTCTCTGAGCAGATGCTTGAAAAAGCAGTTCTCCTGGTATTGAAGAATGAAGGCTGCAGTGTTGATTCGATTGTTGGTGTCTATTGTGGCAATAAAATGATCCAGCGTATCAACCGGGAGTTTTTGAACCACGATTACCCTACCGATACCATTACGTTTCGTTACAATAAAGGAACGGATGTCGATGGTGAGTTTTATATTTCACTCGATGTTATCAAGGAAAATGCTGCCAGATTTTCAGCTGATTTTCAGCAGGAACTTTTGCGTGTAACGCTCCATTCAGCGCTGCATCTTATAGGGTATGACGATCAATCTCCAGATGAGCGTAAGTTGATGAAGGAAAAAGAAGATTTCTATCTGGGACTTTACAGTGAGGAAACATCTTAATTCATGTTGATCAATGAAGAGCAATAATGATATTAATGAAGCTCCACATAGAGAGCCATCATTTTGGAAGCGTTTTCTATTGGTTACTATTTGTCTTGTTATAGGATCGCTTGTCGGGGGGATTTTTTGGATACGGTATCAGGGAGAAGTTAGGGAACAACAGCTTACCGCACATGCAGAGATGCGATATATTGATGTCCAGCGACAGGATGTCAAGCTTTTTGCTCTTCCTCTTGCCTGGTCGGTACGCAAAGAGTTGATACGATTCAATTATGACCAGATCGAGGAGTATTTTAACGAGCTGATCAAAAGGAAAGGGTTCAGCATTATCATGCTTATCGATCCATCCGGCAATATCAAAGTTTCGACAGATCGCAAACTTCAGGGCAGTTCTTTTGCTCTTTCTTATCCCGGGATCAACATTAAAACATCAGAGCTTGTCGCATACCCGGTACAGAAGGGGAAAAATATGTTTCTAGTTCCTGTTATGGGATTGAACGAAAAGATCGGAACAATAGCGTTTATTTATAATTATCAAGAGTTATCGCTTCCATGAATCAGGGCACCTGCTAAATCATCGTACAGGTTTGTTGATGAAAAAATATTTCTATTGACACATTACCGTTGTATTTTTAGAATGAAGGTTTTGCCATTAACCATAAAACAGTTGCCATTATGCGAAAAGTTGTTTCTCCACTCCTGCTCCTTCTCATTGGTTTACTGACACTCGGTGCGTGCGGTAACAAAAAGAATGAGACAGCCTCACCACTCTCAAAAATCAGTGAAAAAGTAGGGAACATCCTGCCGACTATTCAGCCTTTTGAAGGTGTTCTTACAATGCAGACAACAATACCTGAAGCCGGATCCACAGAAACAAAACTTTTTATTTCTAAAGCAGGGGTAAGGACTGAAAGTACTTCACATATGAAAAACATGCCGTCTAACATGCAGATGGTTGTTATTTCTCCTTCTGAAACTCCGAATCTAATCTATATCATCAATACTGCTCAAAAGTCTTACTCGATTTTTGATACCGATGCCATGAAAAAAGATATGGCCGGAACTAAATTTGCAGAGGACTATGACAAAGCAAAAATTGAAAATCTTGGTAAGGAAACTATTAACGGGTATAACTGTAATCACGTTCGAATCACTCATGGAGAGTCAGTGATGGAAATGTGGGTATCCAAAGATATTCTTGATTATTTTACGTATGCAAGAATGCAGAGTTCAAGTGACAAAAATATGCCCGATTTAGCCAAGAGAATGAAGGCAGAGGGACTTGATGGTTTTCCAGTGAAAATCTGGCATAAGCAGGCCAACATTATTACGGAACTTACCAAGGTTGAAAAACAGGGACTGGAGTCCTCTCTTTTCAAAGTTCCCGATGGTTATACCAAAAATGAATTTCCTGCCATGCACCTTGGAAAATCGCCCAAACAAAACAAGGAACTTGAGGTTATGATGAAGAAGATGCAGCAGGAAATGAAAAACAAGCAGCAATAAGATTCTGGACATGTTCACTTCCCTGGAAACTCTATCACAAGATCGGGTTTCCAGGTTATTTATTTTTGTCAGCTTTCCAAAGTGTTCTAAAATTTAAAATGGCCTCATTACTTACTAAATAAGTGCCGAATGGATGAAAAAACACATCAGGACGATCAGAAAGTTGTCGTGACGGATATCCGGATGCCTTTCTGGTCGATGGTAATATTCATGGTAAAATGGGTCTTTGCCAGTATTCCGGCTATTATCATCTTTTCTTTGCTAATGAGCCTTATAATGGCGGTTATCACGACATTGTTTGGCGCGATGTGGGGATTTCATGGGATGTTTCAACATGGTTGGCCTCTTCAAAAGAATTGGCCAACATTTTAATGTCGAAAATACAGGTTCTGAACTATTGTTAAACAGAATCAGCCAAAACTATGAATATTCTTGAAACGGTTTCTGTTCAATGTCCCTATTGCGGTGAAGTTATGGATTTGCAGGCTGATTGTGCGGAAGGAAGTCAGGAACTAACTGAAGACTGTCCGGTGTGTTGCAAACCTGTAACTCTATCAATAACAATATCCGATAATGGCGTTAAATCAGTCGAGCTTTTAACCTGAGACATGGTGGCTTCAGTTAGGTTAAGTATTCTGACCGACTGAAACCGTCTGCTCATGTACTGATGCCGTGGTGTTATCCGTCTTATTTATTGACGCAGGTGATGCCGGTGCTGGTGCAGTCGGTGCATGAACAACTTTCTTTATTTCGGATTCAATATCAGTCTGCGCCTTTTTGAACTCCCGAATACCTTTTCCCATTCCTTTCATCAGTTCAGGCAGCTTTGATGGCCCGAACAAAAGCAAAACAACTCCGCCGATCAGTACTAAATCCATCTCTCCAAACATATTCGCTCCCTCTGTCAGTTATATTTAAAAGGTAATAAGAGAACTACTTCCTGAACACAGACCAGGCTGGCTGCATTTCTTCACCTTCGCTTTGCAGCAAACGTCTTTGATTATCTCCAGTTGCATTCATGATAAATAATTTTTTCTTTCCCTGACGATTAGATGAAAATACAATCATTCCTCCATCAGGTGACCAGGAAGGGTGCTCGTTTTCTCCAGAATTTCTTGTCAGCTGTTTTACATTTGAACCATCTGCATTGATAACGAACACATCAATTTCACCGTGACTTACCATGGTTGAATAAGCAATTTTATCCCCTGACGGCGACCATGAAGGCTGGGTGTTATAACGTCCACTAAATGAAAGTCTTTTTGCCTGTCCCGATTGAATATCCTGAATAAAAATTTGAGGTTGGCCACTTCTAGAAGAAACAAATGCCATCTTACTTCCATCGGGAGAAAATGATGGAGAAACATCGATCCCCCTGCTGTTGGTAACCCTTCGGGATATGGATCCGTCCATCTTTAAAAGATAAATTTCCTGATCACCTTCGAAAGATAGTGTCGTTGCTACCTCGTTGTTATTTCTCCAGCCAGGCGCAATACTCACTCCACTCTTGCTGGCTACTGTTGTTTTCTTTGTTTCAAGGTTTTTTATATACAGAGCGGGTCTGCCGGAAGTAAAGTCAGTATATGCGAGATATCTGCCATCCGGAGAGAGAGATGGTGTCAGAGAAATTGAACGGGAATTAGTGAGTTGTTCAACTCCATGCCCATCAAAGTCACACTCGTAGATTTCCTTGAATCCCGTTTTGTTTGAAACAAAAACAATTTTGCTGCCAAAAACCGACTTTTTTCCTGTTAGAAGCTCAATCAGATCTTCACAAAATGCATGTCCAATGGAGCGAAGTTGCTCTTCCTTGCCTGTATAGGTTTTTTTTAAAAGTATTTTCGCGCCTGAAATATCGTAAACCTCCATATCAACGTTGACATTACCCGATTTTTTTGTAACGGTTCCGCCGGCATAGACTTCCGCGCCTACAGAATTAAGTGCGCTAAAATTAATGGTAACGTTTTTCTTATCGCTGAAATCTTTCACATTGGATGGAGGCGATATCATGTTGAATATCTTTGTGAAATCGAGTCCATCAAGTATGATGGTATCAAGACGTTGACCCCAGCCACGGTCTCTTGATCCCTGTGCATCAAGTTTGTTGAGCACCAGTGCGATTTTTCCCGATCCTTCCTTGCGGATAGCAATATACTCTCCAGATTCCACTGCAGTCAGGTGCAAAGGGTAGAAAAACAAAGCGCATAGAGCAATAATAACGCTGGAAATGGCATGTTTGAACAATGGCATAGTAATATCGGACGTCTTAAATGTGATAGATAATCTGAGGAAAGTATGAAATAATCTCTTGAAAAGTATAAGATTGAGCTTTCAATAAAAAGTTGAATATAGCCAAGATAGAAAGTAAGCGTTCATTAATTGATTTCGGGTCGGGTGGTCATTGCCACTTTATTCGAAATCTGCTTTGTGGCAATCTGAAAAAAATATATGCAGGAAAAGTGGGAAAATCAAAAACTGGAGAAAACTCTTATCAGATATGGAGGCAGGTATCAGCTGTGAAAAAAATGTTGAACGATTCAGTTGTTAAAAAAGTTGAAATTGTTCAGCAAGGTTAATAGGAAAAAATCGTCAAATATCATGCTAATACTAAATGGATGATTTGCTTGTTTACTACCCATTATACGCTTATCATAAATGAAGATAGTCAGCGTAAATACTTTAAGGTAATTATTAATTTATCAATAGTTCATAATCGGTGTCAGGCATACTTAAAATAGCACTTAAGCTCCTTGTCAATGACAAGAGCAAGTTTATTGCCCTTCTGGTAGGTATCACGTTTGCTGTATTTCTCATGATCATGATGATGTCGATGTTTTCGGGGATATTAGCCCGTTCATCATCCTCAGTGTATAATGTCGGGGCAAAAATATGGGTGATGGATCCTGCCGTGAACAATGCTACCAGCAGCATACCCATGCCTGATTATGTGCTTTCGACGGCAAGAAGTATCAATGGGGTTAAATATGCAGTTCCCATATACTTTGGCAACGCGCTGGTCAAACTGAAAAGCGGCGCCTACCAGGCAGTGTCTGTCGTTGGTCTTGATGATGCGACCCTTTATGGCAGGCCGGAATTGACCGAAGGCAATATTGAGGATATTTATGCTGAAAACGCCTTTTTTGTGGTCAAGGATGCCGAATTTAAAAAGCTTGAAAGTCCCACCGTTGGAACCGAATTTGAAATCAATGACCATCGGGGACTCATTGTTGGTGTGGCAAAAGTCGCCTCATCGGGTCTTTTTGGAATTCCTACACTGTACACTACTTATAATAGAGCCATTACCTACATCCCCTCCATGCGATTTACGACCTCGTATATCCTGATTGAACCGAAACATGAAAATGATATTCCCTATATCCAGCAGCAAGTCAAGAAACTTGGCTATCAGGCTCTTACCAGAGACCAGTTTGTCCAGAAAATCTCTGATTTTTACACATTCCAGACAGGCTTGGGAATGAACGTCTTGATGATGACGGCCATCAGTTTTATTGTCGGTTTGTCAATATCCGGCCAGACCTTTTATACCTTTATCCTTGAAAACCTTGAACGGTTTGGCGCATTGAAAGCCATCGGAGCCAAAGGTCACGAGCTCATTTCAATGATTCTGTTTCAGGCTTCCTTTACAGCTGTTCTTGGCTATGGACTTGGTGTCGGACTGGCCTCAGGCCTTATTATTCTGGCAAGACTCCGCTTGCCAAGCTATGCTGCGCAGGTTACTTATTTCAATCTTACCTTTGCATTTGTAATGGTACTCATCATGGCAGGAGTTTCAAGTTATATCGGTGTCAGGAAAGTTCTCCAGATACAACCGTTTGATATTTTCAGGGGTTGATGATGGGAAATATTGCCATAAAAGCCAATGCATTGGTAAAGTGGTTTGGTGAGGGCGAGACAAAAACCACCGCGGTGAAGAGCGCAAGTTTTGAGGCAAACTTTGGAGAGCTGCTCTATATTGTCGGCCCGTCAGGAAGTGGTAAAACCACACTGCTCAGCATGATTTCAGGCATACTTAAACCAAACGAGGGCAATGTTCTTGTTGATGGTAAAAATATATGGGAGATGAAAAGCGACGACATAGCTGATCTTCGCTTGCACAAAATCGGTTTTGTATTTCAGGATTACCACCTTTTTCCGCGCTTGACAACCGTTGAAAACGTGGCGATTCCGCTGATACTGAAAAAAATGGATTGGAATGAAGCATTGAAGGTTGCCATGGAGTACTTGGAAATTGTTGGCCTCAAGGATCGGGCACAGTTACCCCCGGTCAAGCTGAGTGGAGGTGAACAGCAGCGAGTGGCAATCGCTCGGGCAATTGCCGGGCATCCTGACATACTGATTTTTGATGAGCCGACCGCTTCACTTGACGGTGATACAGGGCGCAAGATCGTAGAGTTTGTTAAGACAAAAATCCTCAATGCCCAGCGAAGTGTCATCATTGTGACGCATGACAGCCGCATCTATGAGTATGCAGACTCGATCATGAAAATGGAAGATGGAAAAATAATTGGCTTCGAACGCAATACCGTAACGACTCCATGAGAAATAAACTTTTAATAGGAATTGCCATTCTTGGCACTTTGCTTGCAGTCGGTAGTGCCTATATTTCAGGGATACCGGCAAAACCTCAACCTCCCGCATTCAAGCCCGCATCGAATCCCTATGCAAAAGGTATTTATGCCAACGGTATTGTTGAAACCGCACAGACCAGTGGAGAAAATATCAACGTCTACCCGGAAGTTTCTGGTACGGTGGTTAAGATACTGGTTACTGAAGGACAGCATGTGCAGGCAGGAACACCGTTGTTGATGCTTGAAGACTCGGTGCAACGCTCTACTACTGCATCGGCAAAAGCGCAGATCGATGTTGCAAAAGCAACCTATAAAACTCTGCACGACCAGTTCAGTAAACTGAAAGCATCATGGGAGCTTGATCCGCGTTCTGTCAGCAAAGATGCCCTGGATACCTCAGAAAATGCTGTAAAAGGAGCAAAGGCAAATCTTGAACTCACTCAGAAACAGTACCAGGCTTCCAGTGCACTGTTAGCCAAGTATGTTATCAAAGCACTGTCGGACGGAACGGTTCTTTCCATTCATACAGCTGTCGGCAGCTATATTTCAAGCCAGGGCGTTTATGATACTTATACACAGGTGTTTCAGCCTGTGATGATCATGGGGAATATGCAGGGCGACCTCGCCGTACGGTGTTACATTGACGAGATCCTTATCAACAGGATCCCCGACCCATCAGAGATACGGGCGAGAATGACTATTCAGGGCATGGATATCAACATTCCGTTGAAATTTGTCAGAATACAGCCGAACGTATCGCCGAAAATCGAACTCTCCAGCCAGAGAACAGAACGGGTTGATGTGCGTGTTCTCCCGGTTATATTCAGTTTTGAAAAGCAGAAAGGCGTTGCAATCTATCCAGGGCAACTTGTTGATGTCTACATTGGTGAAAAAAATAGCACCCAAAAAAAATAGCGAGGACTGCCTTCCGGACAGCCCGCTTTCACTCCGTAATGACTACAGATGGAAAGGTCGACTTGTTTCATTCGGGATATCCCTGTTCCTTTTATCTGGTTGTGCCGTTGGTCCGGACTTTGTTAAGCCCGAAGCACCGAAGGTAACCCAATACAACAATGGAGGCGACCCTAAGGAGACCGCTTCCGTTGAGGGTGTTGCACAACGCTTTGAAGAGGGCGTAGGGCCGGTAGCCAGATGGTGGGAATTATTCAATTCAACACAACTGAATGCGGCCGTTACCGAAGGACTTGCTGATAATCCCGGGTTACAGGCCGCAGAAGCCAGTCTTCGACAGAGTCAGGAAAACCTGCGGGCAGGGTCAGGCATATTTTATCCTCAAGTCAGTGCGACGTTCGGCCAGATCCGGGAGCGAAACTCGCCGGCAACCATCGGCAGTTCGTTACCTGCAAGCATTTTTAATTTAACCACCCTCTCCTCATCGGTAAGTTATGCGCTTGATATTTTTGGCGGACAACGCCGAGCTGTCGAGGGGTTAGCCGCACAGGTTGACCAGCAAAAGGCATTAACCCTTGGCACCTATATGATGCTGACGGGAAACATTGTAAACACAACTATTGCTCTTGCGGCATATCATGCAGAACTTGATGAAACCGAGCAGTTGATTGCTTTGGAAAAAGATCAGATCAGTGTTGCTGAAAAACAATACCAGGCAGGGATAGCAACTTACGGATCATTACTTGTATTGCGCCTCCAACTGAAAGCACTTGAAGCAACCCTGCCTCCTCTTCGTCAGAAGATAAGTCAGGCAGAGCATCTGCTTGCTACCCTTAAGGGTAAAACACCTGCTGAAGTGCAGCCTCCTTCAGTGCGGTTGACAGATATTTCATTGCCGCGTCAGTTACCCTTATCGTTGCCCTCAGAGTTGGTTCGCCAGCGTCCGGACATTCTTGCTGCCGAAGCTCAGCTGCATGCGGCCAGTGCCGGGATTGGTGTAGCTACAGCAGCCATGTTCCCGAGTGTTACCTTGAATGCCAGTTATGGCGAGACCAGTCAAACGATGACGAATCTGTTCAACAGTAACAGCAATATCTGGGGGTTAGGGGCAAATGTAACCGCGCCGATATTTAAAGGCGGCACACTTAGAGCACAGCGGCGTGCAGCAATTGAAGCTTACCAGCAGAGCTTTGCCAGCTATAAACAAACCGTGCTTGCTGCATTTGCTCAGGCAGCCGATATTGTCCGTGCGTTGCAGCACGATGCCGAACTGGCCGAGACCGAGACTCAGGCGGTTAAAGATGCAAAGCTTGCAATGGAACTTCTCAAGGCGAATTATCAGGCCGGAACGGCTAACTATCTGCAGGTAATGGTCACCGATATCCAGTACCGTCAGGCGAAAATCGGGTACCTGCAGGCCGAAGCTCAGCAACTGCAGGACACGACAGCACTCTTCGTCGCTCTGGGCGGTGGTTGGTCGAATGACCATAAGGTGAAGGAAGAGCTTCATTTGAACAACCAAAAATGATTATGTTAGCTTCTTTGATTTGATCTGCCAGAACATTTTTATGGACACTCTATTTGATAAAATCACGACAGCTTTAGTGGTCATAGATCTGCAAAAAGGTATAACAGCAATACCTGCAGCGCCTTACGAAGCGAAGACTGTTATCCTTAATGCAGCGAAACTGGCAGAAGCTTTCCGTAGATGTCACATGCCGGTATTTTTAGTAAGAGTGTCCTCTTCGCCTGACGGCAAAGACAGGCTTACCCCTATAACTGATAATTTAGGTACCTGGGCTCCGAACACGGTCTCTGCAGACTGGAGTGAAATAGTACCTGAGCTTATATCCAAAAATGATGAACCGATAATTACTAAAAAGCAGTGGGGTGCTTTTTATGGTACTGACCTGGATTTGCAATTGCGCCGTCGGAAAATCGAAACGATTGTTTTATGTGGCATATCCACTAATATAGGAGTGGAAAGTACTGCCCGGTGTGCTTACGAATATGGCTTTCAGCAAATATTTGTAGAGGATGCCATGAGTGCCCGAAGCTCAACAGAGCACAACAATACGATTGAAACAATTTTTCCAAGGATAGGCAGGGTGCGCAAGACTCAGGATATTTTAGCTATACTGGCTGAAAATGAACATAAATACGACTCATAAAGCCTAATTCCGCAGTTTCCAATGGAAAAACAAAGTAAACTTGATCTATGGCTTCTAATCCCAATGGCAGGGGTTATTATCATAGGCTTGATGGCCGTGTATAGTGCAACCCATGGAAGTGGCGATTCAACATTGTTTTACCGTCAGTTTTCCTGGGGGTTGATAGGTGTCGTTGTCATGTCTTTTGTGTACTACCATGATGTGCGCGTCATCAGGGATAATGCCTATATATTTTATGGAATAGGAATTCTGCTTTTGTTAGCGGTACTGCTTTTCGGTAAAAAAGTTGGAGGTCATGCCAGTTGGATAAGAATCGGGTTTTTCAGTTTCCAACCTTCTGAAATAGCTAAGATGTCGACCATTCTTGCTCTTGCAAGATTTCTTTCTGATGATGAAACAGATATCCGGTCGCTTCCACATTTTTTTATTGCTCTTGGAATCGCTTTTTTCCCCGCTCTTCTTATCATTCTTCAGCTGGACATGGGGACTACGATTACCTGTATGTCATTTATAGCGCCTATGCTTATTATTGCAGGGTTTGACATCTATATTCTCATGTTGATTGCATTTCCCCTGATTCTTATGATTACCGGGTTTTTCAGTATTTATATTGCAATATTTATTGCCTTGCTTCTGTTTATACTCCTGATTGTTTATCAGAAGAAGTTCAAGCTCCATCAATTGCTTGTTATCGGATCAGGTCTCGCTACCAGTCTGGTTACCCAGCGGTTTGCAACCAGCATTCTCAAACCGCATCAGATTGATAGAATTCAGACATTTCTTGATCCCATGAATGATCCTCAGGGGGCAGGTTATAATGTGCTTCAGGCGAAAATAGCTATTAGTTCAGGAGGCTTTTTTGGTAAAGGGTTTCTACAGGGAACACAGACTCAACTGCGTTTTATTCCTGCACAGTGGACCGATTTTATTTTTTGTGTTATTGGTGAAGAACTTGGTTTTATAGGGGCAGCCCTGTTACTCTCGCTTTATCTTACGTTGATTCTACGGTTAATCTGGGCAATATTTTCAATTAAAAACAAGTTTGTTGAATTGACACTTACCGGGTACGTATCATTATTATTTATCCATATTGTTATTAACACCGGTATGACCATAGGTCTTATTCCGGTGATAGGTGTTCCTCTTCCGTTTATTTCTTATGGAGGGTCTTCTTTGATTGGCAATATGATTATGGTAGGATTGGCTATGAATTTTTTCCGTAACAAGAGAAGCTTGGGGTATTAGACAGAGGGAAGTAATCGCCTGATCAGATGGGGTTATAAAAAAAGCTGAAACCGAAAGCTATAAGCCGAATTCTGTGGATTATCCGGAAAACCGGATAAAACTGCAGCCATTTATCTAATGCGGCTTACCCGAAAACTCTCTTTTCAGAATTGAGCGG
>Ga0007882_10000490_pt1 | contig 23421 bp, 24 predicted proteins | sample CryBogCBH12Aug01_FD_71195 | JGI IMG/M metagenome (GOLD analysis project Ga0007882, IMG submission 71195) | Freshwater microbial communities from Crystal Bog, Wisconsin, USA - CBH12Aug09.1 | ecosystem: Environmental > Aquatic > Freshwater > Lake | place: Crystal Bog, Wisconsin, USA | collected... | reverse complement strand
CCATACCTGCTGTTCCTGCCAGGCGTGAACCGGACGCCAGTGATCCACCAGGCGCCGGCGCCGGGTTCCATTGCGGGTGTCTGTCCGATGTGGCTCGAACGTAGCGTATTTCGCCCGCGCGCTTGATTCCTCGGCGCGCTCCCCGGTGACGAACAGCGTCCGCTTGCCCAGAAAGCAATCCTGGTTGGTTATGGCCGCGTCGGCTACGCCGATCTTAGCGTAGCTGCTGCACCAGCGGGTAGTGAGGTCGGCCGACACCTGAGGGAAACGGCGACGGGTATTGAGCCGGCCGCTATTTCCGCCGACTGTCATCACCATCCCATCCTCGGCCTCGAAATGAACCGCGGCGGTTGCCTGATTGTCGCGAAGCATCTCGCGCTCGATACCGCCATCCCGCCAGGAGAACGCAATCCGCAACCCCAGCGCATCGGCCACCTTTTTGCAGTAACTGCGGGTGCAGGGCCAATCCATCAGGCGGCTGCCTTCGTGACCATCGACGTCGTGATGCCAGAGTTCGATCTTGTCGCGGGGAACGCCACACTCAAGCAAGTGCAACACACAAGCGACACTATCCTTTCCGCCACTGAACCCAACCAAAATATGATCATAGCTGGAAAGATCAGGTGTGTTTAGACAGGCCGCAACAGACATATTCTGTGGCAGATCGAAAAATGAAAAAGACAACTGTTCTTTCGTTATGATTTTCATTTATTCCGCCTCCACCGTTATTAAAAGGATACGGGGAGGAGGCTATCTAGCAACTGGCGCGTCTGCGGGGCCACGCGGATGGAGGTTGTGTAGTCCCGGATTGGGCATTTGACCGCAGAGGAGATGCCGAGGGTCAACCACGCCACCTTATGGTCAGGGGCGAGAATGACCTCTTCTGGGCCGCGTTGGCGGGGGATAAGCCCGCAGGATCTGGGTATCCCCCCCTGCCAGAGCCAATCAACAGTCGGCCAGACCCGGAATGGCAACGCCTGCAAAAACAGCCAGGAGGGTGCTCGGGCGAAGACTGAGGCGGCCGCTGCCGGTTGCAATCGCGTCGCCACGGTGGCCGGCATCCGCATCGGCACCAAGCAGATCTGCCAATTACGGGCATTATGACCGGGATTGATCCCACGACGCATACCGGGCTGCCGGGCGCTGTCGGTGGTAGAAATCACGCCGAAACCTGCGGCAAATATGCGCGGATCTTCACCGGCGTTAACAAGGGGATTGAGAGGATCGCCCAGACCTACCGCATGGTTGGTGAACGACTACCGTGCCTTACGGTAGATCCAACAGTCGATCCCTTTCCAAAGGAGAAGTGCCGGTGCTGCACAATCCAGTTGGCGAGCATCTTTTTTTTCGGTCGGAGAAGCGGAGAGGTGCAGTTGTCCCCAGGGGTTGGCTGTTACAAGAAGGTTAAAGAAAAGTAGGTAAGTTATAGGTGCCAGGATCGGCCCGCAGCCTTTACCACGCAAGGCTTTGCGAAAAATTGACGGGCGTGAAACCACGATAAAACGGGAGTGATCCCACGACAGGCGGGAGTGATCCCACGACAGGCCAAGAGTGATCCCACGATGATTTCCACAGCGGCGACCTTTCGGCAGTTAGCCTGGAAGCGGGAGTGATCCCACGTTGGGGCGGGCGCCGTGGTCCAGCAATTCGCGGTCAGTCCACCTTTCACTTCGATGCCACGGCACCCTAACTCATTGAAAATAGGCAATCATCCGATTCGGCATTGAATCTCATGTGGTTACAATCGGTTGTTAAATCGGGAGGGATCTAGAACCTCAGAAAGAGCTTCATCGTGGGATCACTCCCGCGCGTCGCGGTGGTGAATCGTTAATTAGCAAGGGGTTGTCGCCAAGCCTTAGAGGGAGTCGTCAGGGTCCGGCATCGTGGTATCACTCCCGGCCTCTTCCTCGTCGGCGGCGACTTTCATGCCACGATTCCAGACCATCTGGACAACCTCTTCATCGTGCTCGTTACGGTAAATCGAGAATGAATATTCGGGCATCTCAGCGTTCGTGACTGCCCGACGAACGTATTTGGCAAAATCCCGCAAAATCATAGGACTGGCCGACCGCTCGTGCAGCGTGGACATTTTGAGCGCGGCACCGCAGGGCTGCCTGCCGGCGTACTTCCGGGCGATTCGATAGAGAAAACGTTCGATGCCTCCGGACAGGTCGAAATACCGGTGATTAATCGCGAAGATCCCCTTGCGGCTTTCGACCGATTCGATCATCCAATCCGGCAGGGTAAAAAGCATCCCCCCGGAAGTCTTTTCGCTGGGGTCATCCTCCTGGAAACCGCTGATCAGGCTAAAACGCTTGAAGCGCTTGAGCTTTTTGCCATGCCAGATGTTCGTCTCAATCATGCAAGATTGCAGCCGGCCAATCGCGGCACGCAATTCCATGAACGCCCGACCGCTGGTATCGCGACCGATCGCCTGCAGGAGATCAACGGGGTGGACCCGGATGCCGGGGTTTTCCCAACTCCAGGCGCGAACCTGCCGGTAGCCGCCATCCTCGGTCTTGACCATCTGCAGCGGAGGGGGTTCCGTGGCTTGGTCCCGGGTCCGCTTGAACCGTTCATTGACCTGGCCGAGAAGATAGATAATGACGTCATAATCCCAGATCGTCGGTTGACCAAAGTTCTGGTTCGGGATGACGCGGACGAACAGGTCGCCGAAATTGTATTCCACCGCCTCGTAGCGGATGTTCTTCGACAGGCTGACCAAGGGACGCTCAAGAGCGTCACGTTGATCACGCAGGGCAATATCGGGGAGAGCGTCGAAAAGAACGTCAAATTCCAGTTGCCGCTGCTCAGTGGGATGTCTAGCCGGCGTCTTCGGTTTCTGGTCCTTCGTTGGGTGTCCATCCGGTTTGGCCAAGATCGTAGGCGACAGCGATAACTGGTTCGCAGCTACATTCCGTCGCCCAATTGTAGCCTTAGCCATGCCTTACCCCCAACATATGGGGTAATTCATGTCACAAAAGGCATCAAGAGTCGAATCCTGTTGCTTGGCACGAAGCCTGATAACGCGACCACCAAAGTCCTCTGCTGCGATGAAGACACGCAACCCGGTCTTCAGCGCATGCCCTTCAATTTCAAGACAGAGACCGGCAAGCCTAGGGCTCGCATTCTGCCGATTGCGACGGATACCGCCGATCTATTAAGACCCAGAAATTCCGCTATTGTTTTGACGGACCGGGAGCCATCAGCCAGAGGCAAAACCTGTTCCGCGACTGTACCTGGCAACACGTCCGGCCGCAGGCTGACCGATTTTCCCTTCTTGCTCATCCGTGTCACCGCCACAGTCACGGCTCTTGCTGTGCCCCCAAGTTGGGCGGCGATCTCTGAGGCCGTGCGCGTCCCGTCAGCCAACCGCTCCAAATTTTCGATGCGTTGGCGATTGCTGTCCCCATGTCGCGGGGGAGGAAGCTTATCTCCGGGGGCAGCCACCCTGGTTCGACTCACACGAGCAAGGTCCGCCACGCATTCCTTGCACCACTTGCCGCGGATAACAGACCGAAGGGGCATTGTCCATTGATGTCCCGCACGGCAAAGCAACCGCGCAATACCAGGCCGATCGTCCCGGCGCGCAGGCAGACATGCACCGTTCTTCTCTTCGGCAATAGCCATCGCCATCTGCCTCAGACTGCCGACATCACGTGCCGCCAATTCACGGTTGGACTTAAAGCAGACCGGGCACCAAGAACCAGAACGAACGCTCCAGCCTAAGGCTTCCCATTCGTGACCTTGAGCGCACCTCCACAACAACTTGGTGCGCGCGTTCACAAACACCGGAGATAAGCATTGTCCGCCGCGGACCGCCGCCAGGGCTCGCATTTGTTCCAAGTGCGACTCTCGGTCGCCACCCCTGCATTTAGGGCACCAGCTGCCTCCAATGACACTGCCTGCCAGCGCTTCCCATTCATGCCCCTCCCTGCACCGCCAACGCATCTTGACGCGGGGATCGTTGTATTCGATTGACAAGCATTCGCCGCCCCGCATTCGCGCGACCTCCACGAGTCGGGCCATATCGAGACGTCGCCGCTGCCGCGCGCACACCAAGCACCAGGATCCTTGGGCCACACCGGCGACCTTTCCTGCCCATTCATGCCCGTGTTCGCATCGCCAGATGACCCGGCCACCGGCATCAATCAAATCGGACAGACATGATCCCCCACGCTGCTTGGCGAGAGCCCTGACATCCTCTATGGACCGCTTAGACGGTATCGACCGCTTAGATCGAGCGCACTGAGGACACCAACGGCCCGCACGGACCAGGTATGCCAATGCCTCCCATTCGTGGCCTTCGGCGCAACGCCACCGCCACTTCACGTTCCACGGGGGCTGAATGTCGGTTAAACACAAGCCTCCGCGCTGTCTGGCGATTTCTCGCATCTCGTCAATGTCGATGCGAAGGCGGACATCTGTCACAATATGACACCGCTGTGTACATGCAAGCCCAGAGACCGAACTCTCCGGGATCGGCCCGCAGAGATGCCACTGCGACCGGCGCTATCGTCGAGAGGCATCAGGAAATCCTCCTGGGTTTTCAAAGGACCGATCTGAGGCAACAATCAGCCGTTGATTTCCCGAACCCCGGCCTTGTCGGTCTCGAACACATGGTTAATCAGCCAGTTCCGCAAGAACACCATCAGATCCGCCGTCAACGTCGCCTTCTCAGCAAAGAAGTCTTGCTGGAACGCCTTTACCGTTTCAACCAGGTCCGCATGGATGCGCTTATGTGCTGCGAGATCTTTCAGCCCGCCTTTAGTCCAAATCTCTTCTTCGCGAGCAAAATGCTCAACCGTGTACTGGACCAGTTTATTGAGGACGGCCGAGGCAACGTCGTGCCCAACACCGTTCATCATGGCCTGGTTCAGTTCATTGACGTATTGAACGAGCGTCTTGTGGTCGGCATCCACAACCGGATGGCCGCTTTCCCAACTCGGCCCCCATTCCAAGGTCGCACTGCCGCTCTTCAGCCGGATGACAAAATCATCCGCCACCGCCCGCATGACTTCCGCCTGCCGGGTCAAGTCCTGAGCTGCCCCGAAAACCTCCTGGGCCGTCGAGCCGCTTCTTTGCGCGCCGATACTGACGGCCGCGGCATTGCGGGCAACCTCTGCGGTTCCTGTATGAGCTTCCTGGATGTTGCGGGTGATTTCCTGCGTCGCAGCACCTTGCTCCTCCACAGCAGCTGCAATGGCTCCAGAGACCTCATCCATCTCCTGGATTGTCTGGCTGATAGCCCTGATAGCGTCGGTCGCGCGCGCAGTCTGCTGCTGCACCGAGGCAATGAGGGTGCTGATCTCCTCGGTGGCCCTTCCTGTCTGGTTGGCAAGGTTTTTGACCTCACCGGCGACGATCGCAAAGCCTTTGCCGGCGGCGCCGGCCCGCGCCGCCTCGATAGTGGCATTCAGAGCCAGCAGATTGGTCTGACTGGCAATGTTGTTAATGAGACCGATCACAGCATCGATCCGGGTGGCGGCGTCCGCCAGTCCCTGCACAAGGGTATCGGTTGCCATCGCCTCGGACGCGGCATTCTGCGCGATCGTGCCGGCGCGCGCGACCTGCGAAGCAATTTCACGGGAAGAGACCGCCAATTCTTCCGCCGCCGCCGCAACAGTCTGGACGTTCGACGCGGCCTGTTCACTCGCCGCCGCAACCGTGCTGGTTTGCTCACCTGTCTGTTCGGCAATCTGCGTCATCGTTTGCGCGGCGCCTTCCAATTGCCCAGCGGAAACGATCACTGTGCGCAGCAGATCAGCCAAGCGGGTATTGAAGCCATCAACCAGGCCTCCCTGTGTCCGCGCCGCCTTTTCCTTATCCGCCTGTTCAGCGAGTTGCTTCTCTGCCAGGTTCCGCGATTGCAACATGGCATCGCGAAATACTTCAAGCGCTCGGGACATTTTACCGACCTCATCGCGCCGATTGCCGAACTCTATAGGCGTTTCCAGCCGTCCAGCAGCCATCTCACCCATATCGACGGTCAACCGATTCAGCGGTCGGACCAGGGCGCGAGCCACCAGAAATGACAGGGCAAACACCGCGACACTGATCACCAGCACCAAGGCGCCGAAGGTAAGGGCGATCTTCCTGAATTCGGTATCAACGTCATCGATATAAATCCCGGTCCCGATCACCCAGCCCCAGGGAGCGAACCCCTTGACGAAAGACAGTTTACGCACGGGTTCCTGAAAACCTGGCTTTGGCCAGTAATACTGGTAAAAATCCTCACCGCGGGCGTTGACGATGTTGACCATATCGACAAACAGGTGAGCGCCATCCGGCGTCTTCATCTCGCCAATGGGCTTGCCGTCCAATTCGGGTTTGATCGGATGCATGACCATGGTGGGGGTCATGTCGTTGATCCAAAAGTAATCGTTATTGCCATAGCGGATGGCACGGAGGTCGGATAACGCCTGTTGCTTGGCCTCACTCTCGGTAAGACGGTCGCCTTTTACTTCGGCGTCATAATGAACCAATAAAGAGTGGGCGACTTCAGCCAACTGCTTGACTTTGATCTTTCTTCCATCGACGAGTTCGTCATGGAGGTGGGAAAGCGCCACCGCCATCACCAGGCTGATGCCAATCAATGCGGACACGACGATCAAAGATACTTTGAGAAACAGCCGCAGATTTTGGAACCATGCCATCGGAGTTCTCCACAGAAGTAACGATAAGAACGGAACGAACATTTACCGGACATCTCCAAGCCGAAGCCAGGAGGGGTCCTTTCTTCAAAAAACGACTTGCCAGTCGGGATGTCCCGCCTGCCCGGTGATTGCAAAGAGACTATCTAACAAAGGACGGGATTAGGTGGCAAGGCCAATTCCATCTCGGATACGGCCAAGCTACCCGGGATTGTTTAGAAATCAACCGGGGTCGCCCTCCTCCGGCGATTCAGGGGAGCGTCCCAACCCTGGGCGGCCGGCAGGTTCGACGGTCGTTGAAAAACCCGCTGGGTTCCGCTATGATCTTCAGATCTAGGGACACCATGTTGTGTTCCAAAAGGCTTGGGCGGTTATCCCCCAAGCTCCGCTTAGCGGAAAAAAAACCACTTAGACGTGTCAGGTCCTACCGGCACGTTTTGCAGCAGCCCATCTTGGTGGATCTGCCAGCACCGGAATATCAGGACGAACTCGTCCTGGTTTTCAACAAATCTTCTCAATCCCAGTCTGGGGAAAGCGTGCCTTTCCCCATACGGGAGCGGTGTGTTTTCCGCCGGCATTGCCATAGGAAAACAGCCATGGAAAATCAAAAAATATCCATCAACACGTCGCCACGTTCCCGTGTCGCCATGATGGGCATCAGGGACCCGAATACCGGTCTGGTATATCGGGGAGGTCATTATTATCTGGAGACGCCGGACGGCGAAATCGCCTTCGATGAAGACGGTGAACGTCTGTCGCCGCTGGATTAGCCACGGATCGAATATCGCGACCTCGATAGTTGCGATGTGCCGTCGTCAAAACAAATCACCCAACCGGGGAGCACACCTCCCCAAGGGGTAGTGTCTCCTCACCGTCTGGGCAATCCACATGGAAGGAGAACATGGAAAAACAGCCAGAAAATATGCCTGACGGCCAAGTACCACGGCTTGAGGGCAAACGATTGACCATCCATAATGAGACGGTCAAACTGGCAGCCAATCACATCGATCGGTTTGCGTCGTCAATCCAGACATCCCTCATTCTAGGAAGCGTCATCAAGGCACTTTCCAAGGACGCGGGTGTTTATGATATGCTCGTAGCAGCAGGGCTGTTCGTCCTCGGTGTAGCCGCCGCGGCAGTGCTTCACCTGTTTGCGAAACGCAAACTAGGAGAACTGGAATGACTATCTACAACATCATCGGACCGGTCCTCCTGGTCGTATTGGTGATCGGCGCGGTTTATTTTCACCGCGTTCCGAAAAAGCCAATCAGCCACTGATCGAACCAGTCAAAGGCCGGGCGAGAGCAATCTCCCCGGCCTTTTTCTATGTGCGCCATGGTCTGGCGCAATTTGGCCGGGGTGGTGCCTGGCCGATGACCTGGAGGTAAGAGTCCTCTACGGGCCCTGGTGATGGGAACCGTTAGCCGACCACCAAACTCCGTCCGACCACGTCAACACCATGGACACGCTATCAGGCGCTGCGCAAATCGCCCAACAAACCATCCGTCATGGCCGACCTCAGGCGGCGACGGCCGAAATGCCATTGGTCCGGTCGGAGAAACCCAGATCGAGCAACATGCGGCAGAACTCACCGGGCGACAGGTCCTCCCGGCTTTCCTGATCACGTTTCGCGAGAGCCTCAATCAAATCCTTCATAGTGCCCAGGGCACTGAAGGAATCCCCGTACACGCAAAGGCGAGGGCAGGGGGCAGGCCCCAATATTCGTTCCCAAACCATGCACATTTCACCGGAGCGCTCTTCGCCGCCGCCGGCGACAGCGCCATGAAAGAGCCCGAAGACGATTTCATCCGGAACCTCTCCGGGCTGCGACAGGCGGCCTTGGGTATAGCGATGGAAGGAACGATCGGCCCCTTTATGACTGCGCATGACGAACCTCTGAAAAATTCTCTGGACGGATGGTCTGGATAGAACACGGTGCGGAAGAGATGCAATCCCTAACCAGGCCGGGCGTGGCACCGTTAATCGGACCTGGACGAGAAGCCGCTCGCTGATGCCTGTCGTCGTCGCCGTTCCTCGCGAAGGCGATCGACCACTGAAAGATCGGGATGAGTCTGGATGAGACGATCAAGGGCGCCATCAGGCATCCGGGCAGGATCAAATCTTGGCCCCTTTGGACGAGGATCCAGGACCCGGCCGCTGTGTATCCTGGCAATCTGGTTGCGGGTTTCCACCAGATAGGCGCCAAGGGCCTTTCGGCTCCACACCCGGCCAAGCCCATAAAACGACGGAACATCGGCATAGCGGGACTTGTCGAACAGAAGTGCCGCCTGTTCCAGCGCTTCCAATTCCAGACACGCCCTGATGTCGTCCATTCGCAAGGAGCAATAAAGCTGCGAACAGCGATAATGTTGGGGTGAACTGCACCTCGGAATGTTGCCGATCGCATAGACCAGGGCCACCCAGTCGCCGAGGGTCGACCACGAAAGGCGGGTGCCGAAGATCTGCCGGAGGGCAAGCGGTTCGGATGCCGCCGGGCAGGGCGCCGCCGCGGTCACAGCAGCACCAGCTGTTCGGGGCGCCCCATGATGGCCGGAGTCCGAAATGCGGGCCTGCCGGCCTCTGGAGCCGTAATGTGGCGCGGGGTGACCGCGACGAACGCCTTGATTGCCTTCTGCACGACCTTAGAAGCGGCGGATCTGAGTTGCTTGCCGAGATGCGCCCCGACGGCGACGAACGCCGGGTGAACCACGCTCTGCCCGAGCATCTGGTGTTTCAGGGTCGGAACCTCACCGTCCACCAGGAAGAAAGGAATCCCCTTCACGGCAGCATGCTCGGCCGGCGTCAGCTGGCGCAGCAGTTCCGGGTTGGTTGGATGGCGGCACTTCGGTTCCGTGCTGCGAACCTTATGGTAGTCCTTGCCAATGACCGGAACAGACGGGCTTCCGGCATCGATGACCTGCATCTTAAAGCCGGTGCCGTGCCCAACCTCGGCATACCGCGCATGGTCACGGCGCTCCTTCTCCTTCAGATGGGCCATGGTGGACCAACCGTCGGCGTTCGGGTCCAGGACCTCACCAAAGGTCGGCTCCTTTGCCCGCACGGGTGCGAGGTCGTCCCACGAGAACTGCAGGCCACGGGTGACCGCGACAGCGCACATCCGCTTTCTGGATTCCAGGGAGCCCAAGGCATTGCCGTCGAGGATCGTCTCGGAAATCTCGTACCCGAGAACACCGAGGCAAGAGCGGATCACGTCCATGCTTGGCGTGCTCTGGTAGGGCGGAACGTTCTCGATCACCACCACAGCCGGCTGCGATGCCCTGACGATGGCCAGAAACGAGACAAACAGATGGCCGGCGGTCGGATGGCTTTCCGCATGCGCCAGACCACGCTTGGCACGTCCGGACAACGAGGCCCCGGTACAAGGGATGCCGGCGACAAGCACATCAACCTTGGGAAGGGACTGCACCTCCACCTCGTCAGCCGAACCGCAGATCGCCAGGGCCTGAGGATTGCGCCACACGGGATTGTTCCGCAGGGAGGTCTCGAGAAACCGCGACTCGATTTCGATGGCGAAGGCCAGTTCGCTTTTCACGCCGGCCATTGAAAGACCCTCATGAAGGGCGTGGTCCAAAATGCCGCAACCATGGAACACACTGCCGACCTGGAGGACGGCCCCGGAGCACAGCTTCCGCTGCAATCGAGCGAGCCGCTCTTCCGCTGCGCCATCATCAGGGTGGATGGTAATGGTGATCCGGCCGGGCTCGAAGGTCGCCTTAATCCGGGACACCGTACCCAGGATTGTTGCCAACTCCCGCGTGTTGACGTCGATCACCGGCCGCCCGTCGGGTTTCCCGGACACCTTGCGAGTGCCGTGTTCGGCCATGACGATGGTCAGGCTGCGCGAGATTGCGTCCGCCTCCATGGTGAAATGCGTGCCGGGGACGGCGCCAACATCCGACAACCGCCGCCCTTCAAGCCACAGGCGAGGGGCGTCGCGATGCTGTCCGAGCCGGAAATAAGCGAGATGTTTCATTACCACCACCAACAGAAAAGCGTCCAACACCAGAAGTGTTGCGCAAATACCGCGCCTTGCAAGGCTCGGCGGGGCAAAGCGGCATGGGGCAGTAGGAAGACATGGCGTTGAAAAGAAATGCCGGCGACCAAGACCAGGGGCGCACAGGCGAGAAGAAAACCCGAGCCTATTGGCGCAACAGGACCGTAAGATTACGAGACGAACGGGTAATAGTGGTGTAGAGCCACGCCCATTTATCTTCACCAAACGCGCTCGAATCGTCGATCACGGTGACATCCTCGAACTCCGAGCCCTGGGAGGCATGCCCGGTCAGAAGGTAACCCCAGTCAGCGGCGCCCATTCCACGTGGAAGGGCCGGGGCTTCTGACGGTCCGCGGAAATGCTGGTCAAACAGGAACGGATGGGTCACGTGGGTCACCGTCTTGTCCAGATCGTCGAAATGAACCGCCAGGGAAATGGTGCCATCACCGATGTCACCGGCATCGGCGGAGGTGACGCCGACCATCCCGTTACAGAGTCCATGTTCCTTGAGCAGGTTGCGCCGCCAGAGGATCGGCTCACCGGCTTGCGGACGGGTCCCTTCAAATCCGCGCAGCCGCCTGATCCGCTGAGAATAGGTCCAGCGCACGCGGTGAATACCACACAGCGGCTGCGTCTCGGGACGATAGACGAGGATCTGGGTTTCCTTGGTGAGGGGAAGAACCGTCACACCGCGCCCATGAACTCCGATTGGAGGAAGGATCTTTTCCCGAACCATTTTCGACAGCCGAACGATCGGACTCTCCGCGGATTGCCGATGGACCTCCGTGAGAAACACATCCGGCTCCTGGTGAATAAAATATCCGTAGCCTTTGATCGGCCGCAACTGGCCCGGATCACCAAGGACCAGCAACGGCACTCCGAGCGAGAGCAGGTCATGAGCCATGACCTCATTGACCATGGAGACCTCATCGACCACCAGAAGATTGGCTTTGGCGGCAGGACCATCACGATTGATGGTGAACTGGCCCTTACCGGATGAAGGATCGACACCCCATTGGTACAGAGCGGCATGAATGGTCATTGTAGTCAGGCCGGTCTTCTGGCGAAGAACCGCCGCCGCCTTGGCGGTAAAGGCCGCGCCGATGATGCTTTTAACCGTCGTCTCGGATTTGGCCGCCTCAATGATCGACTTGGTTATCGTGCTTTTGCCGGTTCCGGCGAACCCGGCGATATAAAAGAACGGCCGTTCCTTCCTCCGGGATTTCATCCAAAGAAGAAATTTGCCGACAGCGGCAATCTGCTGATCTGATAAGGAAAGTCCGGCGCCAACCGCCCATGCCGGTTGACTGGCTCCACCATCACTGAACAGACGATCCACGATACGGGAGAGAAAGCCGGGAGAACCGGTGTCTGTCGAAACGAACATTCGCAGTCCTCCAACCTTCGTGGCGCCGTTGAATTGCACCGGCCGCCGGCGATTTAAATCGCCTTCAAGGAGTTATCCTCGCACCGAAGAACAGCCTTGCAAGGCTGACTGGGGAACCGGGCATGCTCCCTATCGTTCACCGCAAAAAAGGCCTATTGGGCGCGGCGTGTTGAAAGCCTGAACAGACCGTGCGTGCTATGAACCGGACACCGCGTGTTGAGGTGAAGAACTTCCTATTTCTTTTTGAAGTCGCTGAACGGACCGAAAATCGACATTTGTCGGGCCATCGAAATGCGGTCATTCCAACCAAATGACGTCGCTCGCGGCCGGTGCCGTCCTGCTTGGTCTGTGATCAATATTTCACCCTGATCGCGCAAAGAAGTGACCACCTCTTCAAGAAGATCTCTGACGACCGGCGTGTCGTTGCAGCGGATACCAAAGATGTCTTCAAGGGTCGGCGTGCGATCGTCGGCGATGGCGTCGAATATGAGCCGAGGCAGCTGCTCATGAAGGGTCTTTCGAGAAAGATCCTTGGCATGTTGGTCAAACACATAATCAAGAGTCATTTGCTCGATTCCTTTACCTGGGGCAAAGCCCAAGGCGTTGAACCCCGCGCCGCCATGATGCACCGTCGTGTTGTTTTCGGCCCAGTGGATCATCCCGATTTCATTGCGGGCTTCCCGGTGTTTGGACAGGTGGATAGGCTTTTGCCTATTTTCCAATCGTACTGATTCTTTGCCATTTACACCCAACTAATCAATTACAGTGCCAGCCTGTTAAAGCCCCAAAGTCGGCATGGCATCCCAGGTCCGCCCGTTCAGTTGGCGACCGTTCCGCTTTTTTGGGCGCCTCTGCCCGTCTGCACCCCAGCCGCCCCACTGCTTAAAGAAAAATAGGGAGCGCTGAAGTTCGCACTGGAGACGAACCGAGTCAGCCCACTCAACCCGCATCGGCCGGGCCTCTGGGCCAGATTCACCACCAACAATTACCCAATGAATGCCGGCAAGGTCCAAGGGCCCCAGATCCTCTAATAGAGGCTCCACGGAAAGGAAACGCACCGCGGCCGCCACCCGACGCAGATCCTCGATCCTCGGCACTCCATGCTTCCGGTTTTCTACAGAGACACCAAGCCATACGTTTGGCGGCAGTCTTTCTGTGCCGAAGTATGACGGCAACCGGTCCGCCCGCTTTGTAAGGATTTGATAAGTGTGCTGAGGTGTCCGTCCGATCACATTGAAGACCTTATCGACAAACTCTGTCGGCACGTCTTCATGGAACAAATCGCTCATCGAATTGACGAAATATACTGTCGGCTTCTTCCGAATCATGGGCTGATCCAAACGGTCGGACATCAAAGACAGCGAAAAACCGTTCTCGTAACCAGGAGCACCCATCGCCTTCAGCCGCTTGGCCATGCCTTCGGCATAACAATGCTTGCAACCAGGAGAAATCTTTGTGCAGCCAGTAACAGGGTTCCAGGTTTGCTCTGTCCACTCAATACTAGACCGTCCGGACATAGGATAGCTCCGTGCAACATTTTCATTGAGTCTAACATATGTGGCTATCGCCCACAACAAAAACGCATTCTATAATATACAATACGCTGTACGCTCCGACTACGGGTCAATAATGCTTATCTTTTGACAACCAGCAGCATCAGGACATTGAAAAAGGGGGTGGCCCCCGCCGACTGGTGGTCAGGGGGCCGATAATGTCTTCTTATCGGCCGTGTGGCGGAGGGTACGACCACTGGGTCTGACGGTAGACCCCACTTGGTTATCGTCACCAAATACCGGCGCCGCGTGCTCACCGCGCAGATGTTGGCCGAGTTCGAGTGCCACGCCAAAGAGCGCGTCGAAGCCTGGGGCGGCCGGTTGATTGAGGTCAACGGCGAACCCGACCATATCCATCTGCTGTTCACCCTGCCGCCAAAATATGCCTTGGCGGATTTCGTCAACGCCCTGAAAACCGGCACGTCACGGCGCCTGGGGTGTCGCTTTCAACACGGTACGCTGGAGAGTCAAAAAAAGTGGCCCGGTTTTGACGCCGGGCCGAGTTTGGGAGGAGACCGAATTCAAGGCCACAACTGCATGGTGGCCGAGAAAAACTGTATAGGGGCGCTCTTATTCCGCCGGAGAGCCCTCCGAGTCACTGCCACTGAGCAGGACTGCTGCCACTTTGTTGGAATTCTGACGCAGAGCGGCGTCAATTTCGGCGGCGATCTCTGGGTGATCGTGAAGGAATGCCTTGGCATTCTCCCGACCCTGCCCGATGCGCTGGGAGTTGTAGGAGAACCAGGCGCCGGATTTCTCGACCAGACCAGCCTTCAGCCCCAAGTCGACCAATTCGCCTTCCCTGGAAATGCCTTTGCCATAGAGCATATCGAACTCGGCCACCCGGAACGGCGGCGCGACCTTGTTCTTGACGACCTTGACCTTGGTCGAATTGCCAATTGTCTCGTCCTTGTCCTTGATAGGGGCGCCGCGCCGAATATCCAAACGAACAGAGGCATAAAACTTGAGGGCGTTGCCGCCGGCAGTGGTTTCGGGGTTCCCGAACATGACACCGATCTTCATGCGGATCTGGTTGATAAAGCAGACCATGCAATTGGACTTTGCGACCGATGCCGTCAGTTTGCGCAAGGCCTGGCTCATCAGGCGGGCCTGCAGGCCGACATGAGCATCGCCCATCTCGCCCTCCAACTCGGCACGCGGGACCAGGGCGGCAACCGAGTCGACCACCAGCACATCGATGGCGCCGGACCGGACCAGGGTATCGGCAATTTCCAACGCCTGTTCGCCGGCGTCCGGCTGGGAGATCAGCAGATCATCAAGATTTACTCCCAATTTCCGGGCATAGCCGGGGTCCAGCGCGTGTTCGGCATCGACGAAGGCGCAGACGCCGCCGGCCTTCTGCGCCTCGGCAATCACATGCAGCATCATCGTCGTTTTGCCGGAACTCTCGGGCCCATAAATCTCGATTACCCGACCGCGGGGGAGACCACCGATACCGAGGGCCAGATCCAGCCCCAGAGAACCGGTGGAGATCGCTTCGATATCGAGCACCTCCCGCTGTCCCATGCGCATTACCGAGCCTTTGCCGAAAGCCCGTTCGATTTGCGTCATCGCCGCTTCAATCGCCCGTGACCGGTCGACACCACTCTCCAAAGCCACCACATTACCGGCCATGTCGATCTCCTCTTTCACAACGTTTGCTCAAGTCACTCTGCGACCGAATTCGCTTATTGCAATCCCACCGGCAGGTGGCGGTTCAACAGTTCGTCGGACAACTCAATCAGCCCCGGCCCGGCGGTATAGAGCAGACCACAGCAGATCGCCCGGTCCGGATAGATGGCCTTCAACGCCGCGCGATAACACGCCATTTGCCGGAGATAGATGCCGGGCACGTCCTCAGATGCAGAAGGCGGAACCCGATTGCTCTTGTAATCAATCACCAGGACCTGATCGGCAGTGACCGCCAACCGGTCAATTTGCCCGGACATGACCCGATTGCCGACAACACCGACCACCGGCACCTCGGCCTGGCTGTCGGGCCCGAACAGAACGGCAAAGCGCGGATCAGAAAGGACGGCCAAGGTTTCCCGGGTAATTTCAGCCTGGAGATCCGCGGTCAGGTCATGCAAGGGACTGGCGAGAAATTCCCTGCAGGTCTTTTCCCTTTTGTCAGGGGGAACACCGGGCAGCAACTCGAGCAGTTTGTGGATGAGACGCCCGCGCAAAAACCGCGCCGGGTCGCCACCGTCAAACGGTGACCGCACCGGCGGCTCTTCCCCGTCCGGCCGGGATGGCACGAGCGGGAGTGATGGGGTCGGTTCATCCGGGGCGGTCCTTCCGACAAAATCTGGCATCTGGGAGACCGGAACGGCGTTGACCTGAGCAGCGGTCGAGGGTGCGGCCACCGTTTGCGCCGAAACCATCCGCAACCCATCACCGGCCCATCCGCTTTCGCAGAAGGTGGTAAAATCGAGAGGCACCGTCTGAGCGTGCGGCTCCAATCCGGCACGGATCAGTTCGTACCAACTGTCCGGCGACACATCGCGGCTGGACTTCCAGCCACAGACATAGAGGCGATCCTCCGCCCTGGTCATCGCCACGTAAAGAAGACGACGGTATTCACGGTCACGGTCCTCGGTGGCCAGTGTACGGGCGGACCAGCACACGGGATCATCGGTATCACGACGCGGGGACCATAGCGGGATCCCGCCGGCCGCCGGCCACATCAACGCCGGTAACCGCGATGGGGTCTGAACCGTGTCCGGCAGGAACACGATCGGAGCCTGCAGGCCCTTGGCGCCGTGAATCGTCATGATGCGCACTTCGTCGCGGCCGTTTTGTTCAAGGTCCCGTTTGATCTCCGCCTGGCCCGAGTCCATCCATTGCAGGAAACCCTGAAGGCTGGCGGTATGCGCACCCTCGTAGGCCAGCGCCAGACTGAGAAATTCCTCCAACGGATCGGCCGCATCCGGGCCTAGTCGGGAGAGCATCCGCCGCCGACCGCCACCGGCGCCGAGAATGGTGGCGAATAACTCATAGGGCCGCTGCTGCCGCGCCATGCCCAGCCAACCGCACAACTCCTCATAGGCGGCTGCGAACATTGCGTCACTTGACCGCTTTTCGCCCAGGGAAGCCCACAATGATCCTTTTCGCCCATGACATAGGGTGAACAGGCGATCCTCGTCGAATTGAAACAGAGGGCTCTTCAGCAGACAGGCGAGCGACAGGTCATCTTCCTGCAACAGCAGGAACCGCCCCAGGGCCATCATGTCCATGACAGCGATCTGATCGGTCAGCACCATGCGATCAGCCCCAGCAACCGGCAGATCGCGTTCTTTCAATGCCCGCACCAACGCATCAACAAACTTGGTGCGACGTCGCACAAGCACCAGGATGTCGCCGGGGCGCACCGGGCGGCCCTTCGACTCCAACATTTCACCGGAGGCCAACCAGGTGGCGATTTGTCCGGCGATACCTTTGGCAAGGCGGATATCGCCGGACTCGCCATAGCGATATTCCACCGGCGCCGACCACTGTTCCTCTTCGTCCGACGAAACCTTCTCGACCAGCGGCCACACCTCGACCAGACCACCTTCGCCAATACGGCGCGCCTGATGACAAATCGGCACGTCTGCACGCCCGACCCCCTTCCGGGCATCGGCCAGGGCAAACACCGCATCGACCGACGCCAGAACGGCTTCCGTCGATCTGAACGACACATCAAGCGACACGTCGACCACCGGACGGCCAACTGCCGCGCCCTGCATCGAGAAGAGATCCCGCATCCGCTCAAATCCCGCCGGATCCGCTCGCTGGAAGCTGTAAATCGACTGCTTCGTGTCGCCGACGGCGAAAACCGTCCGGTTTTCTTCCCGGCTGGTTTTACCGGAGAAGAATTCCCCCGCCAGGGCGGCAATCACCTGCCACTGTTCAGGATTGGTGTCCTGTGCCTCGTCGACCAGGATATGGTCGAGGCCGCCGTCCAGCTTATAGAGCACCCACAGGGTGGCATCGCGATCGGTCAGGAGGTCGCAAACCCGAATGACCAGATCATCATAGTCCAATACGGCCAGTGCAGCCTTGCTGCGCTCGTATTCGGTCAGGATATCGCCACCCAGACGCAAAAGAGCGCTGGTCGCCTCGGCAACCAAAATAGCGTTGATGCGAAGGCGAACCTCTTCAAGACGCAGTGTCTCCGCCGCCAGAATATCAACTGCGCTGGACAGGGCCTTTATGGTATCGCCATGGCACAGTTTGGCCCGCCGGCTGCCGCTAGTGGTGAAAAACGCCTGCCGGTAGGAAGAATACCCCGACACTCGATCCGATGACGACAGCCAGTCAGCAATGCGCTGGCCATTTTCTCTGTCGGTCTTACCGGCCGCCAACATGATCGAGCAAACGGTTTGCAGGCCAGAGCGGTCGAATGCGCCCTCGGCACAGGCCTCCGCAATCAACCCATCGACCGTTGCGCCATCGGCGACACCAAGCACTCGCCGCACCTCACGCAACACACCATCAACCCCACCGTGATGACGCATCAGATGGACCAGGCGGCCGCGTTCGCGTGACAGCGCATCCATCAACTGTCCAAATTCATCTTCTCGCACATAGGTGGTGATCACCCGCATGGCGTCGGTCAGTTCGGGCAGGTCGCCATCACGCGCGCCACCCACCACCCGTTCACGCGCTTCGAACATGATTTCCTGAGAGGTACGCTCGTCGATCAGCGAGAAATGCGGAGGGATACCCGCCTCCAATGGAAAACGGCCCAGCAGCGACTGGCAGAAAGAGTGAATGGTCTGGATTTTCATGCCACCAGGGGCGTCAAGCATCAGTGCGAACAGGCGTCGCGCCCTGGCCAGCAACGCTTGGTCCGGAACCTCATTGGTCAGCGCCAGGAGGTCGTCAGCCAGTCTTTCGTCGTCCAAACGACACCAACGACCCAAGCGTTCACTCAGACGGTTCTCCATTTCGGCCGCCGCCGCCCGAGTGAAGGTCAAGCAAAGAATGCGGCCTGGTTCGGTCCCGGAAAGCAGCAATCGCAACACACGATCCGTAAGCACCTTGGTTTTGCCGGTACCGGCAGACGCCTCCACCCAGGCAGAGACCTGGGGATCGGAAGCAGTGGTTTGTGCGATCGTCATCGATATCACCGGAAAAATTGGTCTAAAGCCAATGTCTCACGGGTAAATCGTCTTGCAAGAGGACCTCAGCAGAAAGGAAAGACCGCTTTCCGGCATGGCAAATAGGGCAAATGGAAAACCCCGCCAGGTGGTTGGCAGGGGCCCGAGAAGGTCTGATATCTCCCGCGTGGCAGGGGAAGGATGGGGAGTTCAGGGCCGGATGGTAGAGCGGGAAGGTCCGGGACCGGCGCTCCACCGCATGGGCATGCCACTCGCATCGGTAACCACCCAGTGACAGCCGATCGGCGGAGTTCAAGAGTTTGAAATCAAGCCAGGGTGGCCCCCGGCGACTGGTGGTCAGGGGGCCGATAATGCCTTCTTATCGGCCGTGTGGCGGGGGGTACGACCTCTGGGCCTGATGCTAGACCCTCAAGCCATACGGTGGTCATGCCTATGATGCCCCTCGGTGCGTGTTTCGGCGAGTGAAGCGCCAATAGGCGGTTTTAACGACAACCCAAGAGAGGGAAACCCCGAACAGGGTTCCAACAAGCCAGTGAGGAATTCCGGCCTGTGGTAGTAAGTCTGGGAAAGGACCGCTTTTTGCGGTTACGAGAAATAGGATTCTCGGAATTACACTATTGAAGTACCTATATTTTCCCGGGCGGCCCGGGGCATCCCTCCATTAGCCTCCCAAAAATGGCACTACAGGCCGGAATTCCGGCGAAAATCTCAGTAAAGAATTGGGAAAGTGTGTCTTCCATTTTTGAACCTCAGAAAATAAAAAAACCAGAATGCGATCGCGCCGACGATCGCGGCGCCGGAAGCAACTGCAAATTTGAGGGCCTTTTGACGTTCAATAGCCGACAATGGGGCGCTGAACTCAATCATCTTCCGGGACGGCCACCGGACGAACGCCAAAACAGCGGGCGCTGTCGCAATGGTAACAAAACCCGCAGAGATAAATGTGTGCAGCGCCATTTTCAAACCGCTTCTCTCAGGATCGGATCAATCAAACAGTGGCGTGGCCGCCAGCTTCGGCCCCGACGGTTTAGGGCGCCGGCGACGACACTCGTTCGGCCAGGCCAGCATCCAAGGTAACGGTTCGGACAATTCTCCGCTCGGTTGCCACTCGAAGTATCCGAGGGCACCCACGGATGGGACCGGCTTGACATCATAGGCATCAGAGAGCAACAGACCGCGCGGCCCAAAGAACCAGGGGCTATCGCTCTGACGGACAACCGCCGTCACGGTGGCGGAGCCTATGATGGCTCCGCGCACCAGCGCGTCGGGGCGTGGGCATTGGACCCCGAGATGTGCCATGAAGTCAGCCGCATCTTCGTATTCCTCCATTGTCATGCCTTTGGCCGCGTGGATCGCCACGTCTCTTGCATCGAAGTCGGCCCCCGTGACAGCAAACATTGAGCGGTTCTCCACGTCTTTATGGCCTGCTACAATCGCCCAGGCCCACGGCTGACGGATACTCAAGGCGATTGTCGGCAGGATCACGTCTAACACTCCCCTTGGATTATTGAACCGCGCGAACGGCGAATCCGTTCGCGGGCCAACTCAACTGCAGTGGCTGGATCGCCAAGGTGTTCGGAAAACCGCTTATTGCTCATCATACACCCGGCCTGGCGGAAGGTAATTTCGACGGCCCCCGCGTCGAGGGCCAGGGAACGCTTGGATAAGGCGATGTCGTAGTGGTCACCCTGATACCAGCGCTGAGCCACACCGATCTGGTCAGCCATGGCATGCAACTCATCCTCGGTGTCAGCGATCCATGGCACATGATCAGCCGCCCGACTCCTGCCCGCATATTGTCGACATAGACCGCCATGGCATCCTGGTTCCTATTGGACAGTTTCAACGGCAACGGCGGACGAGACCGACAAATCGGCGTAGAAATGCGATCACCACAGTGTCTTGTCCACTTCGATGTCGCGGAGAGGCCGGTCAAGGATATAAGCGACGGTGGCCAGACGGTGGTAAAAGCCTCGGCCATCGCTGTAGGAAAATCCCTTCATCGGCGGGCCTCCTCCTACAACATAGCTTAACGGGTGGCCCCCGCCGCCGGCGCGTCAAATAGGCCCGCTCGGTTTTACGAACATACTCGATCGCCCTCTGCCGGATCAGCATCGTTCTCACACAACCATCCGGCGCCGTTTTATCTCTTCGTCGGCAACCTCAATAAAGTGGGCGGCCGACACATGGAAAATGTCGGCGAGATCCCACAGCAACGGAATCCAGACCGCCCGCCGGCCAGTTTCCAGGTAAGATACGTGCGGTTGACTAATGCAGAGCCGTTGTGCCAACTGGTAGACGGTTATGCCGCGAGCTATCCGCAGACGCCGTACCTCGGCACCGACGGCTTCGCTGACCAGACGTTCACGAATTGACCAAGGTCGCTTGTGGCCACCCGCTTCGCCCCGCGTTTCATGCGGTTGATCGAGCCATGTCCAGATTGACGGGCTGTGTCTGTCCGATTTCATGGTCCTTGCCTTAGTCTTTCTTCGGCGGCCGACCGATGACCCTGTCCAAATCGGCCAGCACCTAGATCAGTTTGTGGCGATGATCGGTCCTTGCCTATCCGCCTTTTACCCACACCTACCACCTATAGACTCGTCGATAATGCGGTTATATCCGCTTTACACCCACATTCGGCGGGCATAATGTGGGTGTAAAGCGGATACAGGAGGGTGCTATGTGGATGAAGATTATTCAGACCGGCGTGGATAACGAGGTCACTGACCCGGACCCGCTCACCACTCGTTTTCCCAACCCTCGCCTGGACATCTGGGATAACTCCGTCGCCACCAAGCGCCTCGGAGCCACAGCGGGCATCCCGACGACTGGCTTCGAGGTGGTGACGTTCCTTCCTAAGTGTGGTTTCGAGAAGGCCGCCCATTTCGGGACGGAAATGGAGGCGCGGCATTACGCGCACCAATGGTGGGGCAAGGAGCGGCGCGCGTAATCGCGGGTCGTGGCAGCCATGGACGTTCTCGCCCGCGACGACCTTCCGTTCCCGGAATCGCTCCCGGAGTTCCAGCAGCTTTTTCCAGACGACGCGGCCTGTGCCGCCTACCTGGAAAAAGCGCGCTGGGGCGAGGGCTTTGCCTGCCCCCACTGCGGGGTTGTCGGCGAGCCATCCCGCTTCGAGAACCGCCCCGGCGTGCTGCGTTGCCGCGCGTGCCGCAAAGACACGGGCCTGACAGTCGGAACGGTAATGCAGGGCAGCCACGTCCCGCTGAGCACATGGTTCTGGGCGGCGTATCTGGTCGCCAGCCAGACACCTGGGATGTCGGCTGTGCAGTTTCAGCGGCAACTCGGCCTGTCCCGTTATGAGACGGCCTTTGGCCTCCTGCATAAGCTCCGCGCAGGCATGGTGCGACCCGACCGCGACCGGATCGGCGGGTTGCCAAATAGCCATGTCGAACTAGACGAGACGTGGGTTGGTGGGAGAACGCGCGGCGAAGGACGAGGTGTCCACCACAAGACGCTGGTTTCTGGCGCTGTAGAAGTCCGCCACCGGAAGCCGGGCACAGCCCAGGACAAACGGAAGGATGGACGCTACGCCGGGCGGCTGCGGCTGGCTATCGCTGATGACCGCAGTGCTGAGTCGCTCTGCGGCTTCGTCGAAAGCGCCGTCATGCCGGGAACCTTGCTCGTCACCGACGATTGGAGCGCCTACGCCAGCTTGCGGACGCGCGGCTACGACCACCATGCCGTCGCCGAGTGTGGTGATCCCGAAGTGGCCGAAGAGTTCATGCCGATTATCCACCTCGTCTTCAGCAACCTGAAAACGTGGCTGACCGGCATCCATCACGGCGTCAGCGCGAAGCATCTGCAAGCCTACCTCAACGAATATCAGTTCAGATTCAACCGCCGCTTCTATCCCTTCAACGCATTTCGGTCGCTGTTGGGCATTGCGGGCGACGCCGTTGCGCCTACCTTTGGCGAGCTATACTCGGGAGAGTGGCATCACACTATAGGTGGTAGGTGTGGGTAAAAGGCGGATAGGCAAGGATCGGTCATCTATTTCGCCTGGTGGCACACACCCCAACAAGACAAATTCCCCCTACAACCACGCACCATAGAACTGCCGGACCCCAGATCGGCGCTAAAACCCACCACCATGACCAGTCGATATAATGAGTCAGCTTCAGGGCAATGAACACAATTCCAAGGAGCCCAAAGAAGCCAATACCGCCAGAGTTAGTGTTTTCACCGCTCACCGGCTACTCCTCTACCTATTCTTCATATTTAGCTGTCACCGGGAAACATTTTCCGGGCACTTCACACCGAAGCCACGAGAATTGCCGCGAATGCCAGACCTCCGGCTATTGCGATCCGCGGCGAGAACGGATCGCCAAAATATAGGAATCCCAGCAGGGCGTAGCAGATCACCACGACCGGCGAGTAGGTCGAGGCGACGAAGACAAAGTTATTGCTTCGATAGAGATAGTGCCAGATGGGCGCCAGCGCGGCGAAGCAAACTGCGGCGACGATGATCAGTCCCGCCGCGTTTGCGGTGCCCGGCGAGGACGATTTGCGGAGAACGAGTTCCCCGAACAGCGCGATGACCCCGGAAAGGACCATACCGAGAATCGTCATCATTCTATCGCACCCGGATCTGATGGCCGTCGGCATCCATCCGCTGAGCAATTCCTCCGTCGGGCGTGACCAGATACTGGAGACCGGTCTTATAGTCGGTCCTCACGGAGAATCCGGA
>Ga0007882_10000487_pt1 | contig 23444 bp, 16 predicted proteins | sample CryBogCBH12Aug01_FD_71195 | JGI IMG/M metagenome (GOLD analysis project Ga0007882, IMG submission 71195) | Freshwater microbial communities from Crystal Bog, Wisconsin, USA - CBH12Aug09.1 | ecosystem: Environmental > Aquatic > Freshwater > Lake | place: Crystal Bog, Wisconsin, USA | collected... | reverse complement strand
GTGACCGGCAGCCCGGCGGCCAGGGCGGACAGTCGGGCGACATTCAATCCGGCGGTGCCCGCCGTCAGCACGCAGCCGATGATCACATCCTCGACCTCGGCGCCGTCGATGCCGGCCCGCTCGACCGCCGGACGGATGGCATGGGCCATCAGGCTCGGCGATTTGATGTTGTTGAACGCCCCCTTGAAGGCGCGGCCGATGGGGGTGCGGGCGGTGGAAACGATGACGGCTTCCTTCATGGGACTATGCTCCTAGGAAATGAATTTGCCGCCATCGGCGGCGAGACGGACAAGCAGGGGGGCCGGCGTCCACCAGCCGAAGGCATTGCCGAGGCGCTTGGCGAAATCGTCGAGGCCGGCCGCCACCCGACCGGCGCCGAGGGCGTCGGCCTGATGCATCGGCCCGCCCAGGGCGGCCGGAAAGCCATAGCCGTTGACCCACACCAGGTCGATATCGCTGGCGCTGTCGGCGATGCCTTCCTCGAGGATGCGGGCGCCTTCGTTGATCAGCGGGTAAAGGCAGCGCTGGAGGATTTCCTCGTCTCCGATGTCGGTGCGCCGGGCGATACCATAGCGGGCCGCCAGGTCGCGGCTGATGGTCTCGACCTCGTCGTCGGGCACCGGCTTGCGGTTCTCGTAGCGATAATAGCCGGCATCGGTCTTCTGGCCGTGGCGCCCCAGCTCGTGCAGCCGGCGCACCATCACCCGATAGGCGGGATCGCCCGGCATGCCGCCGCTCTTCTGCCATTCCAGCAAGACTTTTGAACCGACGTCGACGCCGGCCAGATCCATCATCCGATGCGGCCCCATGGCGAAGCCGAAGGCTTCCATGACGCCGTCCACCTGCCGCGGCGACGCCCCTTCCAGCAGCAGGCGCTCGGCCTCGCGCAGATAGCCCTCCAGCATGCGGTTGCCGATGAAGCCGTAGCAGACCCCCGACACCACGCCGACCTTGCCGATGGTCCCGGCCAGCCGGCGCACCGTCTCCAGCACCTCCGGCGCCGTCTGCCCGCCGCGGACGATCTCCAGCAGGCGCATGACATTGGCCGGGCTGAAGAAATGCATGCCGAGAAAATCCTTCGGCCGGCCGCTGGCCAGCGCCAGCTGGTCGACATCCAGCGTCGAGGTGTTGGTGGCGATGATGGCGCCGTCCCGGCAGGCCTCGCCCAGCTTGCGGCAGACGTCGCGCTTGAGGCCGAAATCCTCGAATACCGCCTCGATCACCAGATCGCAGTCGGCGAGGTCGCCATAGGCCAGGGTGCCGGACAGCAGCCCCATGCGGCTTTCCACCTCCTCAGCGGTGATCTTGCCCCTGGCGGCGCTGGCCTGGTAATTGCGCCGGACCGTCGCCAGGCCCCGCTCCAGGGCCTCCGGCGCCACCTCGAGCAGGCGCACCGGCATGCCGGCATTGACGAAATTCATGGCGATGCCGCCACCCATGGTGCCGGCGCCGACGATGCCGACTTTGCTGATATTCCTCAAAACCACTCGTCCCTCATGTCCAGTGGAATGCCGTCGACCCGCTCCAGCAGGTCAAACAGCGGAAAGGCGCCGGGCAATTCCCAGGCGAAGAAATAGCGGGCGGCCTGGATCTTGCCGCGATAGAACGCCTCGTCCCGGCCCGCCGCCAGGCCGGCCCCGGCGACCATCGCCTGGCGCAGCCAGACCCAGGCGGCGACCACCCGTCCGAAGGCGTCGAGATAGACCGCGGCATTGGCCAGGGCGCGGTCGGGATCGGTATTCTGCAGGGCGACCAGCGGGCCGCTCACCTCCAGCAGACGCTTGAGCGCCGCCGCCAGTTGCTGGGCCAACGGCGCCAGGGGATCGCGCCGGCCGACGCGGGCGATAGTCGTCTGCACCTCTTCTTCGAACACCTTGAGCGCCGCGCCGTCGGCCATCGCCACCTTGCGCCCCAGCAGATCGAGGCCATGAATGCCCTCGGCGCCTTCATGGATGGGATTCAGCCGCTGGTCGCGGTACAGCTGTTCGAGCTGGTGGTCACGGGTATAGCCGGCACCGCCGGCCACCTGCATGGCCATGTCATTGGCCTGGCAGCCGGCCTTGGCCGGCCAGGATTTCACCACCGGGGTCAGCAGATCGAGCAGCAGCCCGGCCCGCCGCCGCCCCTCCGGCGCCGGATGGGTCTGCTGGTCCTCGAACCAGGAGGACGCCGTCAGGCACAGGGCCAGCCCGCCCTCGGCGAAGGCCTTCTGGGCCAGCAGCAGGCGGCGGATATCGGCATGGTCGACCAGCGGCACCTGCGGCGACAGCGGATCCTTCGACGACGGCAACCGTCCCTGGCGCCGCTCGCGGGCATAGTCCAGCGCCAGGCGGTAGCCGCGATAGGCGATGCAGGCGGCGAACAGGCCGACGCCGATGCGCGCCTCGTTCATCATGCGGAACATATGGGCCAGACCCTTGCCGGCCTCGCCGACCAGGGTGCCGACGGCGCCGTCGCGGTCACCGAAGGACAGCACCGTCGAGGTGGTGTTGCGCCAGCCCATCTTGTGCAGCAGCCCGGCCACCGCCACGTCATTGGCCGCCCCCGGCCGCCCCTGGTCGTCGACCAGGCGCTTGGGCACCAGGAACAGCGAGATGCCCTTCACCCCGGCCGGCGCCCCCTTGATGCGGGCCAGCACCATATGGACGATGTTTTCGCTGAGATTCTGGTCGCCGCCGGAAATGAACATCTTCTGGCCGAACAGGCGGTAACTGCCGTCGGCCTGCGGCACCGCCGTGGTCTTGATGTCGCCCAGCGCCGAGCCCTGGCCCGGCTCGGTCAGCGCCATGGTGCCGGCCGCCCGGCCGTCGCCCATCGGCGCCAGAAACAGGCGCTTCTGTTCGGGACTGCCGAAGGCGCGCAACAGATTGGCGGCGCCGATGGTGAGGAAGGGATAGGCGACGGTGGCGACATTGGCGGCATTGAACCAGGCCATGGCGGCGCGCAGCACCACCTCGGGCATCTGCAGCCCGCCTTCCCCGGCATCCCAATGCGCCGACAGGAAGCCGGCCGCGGCGAAGGCATCCCAGGCGGCCTTGGTCTCGGGGATCAGGGTGATGCCGTCGGGGCTGAACACCGGTTCATTGGCGTCACCCTTGGCATTGTGGTCGGCGAAACGGTCCCCGGCCAGTTTGCGCGCCGTCTCCAGTACCGCGTCCCACAATTCCACCGACTGCTCGGCATAGCGCGGCCGGCCGGCCAGCGCCCCGGTATCGAGGAATTCATACAGTAGAAAACGCAGGTCACGCTCGACAAGCAGTTCGGCCATGGTCACATCCAGCTGAGAATCTGGCCGCCGTCGACGGCGATCACCGCCCCGGTGATATAGCGCCCGGCGTCGGAGGCCAGAAGCAGGGCCGCCCCGTCGAGATCCTCGGGACGGCCGAAGCGACGCTGCGGAATGCGCTTTACCACATGTTCGGCGATGCCGATGCTTTCGAAGCTGTCGCTCATCGCGGTGTCGATATTGCCGGGCGCCAGGGCGTTGACCCGCACCCCCTTGGGCGCCAGTTCCAGCGCCATGATGCGGGTCAGATGGAGCAACCCGGCCTTCGAGGCGCCGTAGCTCGACATCAGGCCGCCGGCCCGCAGCCCCGCCGAGGACCCGACATTGATGATCGAGCCGTCGCCGACGGCGCACATCCGCCGCGCCGCCGCCTGCGCCACCAGGAAGGCTCCTTTGAGGTTGGTGTCGAGGATGCGGGCGATCTCGGATTCCTCCTGGTCGAGGAATTTTTTCATGTAAAGCACGCCGGAATTGTTGATCAGGATGCCGACCGGCCCACCCAGGGCCTGTTCGGCGGCGTCGAAGGCCGGCTCGATGGTGCTGCTGCGGGTAACGTCGAGGGAGACGGCGACCGCCCGCCCGCCCGCCTGTTCGATCTCGGCCACCGCCGCCGCCAGGCGGTCGCCGCGCCGCGCCGCCAGCGCCACCTTGGCCCCGGCGGCGGCGAAGGTGTTGGCGAGATGCCGGCCGATGCCGCTGGAGGCACCGGTGACCATCGCCACCTTGCCGTCGATGCTGAACAGGGAGGCGATATCCAATGGCGGCATCAGGGTGACCCGGCGAAACGAACGAACCAGTCGAGCGCCGACGGGTTCTTCATGGCGTCGCGGCTGGCCGCCTTATGGGCCGGCATGCCGAGCAGAATCTTGCGCACGGGGATTTCCATCTTCTTGCCGGTCAAGGTGTAGGGCACATCGTCGACCTGGTGAATACTGTCGGGAACATGGCGTGGACTGCAGGTCTCCCGCAAGCGGGCATTGATATGGGCCCGCACCTCATCGGTCAATATCAGTCCGGGCTTGAGCTTGACGAACAGCGGCATAACCTGGCTGCCGTCCGGGTGATCGCAGCAGACGATCAGGCTGTCCTCGACCTCGCCGATATGATCGATGGCGCGGTAGATCTCGGCCGTGCCGATGCGCACGCCATGGCGGTTCAGCGTCGAATCCGAGCGGCCATAGATATAGCAGCCGCCGCGATGGTTGATTTTGAAGAAATCGCCGTGGCGCCAGACATTGTCGAAATATTCGAAATAGGATTCGTGGTAGCGCTTGCCGCCCTCGTCGTTCCAGAAAAAGATCGGCATCGACGGAAACGGCCTGGTCACCACCAGTTCGCCGACGGCGTCCACCACCTCCCCACCGCTGTCGTCCCAGGCATGCACATCCATGCCCAGCAGCCGGGTCTGGATCTCGCCGGCATAGACCGGCAGCGTCGGCGAGGCGCCGACGAAGCCCGAGCAGATCTCGGTGCCGCCGCTTTGCGAGGTCAGCCAAAGGTCGCTCTTCACCGTTTCGTAGAACCACGCAAAAGTTTCCGGTGTCGCCGGCGATCCCGACAGCAGCACAGTGGTCAGCGCCGACAGGTCGAAACTGTCGCCCGGCCGCAATCCCTGCTGGCGCATGATCTGCACGAAGGCCGGGCTGGCGCCGAAACAGGTGGCGCCGGTATCGGCCGCCAGCCGCCACAGCCGGTCGGGGCCGGGATGCACGGGGCTGCCGTCATAGAGGACCGCCGCCGCGCCGGTCAACAGGCTGCCCAGCAGGATGTTCCACATCATCCAGCCGGTGGTGGAATAGAACAGCTGGCAGGAGCCGGGACCGAGGCCGACATGAAAGGTGAGGATCTTCAGATGCTCCATCAGCACGCCGACATGGCTGTGGGCGATGGCCTTGGGCAGACCGGTGGTGCCGGAGGAAAACACCACCCAGAGGGGGTGATCATGGGGCACGCGCTCGAAGACGAAACCCTCCGCCGGCACCTCCGGCCCGCTCATGACGTCGTGCCAGCTGAGGGCGCCCGCCACCGGCGCCAGGGTCGCGGCGGGATGCAGATAGGGCAGCCAGACCACCCGCTCCAGACCGGGCAACTGCTCGACGATATGGCGGATTTCCTCGCGGCGGTCGAAATCCCGGCCGGCGAAGCGGTAGCCGTCGGCGACCAGCAGCAGCTGCGGCTGAATTTGCGAAAACCGTTCGACCACCGTCTGCACACCGAATTCCGGGGCGGCGCTCGACCACACGGCGCCCACCGCCGCCGCGGCCATCATGGCGATGGCGGTTTCGGCAATATTGGGCATGTAGGCGACCACCCGGTCGCCCGGCCGGATGCCGTTGGCCCGCAGCCAGCCGGCCAGCTTGCGCACCCCCGCCGCCACCTCGCGCCGGCTCATGCGGGCCGGCGGCCGCAGCTCCGACTCATGGTGGAAGGCGACCTCGTCGCTGTCGCTCTGGCGCAGCATATGCTCGGCGTAATTGACCCGCGACCCTTCGAACCATTTGGCGCCGAACATCCGCCCGTCGCTGACCACCCGGCGGTAGGGAGTATCCGAGATGACGTCGAAATAGGTCCAGAGCGCCGCCCAGAAACCCTCGATATCCTCGACCGACCAGCGCCACAGCGCCTCATAGTCGTCGAAGCGGAGTCCCCGCTCGCGGTCGAGCCAGGCCATCAGTTTCGTCACATTGGACGACCGGACGAACTCCTCGCCCGGCGTCCACAGCAGATCCCCCTCTTGGATCATGTCAGTGAAGCGGGCGCTTCAGCCAGTCGCGGTAGAACGCCTCCAGGTCCGGCTGGAAGCTGTGCACGATGGGATAGCCGGGCGGCACTGCCTCGGCCTCCAGCAGCGTACCGTCCAGGGGATCATAATATTCCCGCAGTTCCATCCATTTCGGATCAGCATGCATCAGTTCCGGATAGATCTCGCGATAGGACTCGTTGGTATCGCGGACAAAAATCCGTGCCTTCAGCTTCCAGTTCTCGCGGTAATCGCCGAACTCGAAGCCGCTGCTGCTCTTGGTGACGATGCTGCCGTCGGCCTTGCGGACGATGAACAGATGCGGCCCCAGCGGCAGCAGGATGGTGTCTTTCCAGCTCTGCCGCTCCTGCAGCACTTCCACGTATTTGTCGAATCTGTCCGGATCCTTGTACTTGCTCATCATTTCCTTGAGCATTTTCCACGGTAGCCGACCATCGACCAGATCGGCGATCACTTCCTTGCTGTATTCGGTCATGGCGTTTCTCTTGCTTGAACGTGACGATCAGGGCATCCAGTCTTCGGACAGGCCCCAGAATTTGCGATATTTCTCGCCCCAGGGCTTGGACAGTTCCAGGCTCTCGCGATACATCTTGCGCAGCGCATCGATATAGTCGGCCTTCTGCACCCGCGGCTTCTGCTGCTTCAGCCATTCCTCCACCGGGATGCTGCGGGCCAGGCGCTTTTTCCGGATCTCCGCCCGCAAGGCGATGGTGGCGGCGGCATCGAGCTGCCAGAGGCCCTCGGCATCCTTATGGGCCACCACGCCATAGGCCGAATTGGCGAAGCGTTCCAGCAGCAGGCCGTCGTTGAGGTCGAGCACCACCGTCGCCGGATCGCGCTCCAGCACGTCGCCGACCCCATGACCGCCGCCGATATGGCTGATGTAGATGTCGTGTTCGCTGTGCATGTCGGGGATGTGGTAGAGGTGCTTGTTGATGAGGTGATCGCCCTCCACCAGGCTGTTCATCTCGCTGTTTTCGGGATCGCCCTCGGACACCGGATAGGGCAGCCCCTCGGCGATCCGCTTTTTCATGTCGGTGTTCTTGACGCTGTGACGATAGGGCGTCGAGGCCGGATAGCCGCCGAACAGTCCGTTGCCGTGGAAGGTCGAACTGTTGCAGGCATGGAACATCTGCTGATGCGGCGTGCCGTGCACCATGCGGATGGATTCCCAGCCGGAACCGCCGCGGTATTTGCCCATGCCGGCCGAGGAGGCCCGCAGACGCCGCCCGAGATAGAGCAGCGGTTCGAGCAATTCCCAGGCCTCGACATCGCCCATGTCGCCTTCCGGATTCCACACCGCGGCGGCGGAGGCTTCGCCGTCGCGCACCATGCCGGCCGAGGTCCCGCAGGAGCTATGCTCGAAATTCGACCAGCCGCCCTCCTGGCCGTAATGGTTGGGACCGCCGCCCTGGGTGACGTTGCCGGTGAAGGGATAGCCGGCCACCACTTCCTCAAGATAGCCGCGCGCCGTCACCCCCTGGCTGACCGCCAGGAACAGGCCGGTGAAGCAGGGGATCAGGAAGATCCAGGACAGGGTGTTGGAGCAGTAGATATTGTCCGGATTGGCCCAGGTGCCGTAGGGGGTGTTGAATTTGGTGGCCAGATAGGCCCCGTCGTTGACCTTGTCATTGGGGATCAGCACCTGGGTGATGCCGACCCACAGCCCGCCCTGGATGCCCGACGGCGTGCAGTTGAACGAGTGATAGCCCCATTTGTTGGCGCCCTCGAGATCCAGCTCGAAACTGCCCTCGCTGCCGACCCGCACCTCCAGCGGACAATGCATCATCGAATCGACGGCGGCATAATCCGGCATGCGCCCCTTGTCATGGGAATGCGGCACATCCATGAAACTTGGGTAGTTGTAGACGCCGGGGATCATGAACTCTTTGACGCGATTGATGAAGGCGTGGCGGGTGTCTTCGATCACCTCGCGGGAGAAACGCTTGTAGGTGTCGATGCCTTCTTCCGCCACCAGCCGCAGGACCGAGTCGCGGATGATCTGGCAGCCGGAAATGCGGCATTTCTCGTCGAGAACCCAATAGAAGGGCAGCCGCACGGCGGTGTAGCAGCGCCGGGTATAGTCGGCGAACAGCTGGTCGTTTTCACCCACCCGCTGGCAGGAGAGGATCCAGCCGTCCTCGAAACGGCTGGTGGTGCCCACCGGCATGCTGCAGGGCTGCGGCGCGCCGACGTCGATCTCGTGACTGACGCCGGCGGCCCAGCCGATCAGTTCGCCCTGATGGAAAATCGGCAGAATTTCCATGACGTCGGCATTGTGGACGTCGCCCAGCTGCGGATCGTTGTTGACGAAGATGTCGCCCGGCCGCAGGCCCGGATCGTCTTCGTATTTTGCCCGGATCATGTGCTTGATGGCCATCGACATGGTGTGCACATGGGCCATGATGCCGGTGGACAGCGTGATGGAATCGCCTTCCGGTGTGTACAGCGCGAAGCACAGCTCGCCGATTTCGCGGACGATGGGCGAAGCCGAGATGTTGAGCGCCGTTTCGCGGGCGCCGACCAGGGCGCCGCGCAGCCGCGACCACAGCTTTTCGTAATGGATGGGGTCTTTTTTCTTCAGGGATAGCTCGGTAATGCCCTGGTAATGGCCGGTATCGGCCAGCAGGGATTCCGATTCGGCCAGCATGGTCTGCAAGGTCTTGCCGTTTTCACCAATCGGGCCGGCCTTGGTGATGGCGTTCGGGGATTCGATTTTACCCATGGAGTGTCTCCTGCTCAGCCGTCAAGACGAGCGCTGCTGCTGATATGGAAAATGCGGTGCTTGTCGAGGCGGGCGCTGCGTCCGGGCGGCACCACCATGGTCGAGGCCGGGGCTTCCACCACCGCCGGGCCATGCACCACGTTGCCGGCCTTGATCTTCTCGAGATCAAGGATGCGGGCGGTATGCCAGCTGCCGCGGTAATAGAGCTGGCGCTCGCCCTTCTGCGCGGCGGGATCCAGCACCGGTCCGGCCTCCGTCTCCACCGGCAGGGTCGGCTTTTCCACCGCCACCGAGCCGCACATCACCACCCCGGCCACCAGATAGCCGAATTCCGGCGTGCGGGCCGAGTTGCCGTAGATGCGGCCATAAAGGTCCTCGAACCCCTGGACCAGCGGCTGCAGGTCGTCACCCGAGCCGAGGTCCATGCTCGGCGAGGGGATTTCCAGCGCATTGAGCTGCCCGTAATAGAGCATCCGCACCGCCGGTTTGAACTGGATGGCCTCCTGCTTGACGCCGCTCTTGGCGAATTCCTCCACCACCTGATCGCGTAAGCCCGCCCAGGCCTTGGCGATGGCGCTCGCCGTCTCGTCCTTGGTCTTGGCGTCGGCATTGGGCAGCAGGGGCAGGTCCAGCGTGCGGTCGTAACGGTATTCGTAGTCGCCGCAGGCACAGCCGAAGGCCGAGAATCCGGGAGCCCAGGCGGGAACCAGAATATCCTCGAAGGCGATGCCGTCGGTGTAGCCGCCGACATGCAGCGGCCCGCCGCCGCCATAGGACAGCAGGGCATAGCTCTCCGGCCCATAGCCCTTGCCGAGGATCTGGCCCAGCAATGCGTTCTTCAGGCTGTCCTCGAACAGTTCGACGACGCCCGCCGCGGCGCGGTAGACGTCGATGCCCAGCTTGTCGGCAATCTGCGCCTGCACCGCGTCGATGGCCCGCTGACGGTCCAGGGTGATGTCGCCGCCGAGGAAGAAGTCGGGATTGATATAGCCCAGCACCACATTGCAGTCGGTGATGGTCACCGTGTCCAGCCCGGACTCCGGCCAGGACATGCCGACCCGATAGCCGGCGCTGTCTGGCCCGATCTCGATCCGTCCCGAGGTCGGGTTGATGCGCACGAAGGAACCGGTGCCGGCACCGATGCTGTCGATGCGCACCAGCGGCATATTCAGAATGAAGCGGCCGATATCGGGATTGGTGGTGATGGCGAATTCGCCGTCGGTGACCAACGCGATGTCGAAGGAGGTGCCGCCGATATCGGTGCAGGCGACGTTCTTGATGCCAAGCTTTTCAGCCAGGAAGCGACTGCCGATGACGCCGCCGATGGGGCCGCTGACCATGGTGCGGGCGAGTTCCTTGGCGTCCATGGAAATGGTGCCGCCATGGCTGGCCATCACCCGGAGATCGAACTTGCCGCCGGCGTCACGGGACTTCTGACGCACCTTGTGCAGGGATTCCCGGGATGGTTCGGCGGCATAGGCCTCCATCAGGGTGGTGTTGAGGCGCGGGAAGTCCTGGCGGGTCGGGTAAAGATCGCTGGACAGATAGATCGGCAGCGAAACCTTGCGTTCGGCGAAGACATCCTGGATGACCGACCGCGCCAGCTGTTCATGGGCCGGGTTCTTGTAGCTGAACAGGAAGTTGACGACGATCGACTCGACTTTCTTGTCCAGCAGCTTTTCCACCGCCTGGCGCACTTCGCCGATGGCCAGGGGAATCGCCTCCTTGCCGAAATTATTGATGCGCCCGCGGATGCCGCACATGCGGTCGCGCGGCACCAGCGGGTCGTTGTGGTGATGGGTGACCAGATGCACGCGGTCGGAATAGGAATAGCCGAGATAGGTCTGGATGGCCCGTTCCTGGCGCAGATAATCCTCCATGCCGCCCGAGACCAGCACCCCGACCCGGCGGCCCTTGCGTTCCAGCAGCCGGTTCAGCATGGCGGTGCCGGAATAGATGCCGGTCAGCAGATGAGGGAACCCCTGCTCGATCGTCAGGTCCCAATAGCGCATGGCATCCTTGGCCGAGGCGATGAAGCCGATGGATTCGTCATGCGGCGTGGTCTGCGCCTTGCCGACGACGAAGTCGCCGCTCTCGTCGATGAGGAAGGTGTCGGTCATCGTCCCCCCGGCATCGATGCCGAGGATGCGCGGCCGCCGCGCCGGGGGCGGGGTCGTAATGACGGTCATGGGCGTTTCCTTATCCCTTGGGCTGGTTATCTTTAGACCAAGGCTAGGCGCTTCCCGGAACTTGTGCGCCACCCGAAGGGGTAGCTCAGAGGGCCGGCCACATTGAAGCTGGAGGGTTAAGTCCGGCTCCGGTTTGAGGACAGCCGTCGCGTCGGAAAGACTGTGCAGACCGCCTCGTCGAACAGAGGCGAGGCCGTCTGCCTTGCTAAAAATAACCAACTAGGTTAATGTCAGCAAATGGAAAAAGGTACGCCCCACCGCAAATTACACGCTGTAAAAGCCATGATTGCGGCAGGAAAGGTGCGCTCCACCATGTCGGCATTGGCGGGCGGGGCCGCTCTGGGGTTCGATTTCGACGGCATTATCAGCGTGGTCATGGCTTTGACCCCGGCGGATTTCTACAAAAGCATGACGACCCACGGCGACCACCGGGTTTGGCAAGATGTCTATCGGCCCACCACCTCCGCCGGAGAGGTCTACCTAAAACTGACGGTCGTCGATGACCTGCTCATCGTGTCGTTCAAGGAGCTATGACCATGAAATGTCCATCCTGTGCGGCGGCGGAACTGGTGCGCGACACTCGTGATGTGTCCTATGCCTACAAGGGCGAAACGACGACGATCCCGGCTGTGACGGGAGAGTTCTGCCCGGCCTGCGGCGAAACCGTTCTGGATGCCGTGGAATCGGCCCGCGTCAGTGCGGCTATGCTGGACTTCAATAAGCAGGTCAACGCAGCCATCGTCGATCCGGACTTCATCGCCAGTGTCCGCAAAAGGCTGGCTCTGGACCAACGTGAGGCTGCCGAGATTTTCGGCGGTGGGGTCAACGCATTTTCCCGCTACGAGACAGGCAAAACCAAGCCGCCGTTGGCCCTGGTAAAGCTGCTTCGGGTGCTGGACCGCCATCCCGACCTGCTGAACGAGGTTCGGCCTTAAAGGCAGCCCGTCTTGGGGCTGGAATGTCGATGGCCCTGGCAGGCTCCTAAATCAGGCCCATGCGCCGCGCCGCGTTGATGGCCTGCAGACGGCTGGTTACCGCCAGTTTCGAATAGACATTTTTCAGGTGGAACTTGACGGTGTTCTCGGAAATCAGGATGCGCCGGGCGATCTCCTTGTTTGAGACCCCGTTGTCGAGGAACACCAGGATGTCGACCTCGCGCCGGGTCAGCGGCTCCAGCGGCTGGAAGCAGCCATTCGCCTCGGCCCGGCGCAGATCGACGCCGCAAGCGTCGAGCAGCCGGGCGACGAAGCTTTTAAAACCATCGTCCTCGGCCGGCAGGCCCTGATAGATCTTCTTCAGCAGCGGCACCACCAGTTCGCCCTCGTCGAGGATGGGACGAACGAAGCCGGGCCGTTCCGCCAGACGCAGGGCCCTTTGCAGGTAGCGTCCGGCAACCTCGTCCGAGCCTTTGCGGACATAGGCCACCGCCTCCAGTGCATGCAGCGTGATCTGGCGGCGCAGCCGGCCGGTGCGCTGGGCGATGGCCAGTTGCCGGCCGACCTCCCGCAGGCCGTCGTCGGGGCGGCCGGCATGCACCGCCAGGCGGGCCCGGCCGATGGCGTCGCCGGCGGTGTCCTCGGCGAAAGGAACCCAGCCTTCCGGCAGGCCGTTGCCGGCGCCGCGGATGCGGCCGGCCAGCGCCTGCGCCCGGTCGGCGTCGCCGGCCAGCAGCAGACGGCGCACCCGTTCCCAGTTGACGGTCCGCACCAACCGCGGCAGCGCATTGGCGAAACCGATGCCTTCCGCCTCGTCGAGCAGGGCTGCAGCCTGTTCGGGACGGCCGCGCAGATCCTGGATGCGCGCCATGGCGACATAGGCGACGGCCAGGTAATCCAGCAAGGTGCCCTGGGTGATCATGTCGCGGAATTCGTTGAAATGGGCTTCCGCGGCATCGATCTCATTGGCTTCGTAAAGCGCCTGGATGGCGCAGGACACAAGGGACGCCCCGGCGAAGGAGCCGGCGAGGCGCAGGCGGGGATCGTTGATGCCGCTCTGCAGGCAGGCCAGCGCCTCGCCCAGCCGTCCCTGGACGAGGAGGCCGACACCCTTGTTGGCCAGGGCGTAGCCAAGACTGAAAGTGGAGTCGGCGCGTTCGCTGTAGACCCGGGCGATGGTCAGCAATTCGCCGGCATTGTCGAAATCGCAGGCCGCCACCGCGTGATAACCGAGAAGATTGGCCGCCGCGCCCAGTTCGAAGGCGTTGAACCCCTGGGGATTGCCGGCATGCATGTCGACGGCGCGGACGGTGTCGAAGGACCGCTGCAGATCATCCTCCATGATCGACACCATGGCCATGACGATTTCCGGGTTGGTGGCCCCCGGCGGACGCGGCGCACGGCTGTAGCGCTGGAGGATCGGCAGGAGCAGCGCCAGCTTGGGCTGGCGGCGCAGGAAGGTCAGCGCCCAGGCGATCTTGACCGCCAGGTCGGGCCGCCGCTCGATCTCCTCCAGCGGCAGCCGGTCGTACCAGCGTTCGACGGTGGTCAGATGCGCCTCGGCGATCAGGCGCGACGACCAGATCTCCATGATGTCGGCCGCCTCGGCGTATTGGCGGGCGGCCAGGGCATGATGCATGGCCTCCTCGAAGACGCCCTCCTGCCGATACCAGGCCATTGCCCGGCGATGCACCTCCAGCACCGCCTCCTCCGACCCCTGCCGCAACTGCTCGAGAAGGAAGGCGGAAAACAGCGAATGCAGGCGAAACCAGCATTTCTCGGGATCCAGGCTGCGCAGAAACAGCCCCGAGCGTTCCAGCATCAGCAGCATCTCCTGCGACCCGGCGAGGCCGGTGACGGCATCGCAGAGCGGCGCCGACAGCCGGGTCAGCGGCGAGGTCCGGCGCAGGAACTCCTGCACCTCCGGGGCCTGTAGGCCCATCACATTGTCGGCCAGGTATTCGGCCAGCTGCGGCGGACGGAAGCCGGCCAGGCCGGCCAGCGAGCGGCGCAGCGACGGGCTGACCAGGGACAGGCGGAACAACTGCATGGCCGCCGGCCAGCCTTCGGTCTGGCGGAACATCGCCTCGGTCTCGTCATCCTGGATCTTGAGGTCGGGGGTGGCGGCGAAGAAGCGACCGGCCTCGGCCAGGGAAAAGCGCAGGTCGTCGGTGCGCACCACTGTCGCATGATTGTTCACCACCAGCCGCGCCAGGCCGATATCCGGCGCCGACCGCGAGCCGATGAAGATGCGGACCCTTTGCGGCAGCCGGTCCAGCATCTCGCGGAAAAAAGCATTGATGCCGCGATCGGTGAGATGCTGGAACTCGTCGAAGAACAGGCCTACCGGGCGGTCGGCCTCGATCAGACCGCCGACGAACCAGTCCACCGGACGCCTGAGACCGATGACCCCGCCATCCTCGATTTCCGGCAGCGCCGCCAGATTGTCGACCCGTCTGACGGCGGCCAGCAGGGCCTGAAGATGCAGGAAAAACCGGCGCGGATCGTTGTCGGCCTCGTCGAAGGTCAGCCAGCCGGTCAGCATCCCCTCGGCCTCGCAGCTGGTCTTGGCTTGCTGCAGCAGGGTCGATTTGCCATGCCCGGCCGGCCCCTGGACCAGAATAACTCTCAGCTGGCGACCGGCGAAAATTCTGTCAAGAATGGAGTCGCGCCGAACCGCCCCGTCGAATTCCGGTGGCGCAAAGAACTTATGGGCGCATATCTCGGTCGCCGTTGGCTTCGGCACTGTCCTGCTGTTTCCTCGTTTGTCTTGTCTATTTTTTTCTTTCCCCCAATTTAGCGCAAGCGCGGTAGCGTGCAACAGCCCATGCTAGGTATTAATTAAAGAGAAGTGACGATGACAGACATTCCGCCGGCCTCGCTTCCGTTCGACAGTTCGCGTCTACAGGATTATTTGCAACGTCATCTGCCGTCCTCCGGCGGCGCCATGCAGTTGAGCGTCGTCGGCGGCGGCCAGTCCAATCCCACCTATTTTCTCACCTTCGGCGGCGGCGGCGATTATGTCCTGCGCAAGCAGCCCCCCGGCGAGTTGTTGCCGTCGGCCCATGCCGTCGATCGCGAATACCGGGTGATGACGGCCCTGGCCGACACCGCCGTGCCGGTTCCCAGGACCCTGCTGTTCTGCGACGACCGCAGCATCGTCGGCACGCCCTTCTACGTCATGGAAAGGCTGTATGGCCGCATTTTCCACCAGTCGGCCATGCCGGGGGTGGCGGCCGGGGAACGGGCGGCGCTGTATCAGGCGATGAACGAGACCCTGGTCCGCCTGCACGGCGTCGACTGGCAGGCCCTCGGCCTGGCCGACTACGGCAAGCCGGGCAACTATTTCTCGCGCCAGGTGGCGCGCTGGTCCCGCCAGTACCAAAGCTCGAAAACCAGGGACATCGCCGATATCGAGAGACTGGCCGCCTGGCTGCCGGCGAATATTCCGCCGGGCGACGAGACCACCATCGCGCATGGCGATTTCCGCCTCGGCAATCTGATGTTCCATCCCACGGAACCCAGGGTGATCGCGGTCCTCGACTGGGAACTGTCGACGCTGGGCCATCCGCTGGCCGATCTCGGCTACAACTGCATGATCTGGCATTTGGCCCCCGATCACTATGGCGGCATCATGGGGCTTGACCATGCCGGCCTGGGCATTCCCTCCCAGGACGACTATGCGCGGGCCTATTGCCGGCTGGCCGGACGCAGCGACCGCCTGCTGCCGTTCCATGTGGCGTTTTCGCTGTTCCGTTTTGCAGTGATCATCGAAGGCATCGCCGGGCGTGCCGCCCAGGGCAACGCGGCCGCCGCCAATGCCGAGGAGGTCGGCGCGCTGAGCCTGTTCCTGGCCGCCCAGGCGGTCAGGGTCGCCGGCCTGACGTAAGGGGCGGCAATGACCGTCGTCTATTTCATCCGCCATGGCCAGGCCTCGTTCGGCAGCGACGACTACGACCGGCTGAGCGAAACCGGAATCCGCCAGGCGGCGATCATCGGCGAGCATCTGGCGGGAGGCCTGTCCGCCGCCGTCTCCGGCTGTCTGCGCCGCCAGCGGGACACCGCCCACCATGCCCTGGCCGCCGCCGGCGGGGCCGTCGACGCCACCGCCTCTGCGGCGTTCGACGAATACCGGCCCGCCGAGCTGCTGAAGGCGTATCTGCCGGCCATCCAGGCCAAGGACGACCGCATCGCCGCCGCCGGCACCGCGCTGACCGAAAATCCCCGCCTTTACGTCGAGGCCCTGCGCCAGGCCACCCGCCTGTGGGTCGACGGCGTCAGTGGTCCGGCCGGCGAAACCTGGCCGGACTTCCGCCGGCGGGTCGGCGAGGGCCTGGAAGCGACGGTTGCCGGCCGCGCCAAGGACGACCGGGTGGCGGTGTTCACCTCGGGCGGCGTCATCGCCGTCATCCTGGGGCAGATTTTGGGACTGTCCAGCGAGCGGATTTTCGACCTCAACTGGCGCGTCTACAATGCCTCGATCAGCGAGATCCATTTCGGCCGCAGCGGCTTCGCCATGGTCGGCTTCAACGCCATCGGCCACCTGCCGCGGGAAATGGTCACCCTGTGGTAACCCTGGCCAGAAATTCGGCAGGGACGGCGGTGGCTTTGCGCGCCTGGTAATCGAAAAAGACGATGCCGGTCTTGCCGCGGGCCACATCGCGACCGCTGGTTTTTTCGCGCACCCGGTAGACCAGATCGCATCCCACACGGCTGAAATCGGCACAGCCCAGTTCGATGACCAGAACCTCGCGATGAAAGGCTTCCGAGAGGAACTGCACGGCGCCGTCGGCATAGACGACGCCGCAGCCCTCGACATCCATGCCGGGATAGCCGATATGGGCGAAAAACCGCTCATTGGCCTCTGCCACCAGGGACAGCAGCGAGGAATTGTCGAGATGGCGGCGGTAGTTCACATGGTTGACGTAGATGGCGAGTTCGGTGGAAAACGCAAAGCTCGGCGGCAGGTCGATGGTGATGCGCGGCATGCGGGGCGGCCCCAGAACAGTGATTGGCGCCGCGCACTATAGCCTGACGCGAGAATTCTCCAGCCGTTTTGTTATTCTGTTTGATCCGCCGAAGCGGCACCCCAACCGACGGATGGACTGCCGCGGCGCCAAAAGGCGCCTCGCAGTGACGAAAAAACCAGGGAAATGCCGTCATCGCGAGACGCCGAAGGCGGCGTGGCGATCCACAAGCCTTAGGCGCTGCGCGCCTCTCCGCCGGCCGATGAACACCAGGGACGACGCATAATGGGACGCGCGGACATCACTCCCTTCTCCTTTCCAGAGGTTCAGGCTATTTTGCACCTCGACCTGGACCATCGGGGGGAGTTTCGATGGATGGGGATCGCTGGCGCGCCTTGATGGCTGCAGCCGATCCAATGTGGATACAGTGAATGGTATCGCCGGAATCAAATACACACGTTGAAAAATCATCTTTTGGCGGCTTGTTTATTGGTGCTCTCGGTATAGTTTATGGAGACATCGGGACCAGCCCCCTCTATACATTGCATGAATGCTTTGCCGGAGAACATCCTCTGGCAGTTGATCGCGATAATGTACTTGGAATACTATCGCTGATCTTCTGGTCTATCATGCTTATAGTCTCCGCCAAATATGTCATCGTCACCATGCGCGCCGACAACCGCGGCGAAGGCGGCAGCCTGGCCCTGCTGGCCCTGTTGCATCAGACGGCCGGCCAGGGGCGCCGATGGCTGCCGCCCCTGGTGGCCACCCTCGGCATCATGGCGACGTCCCTGTTCTACGGCGATTCCACCATCACCCCGGCCATCTCGGTGCTGTCGGCCATCGAAGGCCTGGAAGTGGCGGCACCGGCGCTGGAGCCATACGTCCTGCCCATCACCATCGCCATCCTGGTCGGGCTGTTCGCCATCCAGCGCAAAGGCACGGCCACCGTCGGCACCCTGTTCGGCCCGGTAATGGTGGTATGGTTCATCATTCTGGCCGTTCTCGGCATCAAGGGCATCGCCAAGGCTCCCTTCGTGCTGGCCGCGCTCTCCCCCCACTACGCCCTGATGTTCATGGTCCATCATGGCCTGAGCGGTTTTCTCTCACTGGCCTCGGTGGTGCTGGCGGTGACCGGCGGCGAGGCGCTTTACGCCGATATGGGGCATTTCGGCCGCACGCCCATCGCGCTCGCCTGGTATCTGCTGGTCCTGCCGGCTCTGGTGCTCAACTATTTCGGCCAGGGCGGCCTGTTGCTCAGCGATCCGGCGGCGCTGGAAAATCCCTTCTTCCTGATGGCGCCGCTGGCCGCCCGCCTGCCGCTGGTGTTCCTCGCCGGCATCGCCACCGTCATCGCCTCGCAGGCGGTCATCTCCGGCGCCTTCTCGGTGACCGCCCAGGCCACCCAGCTGGGCTATCTGCCGCGCATGCGCACCCTGCACACCTCGGCCAAGGAGCGCGGGCAGATCTACATTCCCTTCCTCAACAGCACCCAGGCGGTGCTGGTCATCGCCCTGGTGCTGGGGTTCAAATCGTCGACCAATCTGGCCGCCGCCTACGGTATCGCGGTGACCGGCACCATGGCCATCACGACGATCCTGCTGACCATGGTGGCAGCCTATCTGTGGCGGTGGCGCAGCCGCTGGGCCTACGGCATGCTGGGCCTGTTCCTGGTGGTCGACATCGCCTTCTTCTCCGCCAACGCCACCAAGATCGTGCATGGCGGCTGGTTCCCGCTGGCCATGGGCCTCATGATCTTCGTGCTGCTGATGACCTGGAAACGCGGCCGCGAACTGGTCGCCGCCTGCCGCGAGCAGGGCTCGATGCCGGTCGACGCCTTCCTCCGCTCGGTGGTCGGCAGCGCCAATATCTCGCGGCCCAAGGGCACGGCGATCTTCCTCAGCAGCGTCAAGGACAACATCGCCCCTGCCCTGCTGCACAATCTCAAGCATAACCAGGTCCTGCACCAGAACACCGTTCTGATGACGGTGCAGATCGACGAAATCCCTCATGTTCCGGTCGAGGGCAGGATTGTCAGCGAGCATCTCGGCGAAGGCCTGCAACGGGTCATCCTGCATTACGGTTATATGGATGAAACCAATATTCCGCGCACTTTGGCCAATGCCACCGAACAGCAACTGGGTTTCTTCTACGAACCGATGAAGGTCTCCTATTTCCTCAGCCGCGAGACCATCATCTCCACCGACAAGGCGGGAATGGGCCCGTTGCGGGAAAAACTGTTCGCCTGGATGTCCAGGAGTTCCGCCTCGGCCATGGAATTCTTCAGCCTGCCGATCAACCGGGTGGTGGAACTGGGTGATCAGGTGGAAATCTGAATCCGTGTCTTGAAATCAGACGCCATAGCCCTTGTCATCGCCGCGACGATGGCGGCGGGAAACTCATGAAGAAGGTACTGCCGCTGCCGGGTTCGGATTCAATCCAGATCCTGCCGCCGTGATGTTCGATGATCTTCTTGCACACCGCCAGACCGATGCCGGTGCCTTCGTAGTCACCTCTCGACACCAGGCGCTGGAAGACCTGAAACACCCGTTCGTGATGTTCGGGCGCGATGCCGATGCCGTTGTCCTTGACCCAGACCACGACCTGGTCGGCCTGCCCGCCCGATCCGACCTCCACCACCGGCGGCCGGTCCGGTGAACGGTATTTGATGGCGTTGCCGATGAGATTCTGGAACAGGCGGCACAGTTCCGCCGGGTCGCCGGCCACCGTCGGCAGTCCCTCGGCCACCGACAGGGTGACATTGGCCTCCCGGCTGAGCACCGTCAGATTGAAGAGGGCGTCGGCCACCGGATCATTGAGCGGCACCGCCACAAAGTCCGCCGTTCTGCCGGTACGGGAATATTGCAGCAGATCGATGATCAGCCGATCCATGCGCTTGGCGCCGTCGACAGCGAAGCCGAGATAGGACTGCAGATCCTGGTCGAGGTGACCCCCCAGCTTTTTTTCGATCAGCTGGAGATAGCTGCTCACCATGCGCAGGGGCTGGCGCAGATCATGCGAGGCGACATAGGCAAACTGTTCGAGATCGGCATTGGTGCGCTGCAGATCCTGTTCAAGCTTTACGGTCTGGGTGATATCGATGAATCCCCACAGGCTCACCCCCTGGCCCGGCTCGAGCATGGCCCCGGCGACATCCAGCCAGACCCGCCGGCCATCCTTGCGCTGATACTCCGCCTGGGTGCGGAAGATCTGCCCCCTGGCCAGCGCCGGATAGGCTTTCCCGCCGATCTCCTCAAAGGCCTCCTCGCTCGGATAGACCTGCCGGGACGAGACATCCAGCAGTTCTCCGGGTCCATAGCCAAGCATCTTCTCAAAGGCCGGATTGGCCCAGATGAACCTGCGGTCGCAGACCTTGGCGATACCGACCAACTGATTTTCCAGCATCGCCCGCTGTTCGGCCAGAAGGGTCTCCAGGCGCTCCTGAGCCAACCGGCGTTCGGTGACGTTCTCCTTCACCCCGACGAAATGGGTGATCTGCCCATCGATGTCGATGACCGGCGAGATCTGCGCGTTTTCCCAATAATAACTTCCGTCCTTGCGCCTGTTGCGGAACGTCGTCGCCCACGGCTTGCCGGAGGTCAGCGCCGCCCACATTTCCCGGTATTCCTGGTCGGTGGTTTCACCTGATTTGAGAATGCGCGGATTCTGGCCCAGGGCATCGTCGCGGCTGTACCCGGTCACCGTCGTAAAGGCGGCGTTGACATACTCGATAGCGCCGGTCGCATCGGTGATGACCACCGAAACCGGGCATTGTTCGATGGCGATGGACAGTCTGCGGCGCTCTTCCTCCAGGGCGCGGCGATCGCTGAGATCGCGCAGCACCCTGGAAAACCCTGTAATCTCGCCGGCATCATTATAAATGGCGGACATCACCACATTCGCCCAATAGCGAGTTCCGTCGGCCCTCATTCTCCAGCCGATTTCCTCGCATCGACCCTGCTGCCGGGCGAGGTCCAGCACCATTTGCGGCTTGCCGGCATCCCTGTCCTCGGGCGGATAAAAGCAGGACACGCTCCGGCCGAGGATGTCCTCGGCCTTGTAGCCGGTTATCGCCTCGGCAACCGTATTCCAGGAGTCGACCAGGCCGTCCGGGCTGATGCGGATGATGGCATAGTCGCGGACGCTTTCGATCAGCCGGCGATAGTTTTCCCGGCTTTCCCACAAGGCGCCTTCGTGTTCCCGCTGCCGGCGGACAATCCATCGCCCGACGACCCAGGCAAGCACCAGCCCGAGGACGATCAGGCCGCCGCCGGTGGCGGCCACCACCATCTGGATGCGCCGCCCCGGGGCTTCGAATTCGCCGGCAGGGAGGCCGATCACCACCGACCAGCCGGTGGCCGGCGACCGCGCGAATACCGTATAAGTTTTGTCGCCTTCCAGGTTGAACGCCTCGAACAGGCCGCTGTCGGCGGCGGCGATGTGATCGACCAGCGACGGCGTCGCCAATCGTCCGACAAATTTGTCGGGATCGCGGGAGCGACCGGCCAGCCGCATGCGGGGATCGACCACCGCGCCGGTCCAACTGCTTGGCAGGCGTTGCGCCAGCAGAACGTTGTTGAGGGCGGGAACCACCAGAACGGCGGTGATGACGAAGCGCGCCTTGCCGTCACGGAGCACCGGGCAGATCAGCATGATGCCGGGCTCGATCATCAGATTGCCGCGGGCGATGACCCCATAGATCAAAGGCTGCCGGCTTTTCACCGCCATGTCGACACCGTCGGGAACGACGGTCGGACGCGGCAGCTTGGATCCGCCCAGCGAACTGGCGACGATATCCTTGCTGGTGGGATCGACCAGGGCGATGGCACGCCAGGCGGGTTGTGCCGCCACCATCCGCCGCGCCCGGTCTTGGAAGGCAGGCAGATTGTCGGTGTCCAGGCTGTCATCGGCGGCCAGGACCTCGAGCGAGGCCAGTTTGTTCAGCAACTCGGCGTCCACTGCCACCGACAGGGCCCGCGAGATGCTGCTCAGTTCGGCCTCGGCGGCAACCTTCTGGCGATCGACGAGGATCCACGCCATGCCGGCGGAATAGGCAAGGACCGGCAATATGCCGGCGACAACCAGCCAGACAAGGGATTTGGCGATCCTGTTATTGTTTTTCACTTTGATCACCTGAATGCTTTAAGCGACATCGCCCAAACCCGACCCTCCAAAAGGGATAATAGCAGAACCTTTCGTATATTGGCTGCTTGCGCAGAAGCATAATTATCAATCAGCCATTCGTTTGCGCCGCGCCGGGATGCACGTCGCCGTATCGCCGAATGACCAAAGTCAAGGTTCCAACTCGCCGTTCCGCCGTATGCATGGGTCAGTCGGAAGCCGCTGGGCAGCGTTGCCAACAAAAAACCTAGTGCCCCAGTGTGTTTTCCCAGGTTTCCGTAAGAAACAACGGCCGTTCTAGGGGGACGGCTGAGGAGAGAACTTATGTCGGAAAGACTGACCAAATCGGCTGCCAGAAACATATTCTTCGGTGGCACAATTTTCTTTTTCGTCATCTTTGTCGCCCTGGTCGCCCAGAGCGTCACCTATGCCACTGTGAACGGTGCCGTGCCCAGTGCGTCCGCCGCTCACGGCAAGCGGATCTGGGAACGCCATGCCTGTTTCGACTGCCATACCCTGTTCGGCGAAGGCGCCCGGTTCGCGCCGGAGCTCGGCCAGGTCTGGCTGCGTTACGGCGGTGCCGATGATCCCGATGGAGCGAGAGGGCGGCTTAAGGATTGGATCAAGGCCCAACCCACGCGGGTCGAAGGCCGTCATCAGATGCCGCATTTCGATTTGAGCGACAAGGACCTCGACGATCTCGTCGATTTCCTTCGCTACACCAGCGGAATCAACACCCAGAACTGGCCGCCGAAGGCCAAGGGTTGAGGCGAAAGGATATCGTCATGAAATATGAATCACAAAAAGTCGCCAAACTTTACTTCATTGGCGCGCTGACGCTGTTCGCCCTGCAGATCGTCTTCGGCCTGCTCGGTGCGACCTTGTATGTCATTCCCACCGGCCTGCCGGACTTTCTGCCGTTCAGCGTCGTCCGCATGATCCATACCAATGCCCTGGTGGTGTGGCTGCTGATGGGCTTTTTCGGTGCCACCTATTTCCTGCTGCCGGAAGAAACCGAGAACGAGCTTTACAGCCCGTTTCTGGCCAAGCTGCAGTTCTGGCTGTTCTTCGGCGCCGCCGGCGCCGCGGTGGTCGGCTATCTGTTCGGCTATTATGACGGCCGCTCCTATCTTGAGCAGCCGCTGATCATCAAGATCGGCATCGTCGTCGTCGCCCTGATGTTCCTGTTCAACTGTTCCATGACCCTGCTGCGCGGGCGCAAAACGGTAATCAGCAACATCCTGTTGCTGGGGCTGTGGGGCGTCGCCCTGTTCTTCCTGTTCGCGTTCTACGTCCCGGAGAACGTCATCCTCGACAAGATGTTCTGGTGGTGGGTCGTCCATCTGTGGGTCGAAGGGGTTTGGGAAGTGGTCATGGCCTCGATCCTGGCCTTCCTGGTCATCAAGCTGACCGGCGTCGACCGCGAGATCGTCGAGAAATGGCTGTATGTGATCATCGGC
>Ga0007882_10000486_pt1 | contig 23447 bp, 20 predicted proteins | sample CryBogCBH12Aug01_FD_71195 | JGI IMG/M metagenome (GOLD analysis project Ga0007882, IMG submission 71195) | Freshwater microbial communities from Crystal Bog, Wisconsin, USA - CBH12Aug09.1 | ecosystem: Environmental > Aquatic > Freshwater > Lake | place: Crystal Bog, Wisconsin, USA | collected... | reverse complement strand
AAGCGGAACAGATTGGATTCGCTGCCAACCAGTCCGACGGCGGCGCAGGCGACGGCGATGGATTGCGGCGAGATCATCTTGCCGGTGACGCCGCCGGTGGTGTTGGCCGCCACCATCAGGGTGTCGGAGGCGCCGATCTGATGGGCGGTGTTGGCCTGCAGGCTGCAGAACAACGCGTTGCTCGAGGTGTCCGAACCGGTCAGGAACACGCCCAACCACCCCAGGATCGGTGAGAAGAACGGATAGGCGGCGCCGGTTCCCGCCAACAGCAGGGCCAGGGTCGACGACAGTCCGGAATAGTTGGCGATGAAGGCGAAGGCCAGCACCGTGCCGATGGTGTAGATCGGCTTCGCCAGTTCGACCATCGTCTCCTTGAACGCCGTCACCGCGTCGCCGGGCTTCATGGCCAGGATGATGATGGAGATCAGGGCGGCGATGAGGATCGCCGTGCCGGTGGCCGACAGCAGATTGAGGGAATAGGACGCCGCATAGGGGGTTGCCTTGGCGACGATCGGGGCGGCCTTGATCACCAGTTTGTCGAGGCCGGGGAAGGGGAAGGTGATGATCGTCGACACCAGGGCGCCGTCCTTGCCGAACAGGGCCTTGAAGTCCTTCGTGCTCCAGATCGCCACCATGACGGTGAGGATCAGGAAGGGCGACCAGGCCTTGATGATCTGACCGGCCGAGTAGCGGTGCGCCGATTTTTCGACCTCGCCCTCTTCGGCACGGAAACGGAAGATCGCCTTCGGTTTCCAGAACTTGAGGAACACCGTCAGGGCCACCAGGCTGATCAGCGCCGAGGTGATATCCGGCAATTCATAGCCGATATAGTTGGAGGTGAAGAACTGGCCGATGGCGAAACTGGCGCCGGCCACCAGCACCGCCGGCCAGGTCTCGCGGATGCCTTTCATGCCGTCCATGATGAAGACGATCCAGAACGGCACGAAGACCGACAGGAAGGGCAGTTGACGACCGGCCATGGCGCCGACCTTGAAGGGGTCGATGCCGCTGACCTGGCCCGCCACCAGCACCGGAATGCCCATGGCGCCGAAGGCCACCGGGGCGGTGTTGGCGATCAGGCACAGTCCGGCAGCGTAGAGCGGATTGAAGCCGAGGCCGACCAGCAGGGCGGCGGTGATGGCGACCGGGGCGCCGAAGCCGGCGGCACCTTCGAGGAAGGCCCCGAAGGAGAAGCCGACCATCAGCATCTGCAGGCGCTGATCCTCGGTAATCGATATCACCGAAGCGCGGATGATTTCGAATTGGCCGGTTTTGACCGTGATTTTGTACAGGAACACGGCGGCGACGATGATCCAGGCAATGGGCCACAGGCCGAAGATGAATCCGTAGCCGACGGCGGCCACGGCCATCTTGGTCGGCATGCCGTAGAACGCCACGGCGATCACCACGGCGATGGCGACGGTAATGGTCGCCGCCATATGGCCCTTCATGCGCAAGAGCGCCAGGGCGACAAAGAAGAAGATGATGGGTAACGCGGCAACCAGTGACGAAAGCCAAAGATTGCCCAGCGGGTCATAGACCTGGGTCCAAGTCTCCATGATGGCGATCACTCCTCCCTGCCGCCCATTTATTTATGCCGCCTATGGTAAATTAATTTTACCAAAACTGTAAAGCGGCAAAAACAAAGTGCCAGCGGTCCGTTTCGCCACCTGTTGGCCGGTCTACCAGAACAGCACCGCCAGATTGATCATCCCGAAGCGGTCGGTACTTTTCTGGCCGCTGAATTCCTTGCTGCGGTTGGTCACGGTGAAGTCGACCCGCATGATATCGGTCCAGAACACCGCCGCGCCGAAGGCAAGGTCGCCCACCAGGGTTTTCTTGGCGACGCTGGGGCCATCATGCCAGGTATTGCCGTCGAGGAAAATGTTCCTCCCCACCGCCCGGCCCTGGGCGCCGACGAACAGATACCAGCCCAGCGGCGAGGTCATCCGCTCGGCGTCGAACCAGCCGCTTCCCGACAGGCTGGGGCGGATATGCACGGCGCCGAAATCGGCCGCCAGGTTCTGCCCGAAGCGCAAGGTGCCGCCGAGTTGTCCATAGGTGAAGACATTGCCGATGGTCGCCCCGGCTTCGGGGATGGCGTCGACGGCGACATTGCTTATCAGACGATATTCGTATCTCAACTTGCCGTCATAGCTTAGCGCCAGGCCGGGTTCGTTGCGCAGCTGGTGCGACCAGCCGGCCGGCGGCGTCCGCAGTTGCAGGAACGAATGGAAGGAGTCCTGGGCCTCGCTGGCCATCGCCCCGGGGCCGACGACGCCCAGCAGAAGTTCGACGTTTTCCAGCTGATGGGCATTGTTGTTCTGCATCAGGCTGGCGCCGCCGTAAAGCCAGCCGGCATAGGGACGGTCCTTGGGGTCGGGATTGGCGAGATGGAGATTGGTCGGCGTGAACATGCTTTGGCCGATGATGGTCTCGATCTTGCGCGTGCTGTCCTCGCCGCGGCCGGGAAACAGCGGCAGGACGCGGCTCAGAAAATCGAAGGGGCGGTTCCATCCGCTGGTCCTGGCGAGGTCCGGCGACAGATAGGCGAGGCGCAGGCCCTGGGTGTAATGGCGGTCATCCTTGGAGGCGAAGGCGTCGTTTTCCTCGGTGATGGTCAGTCGCCCCATGTCGGTGGCGCCGGCGCCGGACGGGGCCACCGCCACGGTCCACGCCGTCAGGCCGATAATTGCCGCAATTCGCCGAGGCCCCATCGTCACTCCCCCATCCCCGTTTGATTTACTATCGGCAGAATGCCGAACCTGATCAACCCAATAGCATGGCGGCTTGCGAAAAACCGGCGGCGGCCCTATTGAACAGGCGTGACGCCTGAAGACCTGATCAACCGAATTCTCTATCGCGACGCCATGATGCTGGTGATCAACAAGCCCGCCGGGCTTGCCGTGCACGCCAGCGGTCGTGAAGATTCCCATCTCGGGCATTTTCTCGCAGCCCTGTCTTTCGGCCTGCCCAATCCGCCGCAGCTGGCCCATCGTCTGGACCGCGATACCTCGGGCTGTCTGGTGCTCGGCCGCCATCGCCAGGCCCTGAAGCGGCTCGGCCAGATGTTCGCCGCCGGCCAGGTGGAAAAGGTCTATTGGACCCTGGTGGTGGGCGCCCCCGACGGCGAGGCGGGATGCATCGAGGCGCCGCTGGCCAAACAGGGCGGCCATGGCAGCTGGCGGATGATGGTGGACGCCAAGGGGCAGTCGGCGGTCACCGACTGGCGGCTGCTGGGGCGGGGCGGGCGGCTGTCCTGGCTGGAATGCCGGCCGCGCACCGGGCGCACCCATCAGATTCGCGTTCACCTGGCCTCCATCGGCCTGCCGGTGGCGGGAGACCATATCTATGGCCGCGGCACCGCCACCCTGGCGGCCGACCGCCTCAATCTGCACGCCCGCGCCATTACGCTGCCGGTCAATATCAAGACGGCGCCGGTGGCGGTGACGGCGCCGCCGCCGCCGCATATGCTGGCGGCGCTGGCCGCCTGCGGCTGGGCCGAGGGTCAATGACGACCGTCCCCACCGCCGCCGAATTGCAGGCCCGCGTCCTTTATCGCGACAGCAACCTGATCATCCTCGACAAGCCGGCGGGTCTGGCGGTGCATGGCGGTCCGCGCACCGACCAGCATCTGGAAGGCCTGCTGGAGGCCCTCTGTTTCGGGCTGGCACGGCCGCCGCGCCTGGCCCATCGCATCGACCGCGATACCGCCGGCTGTCTGGTGCTGGCCCGCCACGACAAGGCGCTGGCGCGGATGGGGCGTTTGTTCGCCGCCGGTCGGGTCACCAAGACCTATTGGGCTGTGGTCGCCGGGCGTCCGCCGGGTCTGGCAGGGCGGATCGACCTGCCCTTGCAGAAGGTCAGCAACCGCCAGGGCTGGCGGATGGTCGGCGGCGCCGGCGGCAAGGCGGCGGCGACCGAGTGGCGTCTGCGCGGCCTTGGCGACGGGATCGCCTGGCTGGAACTGTCGCCGCTGAGCGGGCGTACCCATCAGGTGCGGGTGCATTGCGCCGCCGGGCTGGGCTGTCCGATTCTCGGCGATCCGGTCTATGGCTCGGGGGCCGCCGGGCCCTTGCAATTGCTGGCCCGCGCCGTCAGCATCCCCTATTGGGCCGACCGGCCGCCGGTTGCCGCCGTGGCCGGGGTGCCGCCCCCTATGCAGGAGGTGCTGGACCGGATGACCTAAGTCCGGCCATTATTATTGGACCAAGGAAATGGACCAACAGCCGTGTACCAGTATGTGATGATCGCTTTGGGCAGCGCCATCGGCGGCGTCGGACGGTTTTGGCTGTCCGGCGTGGTGGCGTCGCGGTTCGGCGAGCGCTTTCCCTGGGGGACCGTGCTGGTCAATATCAGCGGCTGTCTGGTGATCGGCTTTTTTGCCACCCTGACGGCGCCGGAAGGGCGCTGGTTCGTGCCGGGCGTCTGGCGCCAGTTCTTCATGATCGGCATCTGCGGCGGCTACACCACCTTTTCCTCCTTCGGCCTGCAGACGCTGACCCTGGCCATGGCCGGCGAGTGGCTGGCCGCCGGCTTCAACATCGTGGCTTCGGTGGTGTTGTGCCTGCTGGCGGTGTGGGCCGGCCATGCCTTGGCCGTGGCCATCAACACAATGGAGCTGTCATGATTCCGCAAGAGGCGACGCTGCTCCGCATCTTCCTCGGCGAGGGCGATCGCTGGCAAGGGCGCCCGGCCTATGAGGCCATCGTCATCAAGGCCCGCGAGTGCCACCTGGCCGGCGCCACGGTGCTGCGCGGACCGCTCGGTTTCGGCCATTCCAGCCGGCTGCATACGGCGAAAATCCTGCGCCTGTCGGATGATCTGCCGCTGGTCATCGAAATCGTCGACAGCGAAGAGAAGATCCAGGGCTTTCTGCCGCAGCTCGGCGCCATGGTGGGCAGCGGCCTGGTGACCCTGGAGAAGGTCCGGGTGGTGCAATACGGCGCGTCCGGGGTTGCCGATGCCTGAGCCATGCCTCCTTGGGAGGTCAGCCTTGCCGAGGCCGCGTTACTGCCCGGTGAAAAATCTTGATAGGTTTTTAATTAACGCGAAGGCATCGCGGGCCGCACTTCCCCCCATCCCACCCAGCGGTTCGCGGTGCCCTAGCGTCTCCCTTCCCGATTTCTCCGCTTCCGTCCCCCGACCGCTCCTTCACCGAGCGGTTTTTTTTGGCTTGAGTCAAGGGAACCCCAGATGATTTCCAACACACTGCCCGACAAGGATCTCGCCGCCTGCCTGCATCCCTACACCAATCTGCGCCTGCATGAGAAAAAGGGGCCGCTGATCATCACCCGGGGGGAGGGCGTTCGCGTCTTTGACCATCAGGGCCGCGGCTATATCGATGCCATGGCCGGCCTGTGGTGCGCCGCGCTGGGGTTTTCGCAGCCGCGCCTGGCCGAGGCGGCGCGCCGCCAGATGTCGCAGCTGCCGTTTTACCATATGTTCGGTCACAAATCCCATGACGCCGGGATCGAGCTGTCGGCGCGGCTGATCGATCTGGCGCCGGTGCCGATGAGCAAGGTGCTGTTCGCCAATTCCGGCTCCGAGTCCATCGACACCGCCATCAAACTGGTATGGTATTTCAACAATGCCCTGGGCCGCCCCGACAAAAAGAAGATCATCGCCCGCCGCCGGGCCTATCACGGCGTCACCGTCGCCGCCGCCAGCCTGACCGCGCTGGCCGTCAACAGCCGGGATTTCGATCTGCCGATCGCCCGTTTCCTGCATACCGATTGTCCGCATGCCTATCACGAGGCTCTGCCGGGCGAGGACGATGCCGCCTTCGTCGCCCGGCTGGCGGCCAATCTGGAAAAGCTGATCCAGGACGAGGGGCCGGATACGGTGGCGGCGTTCTTCGCCGAACCGGTGATGGGGGCGGGCGGCGTGATCGTTCCGCCGGCCGGTTATTTCCCGGCGATGTCCGCGGTTTGCCGGAAATACGATCTGCTGATGCTGGCCGACGAGGTCATCTGCGGCTTTCACCGCACCGGCAATCCCTGGGGCTGCCTGACCCTGGACTATGCCCCGGACATGATCGTCTGCGCCAAGGCCCTGTCCTCGGGCTATCTGCCGATTTCGGCGCTGCTGCTGAATGATCGTATCTATCAGGTGGTGGCCGACAATTCGGCGAAGATCGGCACCTTCGGCCATGGCTACACCTATTCCGCCCATCCGGTGGCGGCCGCCGTCGCCCTGGAAACCCTGGCCATCTATGACGACTGCGACATCGGCGGGCAGGTGGCGCGGGTGGCGCCCCATATGCAGGCGCTGCTGGCCGGTTTCGCAAATCATCCGCTGGTCGGCGAGGTTCGCGGCGTCGGTCTGATCGGCGCCCTCGAACTGGTGGCCGACAAGGCATCGCGGACGAATTTTCCGCCGACCCAGGCGGTGGCCGCCAAGGTGGTCGAGGCGATGGAACGACGGGGCGTCATCGGCCGGGCGATGATGAACGATTCGCTGGCCTTTTCGCCGCCGCTGATCATCGACAAGGCCGAACTGGACGAGTTGTTCAGCCGCGTCCGCGAGTCGCTGGACGAGGTTGCCGCATCGCTGCCAGCTGGTTGACGGCGACACCGACGAAGATCACCGCGGTCGCCGCCCAGACCGTCGGACCATAGCGTTCGTCGAGGACCAGGACGCCGGCCGCCAGGCCGGTCGGGGTAATGACGAAGCCCACCAGGCTCAAGGTCACCGGGCCGCCGAGGCGTTGGATTTCCATGAACATCAGATAGGCCAGGGCGGTGGCGGCGATGGCCGCCAGGACGCAGAAGGCGGCCAGGCCGTTGACCGGCAGAGGATGCTCCAGCCAGGGCATCACCGCCAGCAATTCGAACGCACCGCCCAGCAGCATGCCGGCGGCCAGCGGGATCGGCGGACTGCCCGGCGGCCAGCGCAGCGTCCGATAGATGTTGCCGACGGCCAGCAGCAGCGGAGCGGCCAGCGCCACCAGGAACCACACCGGCTCCGAGGCGCTGGGCAGGCTTTTGCCGTCCAGCGCGATGATCGCCGTTCCCGCCAGGGCGAGAAACAGCCCGGCCAGGCGTCCGACGGACAGGCGCTCGAGGCCCAGCAGCCCGGCCAGCAGCATGGTGAACAGCGGTGGAAAGGCATAGGCCAGCGACGTCAGGCCCGCCCCCAGATGGTTGGCGGCGGCATAGATCGCCAGATTGGGCAAGGAGGCACCGGTCAGCCCGGCCAGCAGATAGAAGCGCAGATGCCGCCGGTCGGTTCTCAGCGGTTGACGGCGAAAGAACGATACCAGGGCAATCAGCGATCCCGCCCCCAGGGCCTGCCAGAAGGCGAAGGCCGGCGGCGCCAGGCCGGTGCCGTTGGCCAGTTTGGCCAGCGGCACCACCGCTCCCATCAATGTGCCGAATGCGAGAACCAGGACCAGCGGGGTCCAGCGATGGGAGGGCGGGGTTACCATCTGCCGATGGTAACCCCGCCAACGGCGCTTGTCAGCCGGTGGTGACGGCCGTTTCGATGTCGGTCATGTCGATGCGCCGGCCGAGGGCGGCGTTCAGCTTGTCGCGGTCGAGTTCCCGTTCCCACCACGACACGACGATGCAGGAGACGCCGTTGCCGCAAAGATTGGTCAGGGCGCGGCACTCGCTCATGAATTTGTCGATGCCCAGCACGATGGCCATGCCGGGGACAAGGGCGGGATTGACCACCGCCAAAGTCGCCGCCAGGGTGATGAAGCCGGCGCCGGTGACCCCCGAGGCGCCCTTCGAGGTCAGCATGGCGACGATCAGAATGGTCATCTGGTCGGACATGGTCAGATCGACGCCCATCGCCTGGGCGATGAACAGGGTGGCCAGGGTCATGTAGATGTTGGTGCCGTCGAGATTGAAAGAATAGCCGGTCGGCACCACCAGACCCACCACCGGCTTGGAACAGCCGAGACGCTCGAGCTTTTCCATCAGCTGCGGCAGCGCGCTTTCCGATGACGAGGTGCCCAGCACCACCAGCAGCTCCTCTTTGATATAGGCGAGGAACTTGAAGATGTTGAAGCCGGCGATGCGGGCGATGGTGCCCAGTACGAGGAAGACGAACAGCGCCGAGGTCAGGTAGAAGGTGCCGATCAGCCCGAGCAGGTTGCCCAGCGCCGAGGGGCCGAACTTGCCGACGGTGAAGGCCATGGCACCGAAGGCGCCGATGGGGGCGGCGCGCATGACGATGGCGATGACGCCGAAGACGCCGTGGGCGACATCGTCGACGAAGTTGCGCACGGTTTTGCCGCGTTCGCCCAGCACCATCAGGGCGAAGCCGAAGAGAATGGAAAACAGCAGGATCTGGAGGATGTCGCCCTTGGCGAAGGCGCCGACGACGCTGTCGGGAATGATGTTCAAGACGAAATCGACGCTCTTGGTCTCCTTGGCGGCCTTGGCGTAATTGGCCACCGCCGAGGCGTCCGGGGCGGTGCCGGCAAAGCCGGCGCCGGGCCGGATGACGTTGCCGATGAACAGCCCGATGACCAGGGCGAAGGTGGAGACGATTTCGAAATAGACCAGGGCCTTGATGCCGACCCGTCCGACCTTCTTGGCGTCCTGGATGTGGGCGATGCCTGAGACAACGGTGCAGAAGATGATCGGTCCGATGACCATTTTGATCAGCTTGATGAAGCCGTCACCCATGGCCTTGACCCATTCGTTCTTGCCGAACTCGGGGGACAGCCAGCCGACCACGGCGCCGAGAAAGATGGCGAACAGAACCTGGACGTAAAGCACTTTATAAAAAGGTTTTTTAGCGGCCCTTGGGGCGATCTGCGGCTGCATGGCCATTTCCTCACTGGTTCAAGAGTTGATCGGGCGGTTGCTCCGCCCCTGTTGCGCTGTCGCAGGCTAGCAACAATCGTGCCAAAGTCGGCAGGGCGGGAAAAGGCTCACCTGCGGTGGATGCATGGCTGGAAAGTCGCTCACTCCAGTGGTAGTGTTGTGCGAAAATGCGCACACAGCTCATGGGGAGGACTGGCGACGTGGCAGGCCTGGCGACGGTATGGCGCCGTCCCTCCTGGGTGACCCGCGGCGGGGCATTCGCCCTGCTGTCGGTTCTGGCCGTCTGGGCGTCGGTGGAAACCGTGCTGTGGAGCGAAAGCCGGGCCCTGGTCCGTCTGGCCGAGGCCGGCCGCGACCGGCTGACGTTGTATGGCCAGTCCCTGCATGACGAGCTGGAAAAATCCGCCAATGTGCCGCTGGTGCTGTCGGGCGATCCGGAGGTGGCGGCATTGCTGGCGGAGGCTGACGGGCGTCGGCGGGAGGCGCGGGCCGAGCGTGTCAATCGCCGCCTGGAAGGCCTGAAGGAGCAGCTCCATACCTCGGCGATCTACATACTCGATGCCGAGGGCGTCACTCTGGCGGCCAGCAACTGGGCCGAGGGCGAAGGCAGTTTCGTCGGGCGCCGTTTCGACTTCAGACCCTATTTCACCGCCGCCATGGAGGGCCGCAGCGGGCGCTATTTCGCCCTCGGCACGGCTTCGAAATTACCTGGCTATTATTTGTCCATGCCGGTGCTGGCCGGCGGCCGCGTCCTCGGCGCGGTGGTCGGCAAGACCTCCATGGAGTCGCTGGAGGCCGGCTGGCGCGGTGGCGGCGAGCGGGTGTTCGTCACCGACCGCTGGGGCATCATCTTCATCACCAATACACCGGAATGGCGGTTTCGCGCCCTGTCGCCGCTGGAACCGGAGGTCTTGCAGGCCCTGCAGGACAGCCGGCAATACGGCGAGGCGCCGCTGCCGCCGCTGGCCCTGGTCCCCGGGCGGACGGTGACCTCGGTGGATGGCGAGGGCTATGTGATGGTCTCCCGTCCCCTGGTCGACGGCGACCAGTGGACCTTGCATGTGCTGATGGCGGTCAAGGAGTCGCGGGCGCAGGCCAGGGATCTCGGTCTGCTGGCCAGCAGCGCCGCCGGCCTGGTGCTGCTTGGGCTGTTCTTCCTGGTCCACCGCACCCGCCTGCGCCGCCGCCATACCCGCGACCTCGAGCGCCGGGTCGCCGAACGGACCGTCCTGCTGTCGGAGAGCAACCGGCGGCTGCTGGACGAGGTGGCCGACCGCCGCCGTGCCGAGGAGGACTTGCGCGCCGCCCAGGACGAACTGGTGCAGGCGGCCAAGCTGGCGGCGCTGGGCCAGATGTCCGCCGGCATGGTGCACGAACTCAACCAGCCGCTGGCGGCCATCCGCACCTATGCCGACAATGGCGTCACCCTGCTGGGACGCGGGCGTGTCGAGGCGGCGCGCGGCAATCTGCTGGAAATCGCCGATCTCACCGACCGCATGGCGCGGATCAGCGGCCAACTGAAACTGTTCGCCCGCAAATCGACGGCCGTCGCCGAGCCGGTGTCCCTGGCCGGCGCCGTCGACAGCGCCCTGGCACTGCTTGCCGGCCGCTTCGCCGCTGACGCCATCGACGTGCAATGGCGGCGGCCGCAGCCGGAGCTGATGGTGTGGGGCGAGGATCTGCGCTTGCAGCAGGTGATCGTCAATCTGCTGCGCAATGCCGCCGACGCCATGCGGGGCGTGGCGGAGCGGCGCCTGGTCATCACCGCCGTCCGCCGCGGGGATACCGTTCTGGTCGATATAGCCGACAACGGCCCCGGCATCGCGGCGGAGGTCATGAACCAGTTGTTTGAACCGTTTTTCACCACCAAACCGACCGGCGACGGCCTCGGCCTCGGCCTGTCGATCTCGGAAAAGATTGTTCGCGACTTCGGCGGCCGCCTGTCGGCCGCCAACCGGCCGGGCGGCGGTGCCGTCTTCACCATGCTGCTGCGCTATTGGGAGATGCCATGAGCCTGACCATTGTGGTGGTGGACGACGACCGGCAGGTCCGCCAGGCCGCCTGCCAGACCCTGGATCTGGCGGGTTATGCGACGAAGGCCTGCGGCGACGGCGAGCAGGCGCTGAAAATGATCGACCGCGACTGCGGCGTGCTGATCACCGATGTCCGCATGACCGGCATGGACGGCTTCGCCCTCATGGAGCGGGTGCTGACGGTCGATCCGGATTTGCCGGTGATCATGGTCACCGGTCATGGCGACGTGTCGATGGCGGTGCGGGCGATCCGCAGCGGCGCCTATGATTTCATCGAGAAACCCTATCCCTCGGATATCCTTCTGGAAGCGGTGCGCCGGGCCCTCGAACGCCGTCGGCTGGTGATGGAGAACCGCCAGTTGAAGGAAGAGCTGGCGCAGGCCGCGCAAACCGCCATCATCGGCCGGACGCCGGCGATTGAAAGAATGCGCACGATCATCAGCGCCGTCGCCGGCACCGATGCCGATGTTCTGGTGATGGGAGAAACCGGGACCGGCAAGGAACTGGTCGCCCGGGCCCTGCATCAGCAGAGCCGGCGCCGCGCCCATCAGTTCGTGGCGCTCAACTGCGGCGCCATGCCGGAAACCATCTTCGAAAGCGAACTGTTCGGCCATGAGGCGGGAAGCTTCACCGGTGCCGCCAAACGCCGCGTCGGGCGCATCGAATACTCCAGCAGAGGCACGCTTTTTCTCGACGAGATCGAAAGCATGCCGCCGTCGCTGCAGGTCAAGCTGCTGCGCGTGCTGCAGGAGCGGGCGGTGGAACCGCTGGGGTCGAACGATACGGTGCCGGTGGATTTGCGGGTGGTCGCCGCCACCAAGGCCAATCTCAAAACGGAAAGCGACGAGGGACGGTTTCGTGCCGATTTGTATTACCGGCTCAATGTAGTGATGATCAATATTCCGGCATTGCGCGAGAGGCGCGAAGATATTCCGCTGCTGTTTCAGCATTTCGTCATGATGGCGGCGGCCCGCTATGGCCGCGAGCCGCCGAAGGTGACGCCGCATCTGCTGCATGGCCTGGCCGGCCGTCCCTGGCTGGGCAATGTCCGCGAATTGAAGAACGCCGCCGACCGCTTCGTCCTCGGGCTGGAAGACGGAGAATCACCGGTCGGGTTGGAGGCCATGGTGGCGATCCGCCACTCCTTGCCGCAGCAGCTGGATCTCTTTGAAAAAAGTATCATCGAGAATGAACTGGCAATCCATCAGGGCAATGTGAAAATGACGGTGGAGGCCTTAGGCATTCCGCGCAAAACTTTTTACGACAAGATCAAGCGCCTGGGAATTTCCGCCAACGCCTTTCGCTGAGGCGGGAATCCCATCTTTTGGTACAAAAGGCCTATCGCGATACACAACCCTTGCGCTTGCTCTGGCCAGGCAAAACTGCCATTCTGACATCGGCCGAGGCCGATTGGATCGGACATCGGAACGGGCATGGGGAGAACAATGGCTGCCGCCGGACCAGGGATCGCCGCCGATGGCCAGGGCCAGGCCAGGCCGCGCAAGGGCCGTATCCGCGAGGAAAGCCGCCGGCGCATCCTCGATGCCGCCGAGCGGATCTTCGCCCGCCATGGCTTCGCCGGCGCCACCATGGCCGAGATCGCCCAAAGCATCGGCATGCCGAAGGCCAATATTCATTACTATTTCGGCACCAAGGAAGAACTGTATCGCGCCCTGGTGGTCGATATCGTCGAGGAATGGCGCCACACCTCCGACTGCCTGACCGTCGATGCCGAACCGCGGGCGGCGATCACCCAATTTCTGCGCGAAAAGCTCGATCTGACGCGCCGCCGGCCCCATGCCGCCAAGGTGTTCGGCGAGGTCAACGCCCGCGCCGTGCCGGCCGACGACCAGGACTATCTCGAGGATGTGCGCCGGGTGCTGGAAAGCAAGGGGCAGGTCATCGACGCCTGGGTGGCGGCGAAAAAGATCCAGCCGGTGGACGGGCGGCATTTCCTCATGGCGCTGTGGGCGATGACCCAATATTACGCCGATTTCGACGGCCAGATGCGCGGCGTGCTGGGCAAGCCCGGCCTGACCGAACCAGACTGGGGCTACATCGCCGACCAGGTGGTCAGCTATGCCTTGCGGGTGCTGGGGATAGAATAAACAAAATGCTCAGGTCAACCAGGCCACCAAGCCGGTTCCTCGACGGCGTCAGGACAAAGCCTTGATAAATTTGGGGTAGATGTTCGGAAACAGCCGGCTCAGCCAGAACAGGGTGGTGGACAGATTCCCGGTGATGATGCGTTTGCGGCCTTTGCGAAGGCCTCTGATGATGTCGGCGGCGCAATCCTCGGGCGGGGTGGTCAGCATCTTGCCGGCCAAGACGGTGAACCCGGTTTCTTCGAGCCCGGCCGCCTTTACCCGCCGCCCGGCCTTCTCGATATTGGTCTTGATGCCGCCGGGATGGACACATACCGCGCGGACGCCGGTCCCTTCCAATTCCTGCCACAGGCATTCGGTCAGGCCGCGCACGGCGAATTTCGACATGTTGTAGGCGCTCTGCGTGGGGAACGCCACCAGACCGAAGACGCTCGAGATATTGACGATGCAGCCGTCACGCCGCGCCAGCAGCTTGGGCAGAAAGGCTTTGGTGCCGTATAGCACGCCCCACATGTTGATGCTCAACTGCCATTCGTATTCCTCAACCGAGGTGTGGGCGACCGTGCCGATCACCGTCGCTCCGGCATTGTTGATGACAAAATGGGGTGTTCCGAAATCATGCTCGACCTCGTCGGCATGGGCCTGGAATGCCGCCCATGACGAAACGTCCAGCGTATAGGCTTTGGCATTGCTGCCCGCCGGTAACATCGCCAGCGTCTGATCCAGGCTTTCCCTGTTTATGTCCGACAAGGCCAGGCGTGCGCCGGCCCGCGCCAGTTCCGCGGCCAAGGCGCGGCCGATGCCCGAGCCGGCGCCGGTAATGACGACGATTTTTTCTTCGAACATCGCGGTATCCCTGACTAAAAAAATGGAGCTCTACAATCATAGGTGTAGGCTCAAAAATTGACGGCACGACCCCCAAAGTCGGGGGGGTGTTCGATCCCGGTCATGGATGACGCTTCCCCGGATATTGGCTCGGAGAGGTCGTCCTGATGGTCAAAGAATGGGGAAAACTGGCGAATGAATTGTCGCCCCGCGTCGCCGTGTTCGTGGCGACGTGATGGGCTCAGGCGCCGATAAGATCGCCATCGTCAGCCAATTGCCGCTCAGTCCGGTGGGCAAGGTGCTCCGCCGCGCGGTGCGCGAGTTGTGCCTCCAGCGTTTGCAGACATGAAACAATGAGGCAGGGAGTGCATTTATCAAGCGGCTCTTCTTGACGCCTTCCCGGCAATAGGCATCATAAGAAAAAAACCGTGCGCTCCGGGAAGGACGTCCCGCCTTTATGGACCTGCCGCCCAACGATCCGCAGATTCTGCTGAAAGCGACGCCTCCGCGTCTGCGCAAGTCGGAGCTGTTCCGCAAGCGCCTCAGCAGTGAGGCCGCCGACTTCCGGGACAAGGAGGTGCTTTTCGTCCGTGCCCCGGAAGGCTTCGGCAAGACCACCTTGCTGGGCCAATGGCGGCGCGAATGGCTGCGCACCGGTGCGGTGGTCGCCTGGTTGACCTGCGACGAGCGCGACGACGGACAGCGCTTCCTGCAGGGGCTGCAGGTGACCATGCAAAGGGGTAGCGGCCGCCCGGCCTTCGGCCAGAAGGTCCTCAAGGGCAAGGACGAAAGCGGCCTCGAGGCCTTGACCGAATGGTTGGCGGAGGTGTCCGAACTGGCAGTGGAAACCATCCTGATTCTGGATGACGGCCATCTGCTGCCGGAACTGACGGTGCGCCATTCGCTCGCCTATCTGACGCGAAATCTTCCGCCCAACCTGCGTCTGGTCATCGGCGCGCGCGAGAGGCTGGCCGTACCCATCTCGGACATCGCCCATCACGGGCAATACACCCTGCTCGGCGTCGAAACGCTGCGTTTCCGCTTCGAAGAAACCATCGCCCTGCTGGCCAGCCGCTTCAAGCTGGATATTCATGTTGATCAATGCGCCCGTCTTCACGACATCACCGAGGGCTGGCCGCTGGGACTGGCCCTGGCGGTGGCGGTGATTGAAAAGAGCTCGGGGATCGAAGAGGGCATCCGCTCCCTGTCCGCCGAACCCCATCATATCGACAGCTATTTCATCGACACCCTGCTGGCCAGGCTGCCGCCGGAGGCGCTGGATTTCCTGGTCAGGATATCGGTCCTCGACGCCATTCACCCAAGTCTTTGCCAGGAGGTGACCGGCCGCGAGGATGCCGAGACGATGCTGGCCCGCCTGGCCGCCGGCACGCCGGTTTTCATCGAAGCGGTGGACAGCGCCTGGATGCGGATCCATTCCCTGGCGCGGCGGTTTCTTTTGCGGCGGTTCGACGGGTTGCCCGAGGCCGACCGCCTGGCATTGCACCGGCGGACCGCCGACTGGCTGGCCGGCCAGGACATGTTCGAGGCCGCCGCCCAGCACGCCTTCCGGGCCGGGGAAACCGACAAGGCCTATGACTATCTCGAAGTCTGCCTGCTCCAGGTGACGCTGCAGGGAAATTCGGCCGCGGTGCTCGAATGGAAGGAGCGACTGCCGGCGGAAATCATCGAACGGCGTCCGATGCTGCGTCTTGCCATCGGCTGGGCATTGGGGTTCAGCGACCGTCATGGCGAAGCGATCAAACTTGTGCAGCCGATCCTTGACGATGCCGGCGCCAGTCTTTCCGACCGCTGCGAAAGCGCGGCGATTATCGCCGGTGCCGCCATCTTTGCCGATGACCTCAGCGGCTCGGCCTCGATCATCGTTCCCTGGCTCGATCAGGCCGCCGGAGTTTCTCCCCATCTGGCGCCGATCCTCGCCAATTTTGACGCCGTGTTTGCCATTTACCGGGGCGCCACCGAACAGGCGCGCTACCTCATCTCGCGGGCCGGCGAGGAGAAAACGGCGCGACGGGAGGCATCGACGGTCTGGGCCGACTGGCTGGTCGGCTTCAGCTATCTGTGGGAAGGCCAGGCGGTCCTCGCCGAACGGGTCCTGCGTCCGGCCCTGGCCCGCGTCGAGGCGGAACTGGGGCGGCGCAATCCGCTGACCGGGATGCTGGCCACGGCGCTGGCCGCCGTGCTCTGGGAACGCGACCTGCCGGCCGAGGCCGAGGCCTTGCTGGCCGATCGTCTGCATGTCCTGGAACGCCTGACGTCTCCCGAGGCGATCATCATGGGGTACCAGACGGCGGCGCGGCTGGCCGCCCAGGCCGGCGAGGAACGGCGGGCGCAGGATCTGCTGCAGCGGCTGTTCGCCATCGGCGAGACGCGGCGGATCGAACGCTTCTGCATCGCCAGCCTGGGCGAACGGATCCGTCTCGCCGCCCTGCGCTCCCATCAGGAGACCTGCCGGGATTTGGGGCGGCGGCTGGAAACCCTGGTCGCCGCCGGAAAACCGTCGCGCGACCCGATCCTGGCCCCCCTGGTCGAGGCCAAGCTGGCGCTGGCGCAAAGCTACGTGGCGTTGGCCCATTGGGATCTCGATCAGGTGCAGCGCCATCTTGACTGTGCCGGGGGTCTGGTGCGCGGCCTGAATCTTGGCCGGGACGGCGTCGGGATCAAGCTGTTGCGGTCGCTGGTGATGATGCGCCGGCATGAGGATGGTGCCGCCGGACTGTTTCTCGAAGGCCTCGGTCTTGCCGGAACTCTCGGCCTGCAGCGCATCCTGGCCGATACCCATCCCTTGCTGGTGGACTGGGGCAAGCGGATGGATGTGCCTGACCAGGGCAGGGCGGCGGCGGCGGCTCCGCCCAGGGTGGCGCAGACGGGATTGTTGACCCCGAAGGAAACCGAAATCCTGCATTATCTGGCGCGCAACATGTCCAACAAGGAGATCGCCCTGGCCTTCGATGTCAGCGACGAAACGGTCAAATGGCATCTGAAGAACCTGTTCGGCAAGCTGCATGCCAATACGCGGCGCCATCTGGTTGATCGCGCCCGTACCTTGGGAATTCTTGATTCCCGCGATTGACGACCTCCCCGAGGTGGGGGGGCGTTTTGTCAAAGCCGGTCTGGCACCATCGCCTCTCAATAAGCCGCACGGTGACCTTGTGCGGGCAAAGGAGATCGGTAGATGGCGAAGCATCCGGTAGTGGTCTACGGGGCCAGCGGGTACACAGGCATGTTGATCATGGATTGGCTGATTGATCAGCAGATCCCCTTCACCGCCGTGGCCCGCAATGCCAGGCGCGTCAAGGAAATGATGGCCCAGCGGGTAGTCCGCCTTGAATCCGCCACCTATGAAATCCTCGAATCGGACAACACCGTCGGCTCCCTGGCGAAGGTATTCAAGGGCGCCAAGGTGGTCTGCAACACCGTCGGCCCGTTCGTCAATTTCGGCCTCACCGCCGTCGAGGCGGCGCTGAAGGCGGGGTGTCATCACATCGATACCACCGGCGAACAATCCTATATCCAGGCCGTGCGGGAGCAATTCGGCGATCTGTACCGGCAGGCGGGTCTGCTGGTGTCGCCGTCTGTCGCCTACATGTACAGCTTCGCCGAAATCGCCGCCGAGCTGGCACTGGAAACGCCGGGCGTCGACGTGCTGGAGACCGCCACCCTCTGTCGCGGTCCGCGCGGCGGGGCGGCAGGCATCACCGTCGGCTCGACAGCCTCGATTTTCGAGCTCTACCGGCAGCCGTCCCAGTATTTGTGGGAAAAGACGCTGGCGCCGCATCCCCTGGGCACCAGCTTCGACGTCGTCGATCCCAATTTCGTCCAGCCGGTGTTTTCTCTGCCCTGGGGCGGCACTTCCCTGCCGATCTATTTCCAGCAGGATCCTCGCGTCCGCAGTTGTACCTCCTGCGTTGGCTTCTACGACAATGAGGTCATGCGCACCCTGCATGCGCTCAGCCAGAAGTGGGAGGCCGAATACAAGGACCTGCCGAAAGAGCATCAGGACGCGGTCATCCAGGGCCTGGTGGATTCGACGACGCCGGCTATGCCGCCGCGTGAACGCACCACCATCCAGCGCAGCGTCGATTTCGCCATCGGCCGCGGGCAGTTGGCGGCGGTGCGGGCCACGGTCCATGGCATCACGCCCTATATTTCCACCGGCGCCCTGCAAACGGCGGCGGTGATCAAGCTGCTGGACGGCGAAACCGATAAGCTTGGCTTTGCCTCCGCCTGCAAGGCCTTCGGCCACCGCTATCTGCTGGGCTTCCTCGAACAGCGCGGACTGGCCCGGGCGACGGTCCAGCAACTCTGAAGGTGACGGTCGCCGGCGAGACAGTAACCGGCGCCATCGGCATTGTCGGCAAGGCGCCGGGCAGCATGGTGGAATGGTTGCCGCCCGGTCTCAGGGTGCAGGTCAAGAAGGATTATGTTCCGGCCACCGACAACCGGCGCAGTCTGCAGGAACGGGGCGGCCGCATGCAGGTGCCCTATCTGGTTGATCCCAATACCGGGACGGCGATGTATGAATCTGCCGAAATCCAGCGGTATTTGGCAGCAACCTACGGCGGGTAGTGACCCGAAGTGGTCCTCCCCTGACTTGCCGTGTTGGCCCATTGGCTGGTCCGGCACTCCCCTTTTGGTTGCCTTTCAACGGCTTCGCCCCGCCGCGCCCTGTGCTGGACAATCAGGGCGAAGTATGACAGTGTAATTGGCCGTAAGAATGATCAACAACGGCAGGCGTTCGGCCATGCGCACCAGCAAACCGATTACGGTGACACTCGGCACTCAGCAGGCGAGCCTGGAAGCGCGCCTTCAGTCCGGAGCCTATGGCTCAGCGAGCGAGGTCCTGCGCGCGGCACTGCGCGCCCTCGACCGTGAGGACGCCGCGCTGGACGATATCCTTCGTCGCAAGGTGGAGGCGTCCCTGGCGGATGCGCGCCCCAGCGTTCCGGCAGAGGATGTATTTGCGCGGCTGCGCGTTCTTCATGCTGAACGGGCATTGGTTGACAAGCGTGCTCCATAAAATTGTCTTTCGGCCGGGGGCTGAGGCCGATCTATTTGCTCTTTATCGATATATCGCTGAAAATTCCGATACGCTGCGCGCCGAAGCCTATATCACGCGCTTCGAAAAATGTTGCATGGGGTTGGCCGTGTTCCCGGAGCGAGGCACTCGTCGAGACGATATTGCTCCCGGAATGCGAACGACGGGGTTCGAACGGCGGGTAACTATCGCATTCAGAATTCTGGATCATGTGGTGGAAATTGTTGCAATCGCTTACGCGGGCAGAGATTTCGAGAGTGGCCTTTGCGAAATGTGACTGGGCCGATCATTGGCCAGGCAGAGGCACTTGACGTGATGACGCAGATGGGCAGACAACCGGACTTGGCCCTAATCGGACTTTGATCTGGCGGCGTGTTCAATGGCATCGGCCACTACCGGGTTCTGGTGTGGGTCATCCGGCGAGCGCAAACCCTGAATGACCCCAACCCTGTCGGCCTCATCTTTGTTTTGGCTCATTTTCCATTTTCCTTCGATCCTGCCGATAACGACTTCGATACCGACCACTGCCTTTAACTGGGTGGCGATGTAATCGGCAGGAGCATCGTCGATCGACCAGGGGCGAGGGCGGGACCTCTCCTGGGCATGGGTGAGGTCATTGATTTGTCGGTGCAACCACCCGGCATCCTCAATAATCGTCGGCTTACCCCAAGCATGGACGGTGGCGTAATTCCAGGTAGGAACAACTTTGCCTGTCGTCGTCTTGCTCCGATACCAAGATGGCGTGATGTAGCCATCCACACCCTGGAAAATAATGAGGCATTCAGTCATGCCGGAAAGTTCCCGCCAGTGCGGATTCGCCCTCGCCACATGGGCGCGCAATACTCCCCATTGTCCTTCATCAGCGTAAAGCAGGAACGGTAGCGGAGATGCCTGAAGGCCCGTTGCCCCATGGGTCACCAATAAACCAAGGGGACGGGCATGCATTAGGTCATGCATCGTATTGATGCTGTTTTCACGGAAGGCGGAAGGGGTATACATCCGATCGCTGCTCAATTTTAACGCTAAATTTCATCGAGATAGGTGTGATGCCGGGTCTGCTGGAAAAGCCATAAGGCAGACGCCGACCCGTCGCAAACTATTAGCCTTCCTTCCAATTTTCCGAACGAAATTCCATCGGTCGCCCAATCGAAATATGGCAGTCTTTGCCAAAGTATGCCATATTTTCCCAATTGGAGGTGCCTATGGCGACGATGAATGTTTCCCTTCCTGACCTCATGCGTGAATGGGTGGAGGGACAGGTAAAGAGTGGAGAGTACGCAAATGTCAGCGACTACATCCGAGACCTGATCCGGCATGATCAGCGGCGACACCAATCGCTCGAAGAGGCCGTCAGGGAAGGACTCGCAAGCGGCCGCAGTTCGCGCAAAGCTGAAGATATCATGAGAATGGCGAAGGCTCGGCTACAGAATGGCTGAATACGTCCTCTCCAATACCGCTGATGCTGACCTTGACAACATTTACACGTATTCTTTCGAAGCCTACGGCGAGAATAAAGCCGATGCCTATTTCCTCGACCTTCGGGACTGCCTGCAGCGCTTGGCCGACAGCCCGCTCCTTGGTCGTCCGGCAAATGTCGTTCGGCCAGATCTGTTCCGCCATGAACATGCCCGGCATATTGTCTTCTACCTCATCGAGAATGACGGCATTTTCATCGCACGGATCCTGCATTGTGCCATGGACGTGGAGCGTCAACTCGCGGCAGGGCAAGGCGACTGAAAAGACCTCGGCCCTGCAATTTCGTCAGCGGATCCGGCATGTAAAACTTCCCCTGGTTATGTCGGTCAGACCTTCCCCAGGATGTGGATGGCCAGCGCCGCCTCTTCGACGCCGGCCAGGCCGCCGCCGTTCTCCTGGATGGCGAAGCGCGCGCCGTCCACCTGGCGGCCGCCGGCCTCGCCACGCAACTGGCAGACCAGTTCGAACAATTGGCCGATACCGGTGGCGCCCAGCGGGTGGCCCTTGCTTTCCAGCCCGCCCGACGGATTGACCGGAATGCGTCCGCCGAGGGTGAAGTCGCCGCGCTCGGCCGCCGGGCCGCCATCGCCAAAGGGCACGAAGCCGAGATTTTCCACCTGGATGATCTCGCCCATCGCCGAGGCGTCATGCACCTCGGCGACATCCATGTCGTCGGGGCCGAGGCCGGCCTGTTCATAGGCCGCCAATGCCGCCCGCCGGCCGACGCTGTCCTCGAGCGCCTCTGCCGGGCGATGGCGGAAGCTGCGCATGACGCTGGCGGCGACGCGCACGGCGCGGCGGCGGTCGCCGGTCATCTTTTTCAGCCCGGCCTCGCTGCACAGGATCGCCGCCGCGGCGCCGTCGGACAGGGGCGCGCACATGGGCAGGGTCAGGGGATAGGTGATGGGCGGCGCGGCGAGGATCTCGTCGATGGTGAAGGCCTGGCGGAACTGGGAGTAGGGGTTATGCACCGAATGGCCGTGATTTTTCGCCGAAACCGCGGCGATCTGCCGCTGGGTGGTGCCGAAGCGGCGCATATGCAGGCGGCAGAGCGCCGCGTAAATGGCCATGAAGCGGCTGTAGGGCTTGGGCGATTCCGACCCCGGCGGCGGCACGATGCCCTCGCCCATGCGGATCAGCGTGGCATAATTCTCCTCGGCCCGGCTGACATCCCAGCCGGCCTCGAACAGGGCGAAGGCCTTGGCCTTGTCGGGGATGTTCATTTTCTCGGCGCCCAGCGCCAGGGCGATGTCGCAGGCGCCGGCGCGGATCGCCTGGATCGCCAGATGCACCGCCGAACTGCCCGAGGCGCAGGCGTTCTCGACATTGAAGATGGGGATCGCCTCGATGCCGATCTTGGAAAAGATCACCTGGCCGGGGATGGAGATCTGACCCTGCAGGGGGCCGTTGGTCATGCCGGCATAGAAGGCCGTGCCGATATCCGCGGCGCCGCAGCCGGCGTCGGCCAGGGCGCCCCGCAAGGCCTCGCCGGCCAGATCGTCCAGGGTTCTTTCCGCATGGCGGCCGAACACCGTCATGGCGATGCCGGCGATAAATACGTCAGTCATGCTTGTTCCGATCTGTCAGATGCTGCGCTGTTGTCCGCTCCAGTAAGCCTGCCGAAGATCCTTCTTCAGCACCTTGCCCACCGGGCTGCGGGGCAGCGAGTCGAGGAAGTCGATGCTCTTCGGGGTTTTGACGCCCCCCAGGCGGTCCTTGCACAAGGCGATCAGGTCCTCGGCGGTGACGGTGGTGCCGGCCTTGACTTCCACCACCGCCTTCACCGCCTCGCCCCATTTGGCGTCGGGGACGCCGATCACCGCGCAGTCCTGGACCGCCGGATGGGCGCAGAGCACCTGTTCGACCTCGTTGGGATAGACGTTGAAGCCGCCGGTGATGATCATGTCCTTCTTGCGGTCGGTGATGCAGAGATAGCCCTCGGCATCAAGGCTGCCGACGTCGCCGGTATGCAGCCAGCCGTCGATGATGGCTTCGGCGGTCTTGTCGGGCTGTTTGTAGTAGCCCTTCATCACCAGGTCGCCGCGGACGCAGATTTCGCCGGTTTGCCCCGGCGGCAGCTGCCGTCCGGCATCGTCCTGGATGGACACGCGGATCAGCGGCGACGGTCTGCCGCAGGAGGCCAGGCGGCTGTCTCCGGCCAGCCGGCCGTCCTCGAAATGCTGGTCCGGCGTCAGCATGGAGATGCTGGCCGGTGCCTCGGTCTGGCCATAGCCGCCGGTCATCACCGGTCCGAAAAGGGCGATGGCCTGCTTCAGCTTTTCCACCGACATCGGCGCCGCGCCATAGACGAAATAGCGCAGCGACGAGAAATCCACCTTGTCGATGCCGGGGATCTCCAGCAGACGGTAGATGACCGTCGGCGGCAGGAACATCTCGGTGACCTTGTGACGGGATATGGCCGCCAGCAGGTCCGCCGGGTCGGGCTTCTGCAGGACCACCACGGTACCGCCGCGGGCCGTCGCGGGCAGGGACAGGATGCCGGCGGTGTGGGTCATCGGTGCCGCCGCCAGGTTGACCGGCCGCTGGCCGCCGGGATAGGCGCAGCCGATCATGAAATGGGCGCAGAAGGTCTGAATGCTGCGATGGGTGTTCATCACCCCCTTGGGCAGGCCGGTGGTGCCGCCGGTGGACATGACGGCCACCACCTCGTCCATGTCGTAGGTGATGTCCGGCGGCGTATCCGGCTGGCCGGCGCACCAGCCCTGCAGTTCGGGCGCCCAGTCGAGTTCGGCGTCGATGCAGACGAAACGGGCCACCTTCGGCAGTGACGGGCGCAAGGCCGCCACCATCGGCTCGAAAAGCTTCTGGAAGAACACCACTTCGCAGTCGAAGGCATCCAACACATGCCGGTTTTCCTCGGCCGAGGCGCGCGGATTGACCGGGACCCAAGCCAGTCCGGCCCGCCACAGGCCCAGGGTGCAGGTCCAGGCGATGGGGTCGTTGCCGGCCAGCACGGCGCCCTTGGTCTCCTTCGCGAAGCCTTGGGCCAGCAGGGCATGGGCAATGCGGCAGGACATGGCGCCGATCTCGGCGAAGCCGTAGCTGCGCTGGCCGGCGATATAGGCCGCCCCTTGCGGGTTGGAGGCCCAGCCGCGGTCGAAGAAGTCGATGATGGCCATGGCGATCAGCCCTGCGTCCAACCGTCGCGGTA
>Ga0007882_10000485_pt1 | contig 23470 bp, 21 predicted proteins | sample CryBogCBH12Aug01_FD_71195 | JGI IMG/M metagenome (GOLD analysis project Ga0007882, IMG submission 71195) | Freshwater microbial communities from Crystal Bog, Wisconsin, USA - CBH12Aug09.1 | ecosystem: Environmental > Aquatic > Freshwater > Lake | place: Crystal Bog, Wisconsin, USA | collected... | reverse complement strand
ATAAAAAAGAGCAGTTGGATGGATTTATTCTTTCCGTTCTTTACCAATATTCAATATTGGGTTACTCGGAGGCTTTCAATAAGCAAAACAAATTGTTTATTGGTAATTCAATTATTTTAAATACTTCTCTTTCAATATGTTTTCTTTAGATATTTTAAAGAAATAATTTTTTTAAAAGTACGAAATCAAATGGAACTAAAACAGCATACTAAGACAATTAACGAAATGATGACTTGGGTTAAGTATTTACGCATTTCAAACATATTTCTTCTTGCTATTATTTCTTTATTGATACTATATTTAGTATTTCAAAATAAAATAGTTGTTGTTCAGATTCCCGGTGGAGGAGGTTCTTTAATCGAGTCAACTTACGGTAAACAAACCTTAGATAGTGGTTCGCAAAAGGCAATCATATTAGCAACTGTTAATGCCATTTCTCAGATAAATAGCATTAATTACAGTTATGAAAAAATTTTTATCCAAAGTTTTTTGGCGCCAGAAGTTTTCACGAATATCTCTAATCAAATTGATTTTCAGGTTAAAAGAATGACTGAGCAACATGAACTTGGTTCATTTTATTTTGAATTTAAAGAATATATGTTTGATCCTATATTGAATAAGCACTTTGTTAAAGGTGATATTCACACAGTAAATGTTGTGAAAAATACTTCACAATCTTGGGTGTATGAAATAACTATGCGGGTTGAAAATTACAGACCTTTGATTACAGTCCTTGAAACATACTCTGGTAATGAATTTCATGATTCATTGTGGCTTGAAAATCAAAAGAAATTATCATTATGAGTAATTTTTTTATGAAGCTTGCATTTATATTGCTACTTTTATCTATCTTCGAAATTGGATTAACCCAAACACAAACCCAAACCCAAACATCAACTGTTGGGATAGATGCTCAATATAGTGCAAATATAATGGATTCTCAATTACATAATTCCTCAACGTTATCAAAAAATAGCACTAAATCATCTAATTTTGAACATGCTGATGGCTCAAAAGCTAAGTCTCGAACTACTGCTCTAAGGCATATAAATAAGAATTTAACGGAGGTTAATCCTACTATTGATTCTTCTGGGCTATTACCAATTAAAGATTCACCATTTAAAGAAATCATCCTTCCTGGGGTAATAAATATACCTGGTGTAAATGCGCAGACTATCGATCCAACAAGGGGGCAAATAGTTGAATTCGTCAATGGTGGATCATCATCGGTATATGTTTCAAAAAATGATATAAATTTAATTCAAATTCCTTTTTCACATCCTCTCATCACTTCTACAGACGATTTGGAAATAAAGCAATCTGATTCAAATATATATTTTCAATTTAAACCTGGCTCATCGAAACCCATTCAATTATTTGTTGAAAATCAATCTCAGTCAAGCACTGTTCTGAGTCTTCAGTTGATACCAAAATCAATAGCTTCTCAGGTTATAAAGGTTGTTGATAATTCAGGCATTTCTAGAGGATTAGTAAGGCAAAGTAGATCAAATGACTATATTTCTCTGATCGTAAATACTATGGAAATGGCAGTAAATAATCAAAATCCATCTGGATTCACTAATATTTCTTTAAAGAATATATCTCCAATTGTTATGAATGGTCTAGTCGTTATTCCGCTTACTCGTATGTCCAGCATTGATCAAGAGATTTATATATATGAAGCTCGCAATCCTAGCTCAAACACAGCAACTCTTAGTGAGAAAGAGTTTGACGGTGAGACAGTTTTGGCTATATCTATTTTTCCCTCTCCCATCTTAGCAAAAGGTGAAAACACCAAAATTCTAGTCATATCAAAAAAACAGCCATTTAAGTCTGAATATCAATGAATAAGTTCCACGAACTACGTGTTAAGTGGATTGATTCTGATCCTAAATCAAAAAAAATATGGTGCTTTTGTATTGCATTAGTTTTTTTACTGTTATCTTGGCAAGTCTATTCGAATCATGAATATCATAGATTTCAAAATTTAAAGAGTTTAAAAAGCGACACGTCTAATCAATCCAGACTGCCAAATAGTCAAAATTCGTCTGGCGATTTAAGGCAAACTAAAGACTCTATAGTTATAAATACTCTTTTGCCACAAACTAACCGCAATTTAGGCCTTGAGGAGCTAAAAGCTGACTTTGACTATACGAGACAAGTTGTCTTTGATGCAAAAGAGGAGTTGCATCTGATGGCGGAACAAAATAAACAATTGCAATCAAAAATAGCTTTGCTTGAACAAATGAAGCAAAATTCACTTTCTTCATCCTCCTCCAGTAATTTGCAAACTTTAACCTCTGCGTCGCGCTCTAGTCAAGTTGATTTTAAGAGTAACCTCCCTCCACCAATTGACTTCACACAATCGACTGATGAAGAGTTGGCGCAAGAAACAAATCGTTTTAAGTCCACAGATTCTCATTTAAATCTCAATTCATCTACAAAGCCGAACTCTTTGAATCGTAATGTTCCTAAGCTATTAACTAGTATCCAGGATCACCACAACATTCATCAGTGGGGTCTCCAAGTACAAGAGACAAAACCAAGTACATCAGTTAAATCATTTGTTACTATTCCAGCAACATCTGTTATCGATGCTGTAATGTTATCTGGAATCAATGCTCGAACAAGTGCTACTGGCGGAACTACAGGTGGTTCAATTATTTCAGCTAATAACGTTGGGTCTCCATTTATATCTAGAGTAAAAGGGGCTGCGATTTTGCCTAATGGATGGCGAGTAGCTGACTTAACTGATTGTTTTTTGTCTGGCACAGGAATTGGTATTTTATCTACCGAGAGGGCGAACGTTACTGCAGATAAGTTGACTTGTGTAAACGCTGCTGGATTGATTTTCGAAGCTAGAATTAGAGCCTATGGTGTCGACCTTGATGGTATTCAAGGCTTGTCTGGGCGTTTAGTAACCAAACAAGGCTCAATCTTAGCTAAAGAGGCTGCAGCGGGAATGTTTGCTGGGGTAGGAGCTGCTTTTTCCCCTCAGGCTTTGCCGTCATATAACTCTAGTGCTACGAGCGGCTCCCAGCAGGGTTTTGTTATGCCAAATACAAGTCTTATAGCTGGAAGTGCAGTGGGTCAGGGTGTTAGTACTTCTTTGGGACAGTTATCGAAATTTTATTTGGACTATGCACGTCAGATGTTCCCTATTGTAGAAGTTAATGCAGGCACAAGAGTATCTTGGGTAGTTCAGGAGTCTTTTGACTTAGTTTCTGTTACCCAGAAATAGAACAGGCCCATCAAACTGATGGGCCTGTTTAAACTAAAAATCCAATCAACTTTAAAAGTTGATTGAAGTTTAATTAAGCGCGCTTTTTAGAAGCTGATTTTGTTGCATTAATTGCTGAGTGAGTGGCAGTTTGAATATTTGCTTCAGCAACTTCAGTAGCATGTTTAACTGCTTTTTGAACTGATTCAATTGCATTTGTACCAGCTGAATATGCGTTTTTGAACATTGCAACTGCTGACTCTGTACCAGCTGGGGCATTTTTGGAAGTTGCGTCAATTAGACTAGAAATTGTGTGCTGAGCCTCAGCAACTTTTTCCTCAGCTGTCTTTGTGAATTCAGCTGTTGTTGCGGAAGTGATGTCATATACATGGCGGCCATATGAAGTCATTTTCTCAGCGATAGGTTGAAACATTGCTGTTTGAACGCTGATAAATTCTTGAGGATCTTTAATGCTCAATAAAGATTGAGCGTGACCCATGGTCTCGTTGATTGCAGCTTTACTTGCAGCAACATTAAGTTCGATAAGTTTTTCTACGCCCTCGAAGGCTTTTTCAGTTAGACCGAAAAGGGTTGAAGCATTGGCCTTTTGAGCGGAAACTAATTGTTCAGGTGTAAGCATGGTGTTCTCCAGTATTTAAAGTGAGGTGAAATTCTCTTTGCCTACACCCCGATGTTGCGGTGCAGCATGTGATAAGTATATGAGTCTCCTTATTTAAAACAAGCCTAAAAGGGGGGCGGGTGTGCTGATTAGAGCCTAGATCCTAAACTCCAATTTTTAAACTAAAATTTTAAAAAATCATTAAAAATCAATTACTTACGATTTCTGCAGTCAACAATTTTGAATTCAACTGCTATGCTCTGTCGCTCGGCCGCTCGCCTGAGGGATGCCGTCTAGGGGAGTGGTCAATTCGAGAGACAATTGATACCTTGTGAAAATTTTCTATGCAGCCCCCAATCTTCAAAAACTCCCTCCTGGGCATAGATTCCCAATGGAGAAGTATGAGTTACTTAGGCTAAGGCTTGCGAATGAATTACCTGCATGTAAGCTTAATTTGGCTCCTCCCGTTACATCAGGGCAGTTAGCTTTAGCCCATGATGTTGAATATGTTAATGCCGTTTTTGATGGGAAACTAAGTCAAGCCCAACAACGTGAAATAGGATTTCCTTGGTCGCATGGAATGGTGGATCGAGCTAGGGGTTCTTCAGGAGCTACTTTAATGGCTTGCAGGACCGCCCTAAAAGAGGGAATTTCTGCCAACATTGCTGGAGGTACACATCATGCCTATAAAGACCGTGGCGGTGGTTTTTGTGTATTTAACGATAGTGCAGTTGCAATACGCTCTGTACAACTAGAGGCTCAAAGATCAGCCCCTGGTAAATTTGGTTCAGCAAAGGTTTTAAAGGTTGGAGTCATTGACTTGGATGTTCACCAGGGCAATGGAACTGCTAAGATTTTTGAAAGTGATTCATCTGTTTTTACGCTCTCTGTTCACGGCGCCAAAAATTACCCATTTAGAAAGGAGTTAAGTGATCTAGATATTGAATTACCCGATGAGTGCACAGACGATCAATATCTAAACGCATTAGAAGATGCGTTACAAACGTTTGATGCACATTTTTGTCCTGACTTAATTATTTACCTTGCTGGAGCAGATCCTTACACTGGCGATAGATTAGGGCGATTAGCCCTGAGTATGGAAGGATTGCAGAGTCGAGATAAACAGGTCTTTGAGTGGGCGTGGCAAAGAGGTATTCCAATTGCCTTTTCGATGGCTGGAGGATACTCAGTGCCGATTGATGATACCGTTCAGATTAATATCAATACATTTAAAATAGCAGCTGAATATTTTTCGAAATATGAATTTCATTTTGATAGTTCAGCTTAAAGCTAAAGCGAGAGTTCATTAATGAGTAAATCTTCACGGCAACAACCCTTATTTAGAAATCAATTTAAGATTTTTATCCCAATAACCACTCGTTGGATGGACAATGATTGTTATGGTCACATCAATAATGTGGTTTATTACAGTTGGTTTGATACAGCGGTTAATGCTTATCTGATTCAGGAGGGCGTATTAGATCCCTCGGAGGGTGAAACAATAGGACTCGTTGTTAGTTCTAGTTGTAACTATTTCGAATCTATATCCTACCCTGAACCTGTTGAGGTTGGCATAGCCGTGACTAGGTTAGGTAAATCAAGTGTTGAATATAGAATTGGAATATTCACTAAAGGCCTTGATCAAAGTTCAGCCTGGGGTAATTTTGTTCATGTATACGTATCTAAGCTTACTCGTAAGCCGGTTGAACAGTTGCCTTCCTCTTTTAAACTTTCATTAGAGAATATTTATGTCTCAGCCTAAATTTGTCCCCGGATCTTTGGATCACGCAATTTTTACTCGTAAATCAGTGAGGGCGTTTACAAACAAACCCGTGCCAAAGGAGCTATTGAAGGCAATTGTCGAGTCAGCCTGCCGTGCTCCGTCTGGAACCAATACCCAGCCGTGGCGTGTTTACGCTTTGGAGGGGGATGCAAAGAATGGACTAGTCAATGAGGTGTGCAAAATACACGATGCAATGGCGAAGGACCCTGAGATAGCTAAAGAATATACAGACTCCTATGACTACTATCCGCAGAAATGGATCAGCCCATTCATTGATAGGAGGCGTCAAAATGGATGGAGTTTATACGGATTACTGGGCATTGATAAAACTCAAAGAGATAAGATGCATGAACAGCAACAAAGAAATTTCAAATTTTTCGATGCTCCTGTAGGCCTAGTATTTACACTCAACACCGTAATGGGGCGAGGGTCATTGCTTGATTACGGAATGTTTATTCAAACTTTAATGCTGGCGGCTAGGGGAGTCGGATTATCAACATGCCCTCAGGCCGCTTGGCTTGCGTTCTCCAAAATTGTTCTCTCACACATCAAGGCCGGACCTGATGAGATGCTTGTTTGTGCAATGAGTTTGGGCTATGAGGATGAGACCGCATTAGTAAATACATTTGAAACACCAAGGGAAGGGGTAGATACAGTTCTCAGTTGGGTTTGAGTTCACTTATCACCGTCTTTAAATTGACCTCTTGTACGACCATTGAACATTCATGTCATTTGACCAAGCTTCGAAAAGTTTTCTAATATGATTATTACCAGCCTCCTAGACACTGATCTTTACAAATTCACCATGATGCAGGCGGTTCTTCATCAGTTTCCAGGTGCTCAGGTTGAATATAAATTTAAATGTCGAACTCAAGGAGTTAAGCTAGCTCCTTTGGTAGATGAGATTCGAGCGGAAGTTCGTTCATTATGTGGTCTCCATTTTAAGGAGGATGAGCTTCGTTATTTAAGGTCACTTAGATTTATAAAAAGTGACTTCGTTGATTTCTTAGGTATCTTCAAACTAAATGAGAAGTGCATTCAGATTGAGCCACTAAAGAACGGAGAAATAGATATAACCATTAGAGGACCTTGGTTGCACACTATTTTGTTTGAAATACCAGTTTTGGCAATTGTGAATGAGGTTTATTTTAGAAACACTCAAGCTGTTCCAGATTTTGTTGAGGGGAGGAGAAGGTTAGCGGAGAAAGTAAATCTTTTAAGCTCAAACGATTTAATGGATATTCGAATAGCAGACTACGGAACTCGGCGGCGTTTTTCTAAAGCTTGGCACGAAGAGGTTCTCCGGGTTTTGTGGGGTAGTCTGGGAGTCCAAAAATCAGGGCAATTTGCTGGTTCAAGTAATGTCCTGTTCTCAATGAAGCTTGGATTTAAGCCCCTAGGCACGATGGCTCACGAATACTTGCAAGCATGTCAGGCTCTAGGTCCACGTTTAAGGGATAGCCAAGTTTACGGCTTTGAGACCTGGGCACGAGAGTACAGGGGAGACCTAGGTATTGCACTGAGTGATGTGTATGGAATGGGTCCTTTCCTCAGAGATTTTGATTTGTACTTTTGTAAACTCTTTGATGGATCGCGTCATGACAGCGGTGACCCCTTTGATTGGGGCGAGAGGATGATCGCGCATTACATAAAAAATAGAGTTGATCCTCTGACTAAAACACTTATCTTCAGCGACGGTTTGACGGTGCCTAAAACGATTGAGTTGTACAAACGTTTCAAAGGGCGTTGCCTAATGGCTTTTGGTATAGGAACCAACTTGACCAATGACCTTGGGTATGAGCCACTTCAAATCGTAATTAAAATGGTTAAATGCAATGGACAACCAGTTGCTAAGCTCTCTGACACACCGTCCAAGAATATGTGCGAAGATGAGAAATACCTTGCTTACCTAAGACAAGTTTTTGAAATTGACGCACCTAATTAATTTTTTAATCTTCAAATTATCATGAATAAGCCATCATTACTTGTTACTCGCAGTATTTATCCCGAGACACTTTCCAAGTTGGAACAGCATTTCGAAGTGGATTACAACAAAACTGATGAGGTTTACTCTAAGGAGGGTTTAATACAAAAGCTCCAGGGTATGGATGCTGCAATGACTACTGGGACTGAGAGAATCGATGATGATGTCTTAAAGGCTTGTCCTAAACTTAAGATCTGCGCAAATATAGCAGTCGGTTATAACAACTTTGATGTAGCAAGTATGACTGCCAGGAAAGTGCTTGCTACAAATACACCTGACGTTTTGACAGAGACCACTGCAGATTTTGGTTTTGCACTAATGATGGCTACAGCAAGAAGAATTGCTGAGAGCGAGCACTATTTGCGCAAAGGCTTATGGAGTAAGTGGAGCCTGGACATGTTCACCGGGTCCGATATTTTTGCAAGCACACTTGGCATTTTAGGTATGGGGCGAATTGGCCAAGCCATTGCCAAGAGGGGGGCATACGGTTTTGGAATGAAAGTGATTTACCACAACCGCTCTCCACTCCCTGCAGAGCTTGAAGGGGCGTGTAAAGCGCATTATGTTTCAAAGCAGGAGTTACTGCAGACTTGCGATCACCTCGTCTTGGTGCTCCCCTACACCCCTCAGGCACATCACACCATTGGAGCCGCTGAATTGAATATGATGAAAAGCACTGCTACACTGACCAATATTGCTAGAGGGGGTATAGTGGACGATGCGGCTCTGGCGCTCGCTCTTAAGAACCGACAAATCGCAGCTGCAGGTTTAGATGTTTTTGAAAATGAACCAGCCTTGAATCCAGAGTTGCTGAAGCTGCCTAATGTAGTTCTGACTCCGCATATTGCCAGTGCATCAAGAAAAACAAGGCTAGCCATGGCTGAGTTGGCGGCAGACAATCTAATCGCTTACTTTGAAAAAGGGCACGCGCTTACGCCGGTTAACACTTTTTAATTTTTAGAAGAGATTTGGATATGGATTTGGGATCGATTATTTTGCTTGTTTTAGTTTTCTTGGTTTTTTACCAAGTATTTATACAACTATCCAAGAAAAATGCAAAATCAAAGAGTGAGTCGGTTGATCAAAATCAGCTGCTTATTGAAAAATTTGAGCGCTTAGACAGGGCTTTCAAGTACGAGTTAAATGATATTTCAAGATCTATCGCAAGTCTTCAAGCCCTTTACGCCAATACACCCGCCTCACCTGAAGTCCTTGAGCGGTTAGACAAAATTGAGTCTGCAATTAATTCTTTAGAAACTCAAAGTCGTTCTATTACAAGTAAGACCAATGAATCTTAATGACGTGGTTATGGACTAGGCCTCATTTTTCCAAAATTCTTGAATGATGTTCCAAGCTTCCCGAATATCGTCAACGTATTTAAATAACTCCAAATCCTCCTCGTTGATTGCGCCTTCCTCAACTAACATATCTAAATTGAAGAGACGCTTCCAGTAATCCGATCCGAATAAGATTATCGGAACTGGTTTAGATTTTTTGCATTGAACTAAAGTCAGCGTCTCAAAGAGTTCGTCCATAGTTCCAAATCCGCCTGGAAATGCCACAAGCGCTTTGGCGCGCATCATGAAATGCATTTTTCTGAGCGCAAAATAATGAAATTTAAAGCTGAGATTAGGAGTAATGTACGGATTGGGCTCTTGTTCGTGGGGTAGCGCAATGTTTAAACCTACGCTTAAACCTCCAGCCTCTTGTGCACCGCGATTAGCAGCCTCCATAATGCCAGGCCCCCCTCCTGTACAAACGAAGAATTGTTCCTCTGGCTTTAAGTCTCTACATTCATGAGTGACTAAATTTGCAAACGCACGAGCTTTTTCATAATAGGCCGCATTTTTTAAAAGAATCTTGGCCTTTTTGATTCTCTGCGGATCTCCCGACTCCATTGCATGTGCAAGTTGAGCGTGGGACTCTTCTTCGCTTTTAAAGCGGGCGCTTCCAAATACAACGACCGTGTTGTTGATTCCCAGCTCTTGTTGAGCTAGGTCAGGCTTTAGAAGTTCGAGTTGAAACCTAATTCCACGGGTCTCACGTCTCAGTAAAAATTCTGCATCCGCAAATGCAAGTCGGTTGGAGATGGGTGTAAGTTGCTGTTTGCCGTCAATATTTGCTCTTAAGTCGCTCCATGCATCAGCAATTCGCGGATCTTTGTTGTTGATCATTCCGTCCATTAGATTGAGTCCTAGATTTATGTTGATCTTAATTTTTAGTAGATCTCAAAACACAACAAGCCCCTGATTTGACTCTGGGGCTTGTTAGTTTTAGTACCTCTGTGATGAACCTTAATAAGTCCATCGTTTCAGTTTGAAGCTTAGATTTATTTAAAATTGATTAGACGCGACGTCTGTATTCACCAGTTCTAGTATCAATTTCAACAATATCATTTTGATCCACAAAAAGAGGAACAGGTACTTCAAAGCCAGTTGCAATTTTGGCGGGCTTGAGAACTTTACCTGAGGTGTCTCCCTTTACAGCAGGCTCGGTCCAAGTTATTTCGCGCTCAACGCTTGTTGGCAGCTCAACAGAGATGGCCTTGCCTTCGTAGAACACAACTTCAGCGGTCATACCCTCTTGTAAATAGTTAAGCGAGTCACCCATGTTCTCACTTTCCACCTCGTACTGGTTGTAATCCGCGTCCATCCAGACGTACATCGGATCAGCGAAGTAGGAGTAGGTACATTCTTTTTTGTCCAAAATGATTTGATCCATTTTGTCGTCGGCTTTGAAAACAACTTCAGTACCGAAGTTATTCAACAGACTCTTGAGTTTCATACGAACTGTCGCAGAGTTACGTCCCCCCCTGGAGTATTCCGTTTTTAAGACCACCATAGGATCTTTTCCGTACTTAATTACGTTTCCAGCGCGAATTTCTTGAGCTATTTTCATAAGACTAAATCGAGGTTCATTCAAGTTAAATGGTATTACCAATAAAGCATTTACCCCCTTTAGGGTTTTTTAAAAGCTATTAAGCTCATTAAACGCTTCGTTAAGTTTTACCAGGACAACCTAGTATTCTACCGTTTTCTGGCGTTTTTCATCCACAAACTTCATCAACTGAGTCACCAAATCCTCTTGTTCGAGCAATTTACTGCGAATTTGGAGACACCAAGCGCTCCAAACTGCCCATTTTCTAGCATCTTTAGAGGAGGGTAATGCAAAGTTATAGTCACCAAAAAGATTCCACCCCCAATGGATTTCTTTTATGAACAGTGGGCACTCCATTAAATCCAAGAATGCATTTAATTTAGTGAAGTGAGCGCCATTTGATTGATTGTAAATTTGCCAAATCCATGGCTTACCTGCCCATATCGCCCTGATTAAAGAGTCCTCCCCCCTTACAAAGTTTAGATCGTTGTTCCAAAGCATTTCATCAAAATCATTTTGAGTTAATGAATCTAAAAGACAAAGTGACAAACTGGTTTCGCTTGAATCTTTACTGATTTGCAACTCAGTCATGATTAACTCTGACATAAATTTTTGAACGTCTCCTTGGTTACCTTTTGAAATATTTATTACTATTTTTCGCTCTGAGTGCTCGCAGTGTTTTCTAAGGTCCGTTAATAGTTGCACCAAGGGAGCATTTGCGTAGCAAAACAGACCAATTTTGAAGGGGGAAGATATTTGAGTGTCGGGTATAGAAGTATTTATTTTTTCGCGAATTTTGTTCTCAATTAAAAGTCCCCCGGTAAGTTTTGTAAAACCCGGATAAAAAAACCATTTATGAGAGCCCTCTCCAGGGCCGCTGAGAATGGGAGACATTAATCCGTGATTTCGTTGTGCGTAGCCCTCTGCACTTAGGTATTCCAAATTAATCCACTGAGTGGTCTGTTGCCCGCGTTTAGATTGGTTGGATATTAATTCCTTAAAAGCTGCGGGAATTTCGCAACCAAAGGCTTCAACAATCACATCTGCAATTAAATCATTTTCGCCGACATAAAACCCCTGATTTTTTAAAAGCCAATCCTCTTCCTCCTCCTTACTAGACCATACCCGAACTTTAATATTAGGATGTATTTCTGGCTCCATCCAGCTCAGTATCTCTTGGTTGTCAATAAAAAAATCAATTAACTGTCCTCGATGCGCTAACTCCCTAGCCAATCTTAGGCAAACCCCGGCATCTCCGTAGTTATCAATAACGCGGCAAAAAATGCTCCAACGCATAGGTTTCAAAGGGGGTATTGAGGGCATGGGGCGGGATAGCCAAATTAACGGCACAATAGACATTAACTTTAGTGATTAAAGTGTATTCTTAAATTGCCTTTGAATTTCTTAGGTAAGAAGTAAAAATTCTTAATTGAGCTTTAATTTCGTGAACAAACAGAAAAATCTTTCAATCAAAGAATCAACTCCGAAAACGGGATCAGTAATTGAGCCCTGCGCATTGCCAACCCAGGATGGGGAGACTAATCTGGCTGCTGGTTCAAAGAGTTTTGAGGGCGACGCATCTGAGGCTACGTCACTCAGAGCAAGTGATAGCGGTGAAGCTGTGCACCAGCATTCAGATGAACTTTTAGCGTTGGTTTCCTCTTTACCCGGACTACCGGGTGTGTATAGGTATTTTGATAAAGATGATCAATTACTGTATGTTGGGAAGGCCATTCATTTAAAGAAGCGCGTATCAAGTTACTTCAACCGCTCTCATGATGGTACCCGAATAGGGCACATGGTCAGCAAAATAGTGAGATTAGAGACAACTGTTGTGCGCTCAGAGGCGGAAGCTTTGCTGCTTGAAAATAATCTGATCAAGACACTTAAGCCTCGCTACAACATACTATTCAGAGATGATAAAAGTTATCCCTACCTGAAGCTTACCAGGACCGTTTCAACGGAAGATAAATCAATTACAGACGCACTAGGACACCCTAGTCCCAAGCTAATCCCTCGTATGGTTTATTACAGGGGAGCAGTAGATAAAAATCACGACTATTTTGGACCTTATCCCAGTGTTTGGGCTGTTCGTGAGGCTATTGAATTATTGCAAAAAATATTTAGGCTACGTACCTGTGAAGATACAGTTTTTCGTAACCGAACAAGACCTTGTCTCATGTATCAGATAAGAAGGTGCTCTGGGCCTTGCGTTGGAAAAATCTCCGTTGAGGACTATCAACAAAACGTGAGGCATGCGGGTGAGCTTCTTCACGGCGAGACCCAAGGCGTCATGAAGTCTCTTGAAACTAGGATGATGGATCATTCCTCTCGATTGGAGTTTGAACAGGCTGCTGAACTAAGAAACCAACTAAGCGCACTCTCAAAAGTACTTCACCAACAGTCAGTGGACACAGTAGATGATCGAGATGTTGACATATTAGCTGTTGTCGTCCAGGGTGGTCGAGCGTGTGTAAATCTTGCAATGGTCAGAGGCGGCAGACACCTGGGCGACAGACCTTATTTTCCAACTCATGTTGACGATGCCAGTACCGGTGAGATTTTGGAGGCATTTGTTGCTCAGCACTATCTTGAGATTCCCCCGCCCCCGACACTGATAACAAATCAACCCGTGGACAAAGAGTTGCTAAGAGTGTTGGCTGAACAAACTGGGGTTCGAATTACTGCAGTTCATCAACCCAGGGAGCAGCGTAAAACTTGGCAGGAGATGGCAGTACAAAATGCTAACCTGCAACTCACCCGACTCCTAGCAGAGGAAGGTTCACAGCAAGAAAGAACGCGTGCATTAGTTGAATCAATTGATTTGGCACCCGAGGATTTAGCACTTTTCCGTATTGAGTGTTTTGATATCTCACACACCAGTGGGGAGGCAACCCAGGCTTCCTGCGTAGTCTTTCATCACCACAAGATGCAACCTAGCGAATATAGACGCTACAACATCGAAGGCATAACCGGAGGTGATGACTACGCAGCTATGAAGCAGGTCCTAACTCGGCGATATTCCAAATTGGCTGAGCTCGTCAGGAGTGGAGAAGCCAAGTTCCCGGATCTAGTTTTAATTGACGGCGGTAAGGGGCAGGTATCTATGGCTAAGGATGTTTTTGAATCTCTGGATTTAGATCTATCCCGAATCGTGGGTGTAGAAAAAGGTGAGGGGCGTAAGGTGGGCCTTGAGGAGCTAGTATTTGCTGATGGAAGAGAGAAAATTTATCTAGGTAAAGACTCTGCTGCTTTGATGTTGGTTGCACAGATTAGGGATGAAGCGCATAGATTTGCGATTACGGGGATGCGTGCAAAAAGAGCTAAAGTAAGGATCGGTGCCAGCAAAATAGAGGACATCCCAGGGATTGGCCCAAAGAAGCGAGCAAAATTACTCCAGCGTTTTGGAGGCGTTAGGGGCGTAGCAGAAGCGAGTGCTCAAGATTTGATGAGTGTGGAGGGCATTTCACCAGAATTGGCACAAGCTATATACCTAGCACTGCGCTAACTTGCCCGCGCATTAGATTTGACCAAGCGGTCTAGACTATGAACCTAGATAGCTCACCGCTGCTGAGTTATGAATTAATTACAAGATGCAATCGGATAGTTTAAATCCGTATTTACGCTCTGCTTCATCTAATGAGGGCGCAATCGAGGGGTGAAGCACAACACCGTTCTTTACCTGTGCATCTCTTTTGCCAAAGGCAGATTGACCTGGAAGTCTGACTGGTTTTGATGGATCAAGAGGAATATTGGTTTTACAAAGTGTGGCAACATGATCCATCTGTCTAATAAACTCAGCCTCGCCACTAAAGGCGTTGATGTCATACAAAGTTACATGAACTGTTGCTCCCCAGCCTTCTTTGGGATCTGCACGTCCTCTGCCTGCTAGACCGGCAGTAAGTGCCTCAACCATCAAGGACAAACCGTATCCTTTGTGACCGTGATTCAGGCCCCCAACGCCCAGCAATGTACCTGGGGGTGTTGTGAACATGACAGCGGGATCATTACTCAGTTTGCCGTCTGCGGTCATTAACCACTCGTGTTCGAATTTTTCTCCTGCTTTGAATTTACGGTTAGTCATACCGTTTGTAGTAATGGATGCAGAGATGTCAACCATCACCCCACTGTCTGCATTCACCGGGAATCCAATAGCGATAGGGTTAGGCGTAAAAACTGCCTGAGTCCCTCCGTAAGGTGCAACACTGGCGCTATTCGCATCAGATGAAGCTAAGACCATCAAAAATCCGTCCTTTAAAGCTTTCATTAAATAAACAGCTAGGCACGCAATATGATGGCTTCGTTTAATCGCAAGGCTTGAAACTCCCAGGGTTCTTGCCCTAGAGGATAACTGTTCGTAAGCCAAGTGAAGGAGCCACGGGCCGGGCAGTCTTTGACCGTCCCACAAAAGTGCTGCAGGCTTGTCTGATAAGACGATGGGCTCCCCTGTTTTACTCATGCGCCCAGCCTCAATCTCCTTGATATAGCTGGCGAGAAGGGCCAGGCCGTGTGTGTCGTGTCCTAAGAGATCGCCCTCAACTAGGGTTTGAGCTACAACGCGTGCAATTTTCTCTTCAACTCCCGAGGCCTTTAAAAGACTCAGTGCGTAGTGATTTAATTTCTTGGAGTCGTATAGCGTATTCATTTGTCAAAGTGCACATTCAAAATGGGGGGTGAAACAGGGTAAAACGAGATTGCGAATCTTAAGCGAAAATGGCTCAATTCAGGTACGGTGATTACCCAGGAATCCCAATTCTGATACGGTAAATAGACATCAAAAAAGAAATAAAACGGCTTTTTGAATATTAAATGAATTCTTGTAGTAGTTTCATCAATTCCTTAGCATTGTTAATTTGAATAAAATACTGCATACATTTTTGGCACAACATAGAGATTTCATGACAAAAACTGATCAACCTAATCAACCTAATCCGTCTTTGCAACATTTACCAAGTGTGCAGATGTTTAACTTAAGCGGGAGAACCGCTCTTGTTACGGGCTCTAGCAGTGGAATAGGTTTTGCTCTGGCCAAAGGTTTAATAGGCGCTGGAGCAAAAGTGATACTAAACGGACGAAATCAACAACGCTTAGATGCAGCGTTTGAGAGTTTAAGTGCTGAGTGTTCGAAGTTGGGGTTTAAAACTTGTGCTAGCGGGGATTATTCCGACAGGGTATTCAAAGCAATCTTTGATGTAACCTCGGCACAGGATTGCGAAAGGGCTATTGAAAACATTGAAACTTCGATAGGTCCTATTGATATTTTAATCAACAACGCTGGTATGACCTTTAGATCGGAGTTGCAGGATTTCCCCGTCGAGCAGTGGCAAAACATCATGCGAACAAATGTCGATAGCGTTTTTTACGTATCGCGAATCGTAGTCAAGCACATGATCAAAAGAGGAGAGGGGAAGATTATCAACACTTGCTCGGTTATGAGTGAGTTAGGCCGCCCAGGAACCGGTCCCTACACAGCGTCCAAGGGTGCCCTTAAAATGCTAACCAAAGCAATGGCAATTGACTGGGGCAAGTACGGCATTCAGGCCAACGGTATTGGCCCTGGTTACTTTAAAACAGAGCTGACGCAAGCTCTTGTCAATGACACCACCTTCAGTAATTGGTTAATCTCTCGAACGCCAGCCAAGCGCTGGGGTAACGTGGAGGACTTGGTTGGTGCTGCAGTATTTTTGTCAAGTTCTGCCTCACAATTCGTTAATGGACATATTTTGTATGTGGACGGCGGTGTAACCGCGACTTTGTAAATTTAACGCGCTTAGAATCTGGCTACTTACTCAGCCAAGTTAAATATTGTCTAAGTTCAGTAAGGTTTAAACTATTTTCAGGGAAATCTATTCATGGCACTCGCACTTATTATTCACGGCGCAAAGGACTTAAGGTTAGAGGAATATGCCTTGGAACCCATGGGTACGCGTCAAGTGCGTGTTCAAGTTCGCGCTGGTGGTATTTGTGGCTCTGATATGCATTACTACCAGCACGGTGGATTTGGTTCTGTGCGCATAAAACAACCCATGGTTCTAGGCCATGAGGTCTCCGGTGTTGTGACTGCTATTGGAGCAGCTGTTAAAGATTTAAGCATAGGCACGAGGGTGTCTATCAGCCCAAGTCGCCCCTGTGGACAATGTGATTATTGCCAAAGAGCGCTTCATAACCATTGCTTGAATATGCGCTTTTACGGGAGCGCTATGCCCTGGCCTCACATCCAAGGAGCTTTTAGACAAGAAATGGTAATTGATGCGACCCAAGCCTATCCAGTTGCTCCTCATGTCAGTGATGCGCACGCCGCAATGGCCGAACCTTTCTCGGTTGCATTGCACGCTGTAGCAAGAGCTGGCTCTTTGATGGGTAAGCGTGTACTGGTTACGGGTTGTGGTCCGATTGGAAGCTTAACGGTTGTTGCTGCAAAATTAGCCGGAGCCAGCGAAGTTGTCGTGACCGATATTACAGATCAGACCCTTGCGCGTGCAAAAATTGTTGGTGCAACACAGATTATCAATACAGCTACTCACCCACAGGGACTGGAGCTTTTTAAAGCACAAAAAGGCTATTTCGACGTCATGTTTGAAGCCAGCGGTAGTGAGGTCGCAATAAAAGCCGGCTTTGAAGTTTTGCGACCCCGAGGTATCTTCGTTCAAGTCGGCACTGGGGGGGAGGTAACGCTTCCTCTGAATGTGATGGTCGCAAAGGAGTTTGACTTTAGAGGCTCATTTAGATTTCACGAGGAGTTTGCGCAGGCCGTTGAACTTATGAACCAAAAGAGGGTAGATTTAACACCTCTAATTAGCCATACCGTTGCGCTTAAAGATTATTTGGACGCCTTCAAATTAGCAGGTGACCGTAATCAAGCAATGAAAGTACAGCTTGATTTTGCGGCTTGAGCCTGAGGGCTCATTTTTGATATCTTGATCAGAATTCAAAAATCTCCAACATCCGGTCTAACCCCCCGGATTCAATACTCATTAGTGCTTTCTCCCTCACGATAGGTTTCGCGTGATACGCAACTGACAGGCCACCGGCTTGTGAGCAGGCAAGCATCATCGGAATATCATTAGATCCGTCACCAACCGCTATGGCTTGGCTGAGACTAATTCCAAGTTGCTGGCTGGTTTCAATGAGCATGCGTTTTTTCTCATCGCCGTCACAAATTACCCCCCAAGTTTGAGGCGTTAGCTCACCCGTTAGTAAGCCCCCTTGAACTTCAAGTTCGTTGGACCGGGAGAAATCAATCTCTAAGAGCGCTTTGACCCTTTCTGCAAAATAGGTAAATCCCCCGCTGACCAACAAAGACTGAAGCCCCGAAGCTTTGCAAACACTTAAGAGTCTTTGTGCACCTGGGTTTAATTTCAAACTGTTTTCGTATACCTCTTGGAGTGCGCTCTCAGGTGTACCCTTTAAAAGTGCTACGCGTTGCTTTAAACTTTCTTTAAAGTCTTTAATGTCTCCCCTCATGGTGAGTTCGGTGATATGGGCAACCTCTTTTTTTAGCCCTACTACGCTTGCTATTTCATCTATACATTCGATATTGATGAGGGTTGAGTCCATATCAAATGCAATTAATTTAAAGTCTTTAAGCTTAAGAGGTACAACACGTTCTTTAAGCACTAGGCCATCCTTTAATCTATTTGAGGATGATGAGTGCGGTGATGGCGAAGGTGTAGTCATATGAGACAACTAGCTGAAGATATTAAAGTTAATGAATTGTAGGCGTAAGTGGTTGACCCAAGTTACGCAGAACATCCCTTACCAGTTGAGCCCTATCTTTGACCTCCGGGAGTTCTCGCTCAATCCTTAGCTTGTCATTACCCGCAAGTTTGATATGCCTATTTTTTTGAACCATCTCAATAATTTTCATACCGTCAATGGGGGGATTGGGACGAAAGCTAATCGTAGTTACGCCTGGTGCAGAGTCTACCTTTGCAACTCCAAAGGGCTTGGCCAAAATTCGCAGCCTATGAACATCTATCAAGGTCTGAACCTGAGTGGGTAACTTGCCGAACCGGTCCACGATCTCTTCAAGAAGTGTGTCAAGTTGATCTAGTGTTTTAGCAGTTGCGAGCTTTTTGTAGAACGACAGCCGTAAGTGAACGTCCCCGCAGTATGAGTCGGGCAGCAACGCAGGTGAGTGTAAATTAATCTCGGTTGTTACTTGCAGCGGACTGAGTAGGTCTGGTTCCTCGCCGTTTTTAAGTGCCCGAACCGCCTCTGAGAGCATCTCGTTATAAAGCTGAAACCCAATCTCCAACATATTACCGCTCTGGTTTTCCCCAAGAACCTCGCCTGCACCTCTGATCTCGAGATCGTGCATGGCGAGATAAAACCCAGAACCCAGCTCCTCCATTTGTTGAATGGCGTCAAGTCGTTGGGAGGCGTGTTTGGTGAGGCTCTCTACATCCGGTACAAGAAGGTAAGCATACGCCTGGTGGTGGCTGCGACCAACTCTTCCTCTGAGTTGGTGCAACTGTGCAAGGCCAAATTTATCTGCGCGGCTCATAATTATTGTATTGGCGCTAGGGACATCAATTCCTGTTTCAATAATGGTTGAGCACAGCAAGATGTTGTGTCTTTGGTTGATGAACTCTCGCATCACACGCTCTAAATCACGCTCTGGCATCTGACCGTGCGCAATTGCAATTCTCGCCTCTGGGATTAACTCTTGTAGTCTAAGCTTTCTGTTCTCAATGGTTTCAACCTCATTATGAAGAAAGTAGCACTGTCCACCTCGCTTAAGCTCTCTAAGCACAGCCTCTCTAATCACGCCGTTACCCTCGCTTCTGACGAATGTTTTTATAGCTAAACGTCTTTGTGGTGCGGTTGCTATAACGCTTATCTCTCTTAAACCCTCTAAAGCCATGCCAAGTGTCCTGGGAATTGGGGTTGCCGTGAGAGTTAGTACATCAACCTCTGATCTAAGAGATTTGATCATCTCTTTATGTCTAACGCCAAATCGGTGCTCCTCATCAATAATCAGAAGACCCAAATCTTTAAATTTAAGTGAACCACTGATAAGTTTGTGGGTGCCAACAACGATATCTACCGATCCGTCTTCAATTCCTGCCATCGCCGTTTTAATTTCTTTTGCTGAACGAAAGCGACTCATCTCAGCAATCTTGATGGGCCACTTGGAGAAGCGGTCGCAAAGAGTCTGAAAGTGTTGCTCCGTGAGTAGGGTTGTAGGCGCTAAAAAGGCGACTTGTTTTCCTCCCATAACCGCTACAAAGGCAGCTCTGAGTGCGACCTCTGTTTTTCCAAAACCTACATCCCCGCAGATTAGGCGGTCCATGGGTCTTGGACTAATCATGTCTTGAATCACTGCGTGAATAGCAGCTTTTTGATCCGGCGTTTCTTCAAAGCCAAAGTCGTTTGAAAAAGTTTCGTAATCATTGGCTGAATACCGAAATGGATGTCCCTCTCGAAGAGCACGTCTCGCGTAGATATTCAATAGCTCCGCGGCGGCGTCCCGTATTTGTTCTGCTGCACGGCGCTTAGCCTTATCCCATTGACCCGAGCCAAGACGGTGAAGTGGAGCCTCTGAAGGACTTACACCACTGTAGCGACTGATTAAATGCAGCTGGCTAACAGGCACATAAAGCATCGCTTGATCTGCATACTCAAGGTGTAAATACTCCTGAGCTTTGGATGTGGAGGCTTCGTCCTCTTGTGCGCCTGATACGCCTTGAAGGTCCATATGAATAAGGCCCCTGTAACGCCCAATTCCGTGCACGCTATGAACAACTGGATCCCCAACTTGTAGCTCCGATAGATCCTTAATTAAAGATTCTACGTCGCTGGTTTGTTCTTGTTTTCGTTTTCGCCGAGTAGTAGGTCCAGCGTCAAAGAGTTCAGACTCCGTAATAAGGTCAAGAGATAGCTCAGTGGCGTGAAATCCATAGTTCAGCGTGGCTGCAATAATGCCAAGAGGCTCGGGGCTGTCTAAAAATTCTTTAAGACTATCAAAACTGGGTGGCGAGACGTTACTGGCTCGTAGAAAGTCTAGTAAGCTCTCACGCCGGCCTTCGCTCTCAGCAATGATTAAGACTTTATTTGAAGTCTCTCTTAAATGGTTTTTTAGTTGAATTAATGGATCCTGTGCGCCTCTATGTACGCTTAGATCTGGCAGTGCTTTTGCAAAGCTTTGGGAGTTTAGGGCCTCCGACGTTGCCTCGGAAGTTGCCTCAGTTGTTACTCTAGGAGAAGCCGTCGCTAGGTCTTCAGTTACTGTGTCAGTAAATGATTTTGATTGAAGTTGGGTGAGCGCATTGGACTGAGGGTTAGGTCTTAGAACCAGCTGTGTGTAAGTGTTGCAATGCGTAAAAAACTCTTCACTGCTTAAAAATAAATTAGCAGGCGCTAACGCGGGTCGGTCGGGATCGCCCTGTGCAAGTCTGTAGCGATCCTGGGTATCTTGCCAAAATCTTTGAAATATGGGCTCTAAATCCCCATGCAATACGATAGTGGCGTTTTGACCTAAATAATCAAATACAGTGGCGGTTTCATCAAAGAAAAGCGGTAAAAAATACTCAATACCAGCTGTAGCTACGCCATTACCGATGTCCTTATAGATTCGGCTTCGCGTTGGATCGCCCTCTAAAAGCTCGCGCCAGCGGTTCCTAAATTTGGCCCGAGAGTCCTCATCCATGGGGAACTCTCGGCCTGGCAAAAGCCTAACCTCTGGCACTGGGTACAGGCTCCTTTGTGTATCCGGATCAAAGGTGCGGATAGAGTCAATCTCGTTATCAAATAAATCAACCCTATAGGGAAACCGCGAACCCATCGGGAATAAATCAATGAGTCCACCTCTGACGCAGTATTCGCCTGGACTTATAACTTGAGATACGTGTGCGTAACCGGCAAGGGTGAGTTGAGAGCGTAATTTAGCCTCATCTAGTTTTTGTTTAACCGTAAAGTGAAAGGTATATCCAGCGAGAAAAGACGGTGGGGCAATTTTGTAAAGAGCAGTCGTTGCTGGGATAAGGATGATGTCCGCCTCGCCTTGGGAGATCTGCCAAAGCGTCGCAAGTCGCTCACTTATTAGGTCTTGATGAGGAGAGAAACTATCATAGGGAAGGGTTTCCCAGTCTGGGAAAATAACGCAGCGCAAATCAGGATTGAACAACCCCATCTCATCCAGGAGTCTTTGCGCGTCGCCTGCGTCAGAGGTGATGATGGCTACTTTACTTTTGCCCTTGATCTCTTGGGCACTTAGTGAGGATAAAAGTAGGGCATCTGAGGAACTAAATGGTCTTTGAATGCTCAGACGCTTGCCGGGTAATAATTTAGGGGTGTACATTAAATATCTGACTGAAATGGCAATTTTTAACTTAGTTTGCCCTGCTTAAAAGCTATCATTCTAGATTGATTGAACAAACAACCCGTCATGGATCCAAAATCACCTAACATTCACTTTGTTATTCCTTGTGCGGGAGTAGGCGCACGTGCGGGTAGGGATACCCCAAAGCAATACGCACAACTTGCAGCTAAGCCCATGATTGCTCATACATTGGAAGCTTTGCTAAGAGTTGAGTCGGCTAAGACAATTTGTCTCGTGGTTAGTCCATCGGATAGCCTTATAGAAGATATCTTATCCAAGTACGTTCATGGCAATCTATCTAAGGTTGTTGTTGTTAAAAAAGGCGGCGATACGCGGGCGCTAAGTGTTCTAGCTGGACTTAAACACCTTGAGGGAATTGGAGTTCCAAAAGATGCTTGGGTGCTTGTGCACGACGCCGCACGGTGTCTGATTTCTCCAGAGCTTGTAGAGCATTTAATTAAAACATGCAAAGACGATGAAGTGGGTGGATTATTGGCTGTACCGGTTGCTGATACTTTGAAGCAAGAGGAGGGGGGAAGGGTAAAAAACACGATAACCAGAGGGGGTAAATGGTCTGCTCAAACGCCTCAAATGTTTAGGCTAGAAATGCTAGGTCGTGCCTTGCAAAGCGAATTAAGTAAGCATGCTGAGTTGGTGACCGATGAATCGAGTGCCATTGAGTCACTAGGTCTGCAACCGATCTTAGTGAGAGGCCACTCTACAAATTTTAAAATCACTTACCCAGAAGACTTTGAAATTGCGCAAGCGGTCCTTGAGTCTAGGTTAAGGTGATAAGTAAACTTTTCTATATCTTTTTAAAATGACAAACTTTAATTTTAGAATTGGCGAGGGATGGGATGTACATGCACTCGTTGAAGATCGGCCTTTAATCATTGGGGGCGTGACTATTCCGTTTGAGAAGGGCCTAAAGGGCCACTCTGATGCAGATGTTCTGATTCATGCAGTTATAGACGCATTAATGGTGGCTGCGGGCTTGGGAGATATTGGGCGTCACTTTCCTGACACGGATCCAAAATTTAGGGGCGCAGACTCAATCGAATTATTAATTCAAACAGGAAAGCTAATTCGAGACAGGGGCTGGCAAATTGGCAATATAGACTCAACCATTATTGCTCAAGCACCTAAGATGGCCCCTCACATCTCCCAAATGATCGAACACTTAAGTAAGGCCTTGCAAGTGGGGTCCGAACAAATTAACGTTAAAGCAAAGACGGCAGAAAAAATGGGCCCAGTTGGTCTGGGGCAGTCTATAGAGGCCAGGGCAGTAGCGTTGTTACACCGCGCCTAATTAAAGAACGTCATCAAAGCTCGTAATTAAGAGCAAAAACAGCTAGCCCCAAGCGCTATGTCTCACTCTGGATTTTTGTGGTCTGAGGAGTCAGTGCATTTTAAATTTGGATTGTTCGCATCCTCCTGCCATAGCTGAAGCTCCATTAAGTAAGCTTCTTCGCTTAAACCGTGCCAACCGTTACATTTGCCGTTTGGGGCTCTGCCGCAACCGCATAGGCCGATCTGGCTCGAATCACTTTGTACACGCATTAGTTGACCTACTTATTCCTGTAATTTCGTTCATCTGGGCACTTTTGGTTGGGCATGGCAAGGACCGAATGTGCCTTTAATTGGTGCACACCCTGACATTCTCT